>BNJS01002564.1_pt1:0-155000 | contig 156090 bp, 258 predicted proteins | sample 8540461 | NCBI WGS metagenome assembly BNJS01 (sample SAMD00202454, study PRJDB9452) | human saliva metagenome | isolation source: human saliva | place: Japan | reverse complement strand
AAGCAACGCGAAGAACCTTACCAAGTCTTGACATACTGTGAGGACACAAGAGATTGTGTTGTTCTGACCTTTGGTTAGACACAGATACAGGTGGTGCATGGTTGTCGTCAGCTCGTGTCGTGAGATGTTGGGTTAAGTCCCGCAACGAGCGCAACCCTTATATCTAGTTGCCAGCAGTAAGATGGGGACTCTAGATAGACTGCCAGTGATAAACTGGAGGAAGGTGGGGATGACGTCAAATCATCATGCCCCTTATGACTTGGGCTACACACGTGCTACAATGGATAGGAACAAAGAGAAGCGAGCTCGCGAGAGTAAGCCAAAACCTCACAAAACTATTCTCAGTTCGGATTGTAGTCTGCAACTCGACTACATGAAGCTGGAATCGCTAGTAATCGCGAATCAGAATGTCGCGGTGAATACGTTCCGGGTCTTGTACACACCGCCCGTCACACCACGAGAGTTTGTAACACCCGAAGACGGTGGCCTAACCTTTAGGAGGAGCCGGTCACGGTGGGACAGATGATTGGGGTGAAGTCGTAACAAGGTAGCCGTATCGGAAGGTGCGGCTGGATCACCTCCTTTCTAAGGATAAGGAATACGTTGATAATTCGTTTAGTTTTGAGTGTTCAAGGAATACTCAAGCACAATGAAAAACTGAATATATATATTAGATCAAAAGATAATTTTCTATAAAGTAAAAGAAACAGATTTACAAAACCGAGAAAAAAAGTAAGTAAGTTGTAAAAACTTATTCACAAGAGTTCAAGGAAGAAGAACGAAGCGTAAAAGCTACACACGATTAAGTAGTAAAGGGCGCACGGAGGATGCCTTGGCACTAGGAGCCGAAGAAGGACGTGACAAACGACGAAATGCTACGGGGAGCTGTAGGCAAGCAAAGAGCCGTAGATATCCGAATGGGGAACCCACCGCTTTTAAAAGGGCGGTACGCGAAAGCGAGGTAACGCAGGAACTGAAACATCTAAGTACCTGCAGGAAGAGAAAGAAAAATCGATTTCCTAAGTAGCGGCGAGCGAAAAGGAAAGAGCCCAAAACCAATGTGCTATGCATATTGGGGTTGTAGGACTCTCAACAAAGCGTATGACGAAGTATAGTAGAACTAGCTGGAAAGTTAGACCGTAGAAGGTAAAAGTCCTGTATACGAAATGCTAAGTTGGCGTGAGAGAGCACCTGAGTACGGCGGAACACGAGGAATTCCGTCGGAATCTACCAGGACCATCTGGTAAGGCTAAATACTACCTAGTGACCGATAGTGAACCAGTACCGTGAGGGAAAGGTGAAAAAGAACCCCGGGAGGGAGTGAAAGAGAACCTGAAACCGTGTGCTTACAAGTAGTCAGAGCCCCTTTAGGGGGTGATGGCGTGCCTTTTGTAGAATGAACCGGCGAGTTACTTTTATCATGCGAGGTTAAGTGGAAGACATGGAGCCGAAGCGAAAGCGAGTCTTAATAGGGCGAAATAGTATGATGGAGTAGACCCGAAACCAAGTGATCTACCCATGGCCAGGTTGAAGTTTAGGTAACACTGAATGGAGGACCGAACCAGGACACGTTGAAAAAGTGTTTGGATGAGCTGTGGGTAGCGGAGAAATTCCAATCGAACTTGGAAATAGCTGGTTCTTCCGAAATAGCTTTAGGGCTAGCCTCGTTGTGAGTTTACTGGAGGTAGAGCACTGTTTGGACTAGGGGGCCCATCCGGGTTACCGAATTCAGACAAACTCCGAATGCCAGATAAATATCAACGGGAGTCAGACTGCGGGTGATAAGGTTCGTAGTCGAAAGGGAAACAGCCCAGACCGCCAGCTAAGGTCCCAAATTGTATGTTAAGTGGAAAAGGATGTGATGATGCACAGACAACCAGGATGTTGGCTTAGAAGCAGCCACCATTTAAAGAGTGCGTAATAGCTCACTGGTCGAGTGACATCGCGCCGAAAATGTACCGGGGCTAAACATACAACCGAAGCTGCGGATATAACTAATGTTATATGGTAGGAGAGCGTTCTAACATCATAGAAGCCGAGCTGGAAGGCGAGGTGAGAGGTTAGAAGTGAGAATGCCGGTGTGAGTAGGAAAGATAGGTGAGAATCCTATCCACCGAAAGACTAAGGTTTCAGAGGAAGGCTCGTCCGCTCTGGGTAAGTCGGGACCTAAGGTGAAGCCGAATGGTGAAGCCGATGGACAACAGGTAGAAATTCCTGTACCACCAAATATCGATTGAGAGAAGTGGGGACAGAGGAGGCTAATTGATCGTCCTGATGGAATAGGACGTCTAAGCATAAAGGTTGAGTAGTAGGCAAATCCGCTGCTCATAAGACTGAAGTGTGATGGGGAGCGAAATAAAGTAGCGAAGTCAATGAAGCCAAAACTCTCAAGAAAAAGCCGCTATCGAGATAAGAGGTGCCCGTACCGCAAACCGACACAGGTAGTTGGGAAGAGAATTCTAAGGTGAGCGAGAGAACCATCGTTATGAACTCGGCAAAATGACCCCGTAACTTCGGGAGAAGGGGTGCCTACGAGAGTAGGGCCGCAGTGAATAGGCCCAAGCGACTGTTTAACAAAAACACAGGTCTCTGCAAAACCGAAAGGTGAAGTATAGGGGCTGACGCCTGCCCGGTGCTGGAAGGTTAAGAGGAGTGCTAGCGAGTAACCGAAGGTATGAATTGAAGCCCCAGTAAACGGCGGCCGTAACTATAACGGTCCTAAGGTAGCGAAATTCTTGTCGGGTAAGTTCCGACCCGCACGAAAGGCGTAACGATTTGGGCACTGTCTCAACGATGGACTCGGTGAAATCATAGTACCTGTGAAGATGCAGGTTACCCGCGACAGGACGGAAAGACCCCATGGAGCTTTTACTGTAGCTTGATATTGAATTTTGATGCAGTATGTACAGGATAGGTAGGAGCTGAGGAATCATGCACGCCAGTGTATGAGGAGGCGCTGTTGGGATACTACCCTTGCTGTATTGAAATTCTAACCCTCGGCATAGAAAGACCGGGAGACAGTGTCAGGTGGGCAGTTTGACTGGGGCGGTCGCCTCCCAAAGAGTAACGGAGGCGTTCAAAAGGTTCCCCCAGAATGGTTGGAAATCATTTGCAGAGTGTAAAGGCACAAGGGAGCTTGACTGTGAGACATACAAGTCGAGCAGGTGCGAAAGCAGGACTTAGTGATCCGGTGGTTCCGCATGGAAGGGCCATCGCTCAACGGATAAAAGCTACCCTGGGGATAACAGGCTTATCTCCCCCAAGAGTCCACATCGACGGGGAGGTTTGGCACCTCGATGTCGGCTCATCGCATCCTGGGGCTGTAGTCGGTCCCAAGGGTTGGGCTGTTCGCCCATTAAAGCGGTACGCGAGCTGGGTTCAGAACGTCGTGAGACAGTTCGGTCCCTATCCGTCGTGGGCGTAGGAAATTTGAGAGGAGCTGTCCTTAGTACGAGAGGACCGGGATGGACGTATCAATGGTGTACCAGTTGTCACGCCAGTGGCATAGCTGGGTAGCTAAATACGGAAGGGATAAGAGCTGAAAGCATCTAAGCATGAAGCCCCCCTCGAGATGAGATTTCCCACGGATATTAAGACCCCTTGAAGACGACAAGGAGAATAGGTTAGGAGTGTAAGCACGGTAACGTGTTCAGCTGACTAATACTAATAGGTCGAGGACTTAATCAAGTGAAAGTTCTTTAGAAGTAACTGTTGACAAAAAAAAAAAAGATGATATAATATGTATATGAAGTTTTCGTCTGGTGGCGATAGCGAAGAGGACACACCTGTACCCATACCGAACACAGAAGTTAAGCTCTTTAGCGTCGAATGTAGTTGGGCTTACGCCCTGTGAGACTAGAACGTTGCCAGGCAACAGTGAGAGCCTTCCTTTTGGAAGGTTCTTTTTTTATACTTTATTTCATATATTTTGATTTTCTTAACAAAATAGAGTATTATTATATAGTAATATATTATTGAGGTTTGGGAATGTTTTTATTTAGAAGACGAAAAGACATTAGTGCTTACAAGTGAAAAATAAAAAGATATATTAAAAAGCATTAAAAATTAATTAATAATATTTCAGATAATAAAAATATAAAAGTTGCTTATATAAAAATCTTTAGGTAAAAGTTTTAGAATTTAATAAAGCTATAGAAACTTATTATCACTCACAAAAACCAGGATATAATGAAAGTTTATCAAGAAAGAATTGACAATCTTGATAATAGTAGTGATGAATTTAGACGTGTAAAAGCTGAATTAAAAACCTAGCATTTTGATGAAAATAGTTATATGCAGAAGATGAAAGAAAAGAGTTTAATTTAATTCTTACAAGAATTGAAAGTAGAACATCTATTCTTTTTGAAGATGAAAAAGAGTATAATTTTAATAATTATTTAGATCACTTTAATTAATAATAAAAAGTTGGAAGAATTTATATGGTTAAATACATCTATATAATATTTATAAAGAAGGTAAGAGCTTTAAATCTATAGTTCATGATTACCAAAAACTTAGCGATGTTGAATTTCGGATCTTTATAAAATATATCTATTTGTAACTGATTATAATATTAATAAATTACTTTTACAAAAATGAATCTAAGATTATTAATAATGAGTATTTAGAAGATTTTGAATCATTTTTCAACTATATGTATGAACTTATAGATGATTTGAGAACATTTGTTGCAAAAAATGATAAAAAAGAATATACTAAGTTTTCTCAACAAAAAAATAGAGAGTTATACTAATATTAATACACCTACAAAAGAAGAATTTCCTAGAATGTGTTTATAAAGTTTTTAACTTTTTGAGAGCGTTTTATATGAAAATGACAATGCAAAATTACTATGAATAATATATATCCAATCTTAGTAAAATCGTTCTTCGCACCTTTAAGAAATGACGATAAGATTAAATATGATTATAATCAAGATTTTATATATGCTTTCAGAGTATACTCAAATTATTATAGAAGTAATGGATGATAAAAATGAATAATACTTTTTCAGAAAAAGATTTTTATTGTGTATATAATGATTATGATATTTCAGAACGTGCTAAAGAATTAAATCTATTGTATCTTCCTTTATTAGGGAATGATGCTATAAGTTTATATACATTTTTAGAAGATAAGATGCTTAGTGATAAAAATCTTTCTAAAAGAATTATTTACATTATGATATTTTAGATAATCTTGCATTTATCAAATCATAAATTTATGGTCGCAAGAAAAAAATTAGAAGCAATGGACTAATTCAATCTTTTTATATTGATAATGCAGGTGTTGGACAATTTGTCTATAAAATTAAAGAAGCTATTAGACTTTTCACGACTTTTTAATACACCAGTATTAGCTCAATTATTAGAGAATACTCTAGGAAGTAGTGAATATAAAGAAATAGTTAATTATTATTCATTTGATAAAGTTAGCTTTAGAAGTTTTGAAGATATTACTGCAAAAATTTTCTGATGTATTTCATGTTGAAAATCTTAAATGATTTTTAGTTTTGATTATTTATCAAATGAAAAATCATCAGGGCCTAAACTTTTGATGAATATTTACTTTTGATTTTGATAAATTAAATTATTATCTAGCAAATAGTTATTTAACTGATGTTATATCTAATGACGATATAAAAGAAATAAAATTTTAGGTATTGGCACATATTTATAAAGATGGATCCACAAGACATGGCGAAGGCCATAGAAAAAAATCAGTTGAGAGTTTCAATAATGGAGCGAGTGAAAATCAATATCAGATTCTTAACGGATTATATTATTCAATTGAAATGTCAATGTTAGAAAACAAGAAGTTCCAACATTTAGAACGTATGGTGAAATAAAAAAATCTTAGTGCAGTATCTGATGAATGAAACAGAAGAAGATATTATTTATTAAAGAAGTCGATAATACTAATTTTATAACATTCTTAATAAAACAAAAAGGTATAGTTGTTTCTAACATTGATGCAAAGAATATTGATGACTTTACAAAGTAAATATAATTTTTCCAACTGGAGTATTAAATATTTTATTAGAATATTCTATTAATCAAACTGGAAAAACTCAATACCGCATATAAATTATATTGATAAAATAGCTAGTTCTTGGAGTGCACAAAAACTTTTTAGGGTGCAAAAGGATGCAATTGATTTTGTTAGAAATAATCGAAATTATAAACAAAAATAATATAATTAATACTAAAAAGGTGTCTAAACAACAAACTAAATTATTCAAGTTGAAAAAAGGAAATTATGCACCTGTTTCCTGAATATTTACAAAAATCGTCAAAAGTAATTTTAATGGTGCAAAGAAAAATGAAGATCAGAGTTGTTACAAAAGAAGATGAAGATGCATATAATAAAATGATGCAAAGAATTAAATAATAAGAGGGATATGTAGTGAAAAATTATCTAATATAGTGTAGCTAGTAATACCATAGACTCATTTCTAAAGAAAATTTGATGTCAGAAAAAGTTCTAAACGATTCTGAAATAATTAAATTTATTCGTGATAATAATTTCTCAAAAAGATGATATAGAAAATAATCTTGAGAAAGTTCTATCAATTTTATATTTCGAAAAGGATAAATTACTAAATATAGAGCATAAACCAAAAGTTAGTTTTATAATAATGATGAAGTCAATATATCTATATGAAGAGACTGAAGAATATAAACAAAAAGTAGCGAATTTAAAAAACATCGAATAAGGTAAAAAACAGAATTTATACCTAAAAAGAGTTTTAACATACACTTTTTGAGAACTTTATCAAGAAATAGAGAAAAAGGGTATTTTAGCAACAGAAATAATAAAAATATGTAAAAGTATTATTAATAAACAATCAACAAGAGGTGTTTATGTTTATGGGACCCGACAGGAACTGGAAAAACCTACTTTAATGGGATCTATTTATAACTATTTTAAACAAAATGGAAAAGAACCTACAATCTTATATTATCCAGAATTTATTAGAAAGATTAAATCTAAAAATTAGTAATAATAGTTATGATTTATATATTGATTTAATCAGAGATGAAGAAATACTTATAATTGATGATATTGGGTGCTGAAAACATTACAGAATTCATATCGTGATGAAGTATTAGGGACCAATTATTAATCATAGAGAAGCTGAAAAAGTTACCGACATTCTTTCTCTTCTAACTTAAGTATAGATGACTTTAGCAGAATTACTATCAAATGGGTAGAAACAACAGTAGATAGAAACGAAAAGCTTTAAGGATTGTTGAAAGAATACATTCGTTATGTTCTTCTCACTTTTTAGATGGTGAGAAACGAAAGAGAATATTATAATTAAATAAAACCAAGTACTTATAAAATTTTTAGTTTTTATAAGTACTTAGTATTTTTTGGTAAAAATTCAAAAATTCATAGAAATTAGTGGAAAAAGTGGGAAATGTGGTAAATTATAAAGGTAAGGTGGTGAGAAGTAGTGTTTATTGGTCAATACAATAATAAAATGGATGCCAAAGGAAGGCTTAGTATTCCAATTAAGTTCAGAGATGAACTAGGTGAAAAATTTATTATTACAAGAGGTCTAGACTCTTGTTTATTTGGCTATTCACTACAAGAGTGGCAAAAGGTGGAAAGTAAGATTAAATCACTACCTATCACTAAGAAAAATGCTCGTACTTTCCAACGTTTCTTCTTTTCTGGAGCCACTGAAGTTGAAATAGATAAACAAGGAAGAATTAATATTCCAAACGCCCTTATAGAACATGCTTTTTTAGATAAAGAGTGTGTTGTAAATGGTTTATCAAATAGGATAGAAATATGGGATAAAACTCGCTGGGAAGATTTACTTGTTGAAAGTGAAGCTAGCGTAGAAGAAATAGCAGAAGAATTAGAAGATTTTGATTTTTAGGATGGATGAAAATGTTTAAACATTATAGTGTATTATTAAATGAAGCTGTAGAAGGCTTAGATATAAAAGAAGATGGTATTTATGTAGATTGTACTCTTAGGAGGAGCAGGGCATAGTTTAGAAATTTTAAAACGATTAAAAAATGGTAAACTATATGCTTTCGATCAAGACAATGTAGCATTAGAAAATGCCAAAGAAAAATTAGCTGAATACAGTGATAAAGTTGTCTTTATTAAATCTAATTTTGTTAATTTAAAAGAAAAATTAGCAGAGCATGGTGTACATGAAGTTGATGGTGTTCTTTATGATTTAGGAGTTTCTTCACCACAATTAGATACACCAGAAAGAGGTTTTAGTTATAACTATGATACAAGATTGGACATGCGTATGGATACTGATGCAAAAATTAGTGCATATGAAGTTGTTAATGAATACAGTTATCATGATTTAGTTAAAAATATTTTTATCGTTATGGAGAAGAAAAATTTTTCTAAACAAATAGCGAGAAATATTGAAAAAACGTGAGCAAAAACCTATAGAAACTACTTTTGAATTAGTAGAAATTATAAAAGAATCTATCCCTGCTGCTAAAAGAAGAACTGGTGGACATCCAGCAAAAAGAGTATTCAAGCAATTCGTATTGCTAGTAAATAATGAATTATCAGTATTCGAAGATTCATTTAGAACAAGCTATTGATATCGTTAGTGTAGGGTGGAAGAATATCTGTAATTACCTTCCATTCTTTAGAAGATAGAATTTGTAAACAAATATTTAATTCTTATGCAAATCAAAAGGATATTCCCAAAAAACCTTCCTATTATGCCAGAAGAAAGTTTATCTAAAATTAAAAAGTAATTACGAGAAAACCTATATATCCTAGTGATATTGAATTAGAAGAAAAATAATAGATCTAGAAGTGCCAAAATTAAGAGTTGCACAAGTTCAGACAGAAAATAGAGGGGAGGAAAGAAATGGCTACACTAAAGGTATATAGTCGTGAATATGGAGTAAAGAAAAGTACAAGAGAAAAGTAAAAGTTTAATTTACTAGAAAAACTGCATATGGAGTTTTTTTGTAGGAGTTATTTTACTTGCTAACGTAGTTATGTTAAACTATAAAGGAGAGATTTATTCACTACGAAGTGCTCAACAAAAAAATGATATTGTAATATCAGAAAAAACAAAAAATAACAATGAACAAAAAAAGTTATGATAAACAATCTGTCATCTTACGAAAGAGTTAAAAAATTGCTGAGACAGTAGGGAATGAAAACTCAAAAAGATAGTATAAAGGTAGTGAGATAATTGATAAAAACTTTTTAAGAAAAATATTAACTTTAAAGTTTTTTTGGAAGATAGAAGAAGTTTAGAAAGAAAAGATTATATCTCTCGAGAAAAGAACAAAAATTGTATTTTTCTAATTTTTTTGTTTTTCTTTGTATGGATATTAATATTAAATATTGGGACAAAATGATGCTAATAGGAACTGTAAGGGGACATAATCTTTCAGAATTAGCAGATAAAAAATATAAAATAGATAGTAGTTTACAACCTAACATCGAGGTAAAAATCTATGATAGAAATGGGAATATATTAGCTGATAATATTGAATCTTACAAACTAGTAGCAGTAGTTTCTGATAAAGCAACAGAGGATGAAACAAATCCACGATCATGTTGTAGATATTGATAAAACAGCAGAAGAACTATCTAAATTTATAAAATTAGATAAAAAGCAAGATAAAAGATATACTTAGTAAACAAGGTGTATATCAAGTAGAATTTGGAACAGCTGGTAAAGATATTAGTGTAGAAGACAAAGAAAGAAAAATAGAAGAGTTGAAAACTTCCAGGTATCGAATTTATAGCGACAACAAAAAGATATTATCCAAACGGAAGTATGCTTGGAAACTTCTTAGGGTTTTGCTCAAAATTCACCAGATAGTGATTTGATTACTGGTCGTTTAGGTGTTGAAAAAGACTTTTGATTACTATCTAAGAGGAAAAAGAAGGGCATATTACTTATGCTAAAAGATGCATGGGGAAAAGTCGTTTCTAATATTCCAAAAGTAGAGATTAAACCTGTTGATGGTGCAGATATATATTTAACAATTGATAAAGAAATATTCAAGGATTTTATAGATAATACATGAAAAGATATTCATGATAAATATGAACCAGAAAGTGCTTTTTGCAATTGCTGTTAGTCCTAAAAACTGGTGAAATATTAGGATTGGGACAAACACCTGCATTTAATCCAAATACTCAAGAAAATTTTAACGAGTGCATGGTCTAAATATTTTTCTATAACTCAGCATATGAACCAGGTTCTACATTAAAAAACATTTACAATGTCGATAATGGTTGAAAAATACATATATAAAGCCAGATAGTTACTATAGATCTGGTTCGTATCGAGTGGAAGATGCTACAATTTTTGACTGGAATAAATTGGATGGGGAAACAATTACTCAACGTCATGGTATTCCAACAATCTTCAAATACTTTAATGTTAACATTATTAAATGAATTAGGGACTGAAAAAATTAAAAAGCAGGATTTGAAAACTTTGGATTTGGAAAAAGTACAAATTCATTATATGGAAATGAAGCTACTGGTGATTTAGTATTTAATAATAAAGTATCAGCTTCAACAACAGTATTTCGGTCAAGGTAGTACGGTTACTGCAGATGCAAATGGTTCAAGCAGAAACAGCAATTTTAAATGATGGATCAAATGTTAGCACCATACTTTTTACAAAGAGTTCATGATAAAAACAATTGATAAAGATGTTAATATGGGTAAAAGAACCGTGTGTAGGAACTCCTATATCAAAACATACAGTGATATAATGAAAGAAGAATTATATGGAGTTGTAAATGGAACGTGGGCTCAAGGTGGTAAAGAGATATGCTGTAGAAAACTATAGTACGTCAGGAAAAACAGGAACAGCAGAGGTTGTAGATCCTGAAAACAGGTACTTACTATAATAGCTCCATATAAAGTAATGCACTCATTTATAGGATATGCACCAAGTGAAGATCCACAAGTAATACTTTATGTAGGGATGAAAATGCCTACGAAAGAATTAGGAGCAAGTAGTGCATACGGGGCATCGGAAATTTTTCAAACCGATTATGGAAAAATACATTGAATTATTTAAATGTGAAAAATCTAATGATAAATGACGAAAGGTTAGTTATCAAATGGAAAATATTGTAGGTGAAATATGCAAGTTCTACAATACTGAAAATTACAACAAAAAACAAAAAATATCGTAACTATAGGATCGAGTAATAATATTATTGGGCAATATCCTTCAGCTGGTAATTATATAAAGCAAGATGAAAGAGTATTTATATTAGTATCAGATAATGATATTGTATAGCCTAATTTTGTAGGTTGGTCAAAAATCGATGTCATAAATTATGCGAAATTAGCAGGCTTAGATATAGAAACTGAAGGGAATGGTATTGCAAAACAACAATCAATTCCGGCACAAAGACCTGTGAAAAAAGGGGATAAGATAAAAATAAAATTTAGTTAGGAGAACGAAATGAGTAATTCGGATACAGTATTTGCTATGTCGTTATTACTGGTAGCATTTTTTCTGACAGTGCTAATGCTACCAAGATTAATAAAATATTTACATGTTCTAAAATTTGGACAAGCAATTAGAGAAGAAGGGCCACAAAGTCATATGTACAAAAAAGGCACTCCAACAATGGGAGGAATATCTTTTATAGTTTCAATAGTAATTTCACTTATTGTTGCAATGATTTTGGATAGTGGAAACATTCAATATTATATTTTATTCATTTATACAACTATTTCATTTTCAGTTATAGGTTATATAGATGACATGCTTATTGTAGTTAAGAAAAATGATGGACTTGCTCCAAGGAAAAAATTAATGTTACAAATACTATTTTCTGTAATATTTTATATCTTAGTAACTTATATCTATAAAGATATAAATTATATACATATTCCAGGGATTTGATTATAAGTTTAATATTTCATACTTATATCTAATTTTCTTAGTATTTTTGGCAAAACAGGATTTTCTAATGCTGTGAATTTAACTAGATGGCTTAGATGGCTTAGCAACAAGTGTTACAATTATTACTACTAGTACATTTGCATTATTAGCATATAAGGAAAATAATTTCCCTGTATTAGTTTTCTGTCTGACTATTGTTGGAGCACTTTTTAGGATTTCTTTATTATTTAATAGAAATCCAGCGAAAATTTTTATGGGAGATACAGGATCTTTTTGGCTTTAGGAGGGAATTCTGGCAGCAATTTCAGTAATCTTTACATAAAGAAATAGCATTTTTATTTATAGGTTTTAGTTTATATATTGGAAAACTTTATCTGTAATTATTCAGGTGGCATACTTTCAAAAACAGGTAAAAGAATTTTTTTAAAATGTCACCTTTACATCACCATTTTGAGTTATCAGGGATATGGTGAAGTAAAAACTGTGTATATTTTTGTTGCTATAGCAGTGGTATCATCAGCTATAGGATACTTTATAGGGGTAATTTAAAATGATTAATTTAGAAGATAAAAAATATTAGTGTTAGGATTTGCAAGAAGTGGTTATTCAACGGCTAAAAATTTTAAAAAATAGGATATGATGTTACTTTTAAAATGCATATGATGATTTAAGTACTGATGAAAAAGCAACTGAGTTGAAAAGGAATTAGGGAGTTAAAAGTAATTGATGGTGGGCATCCATTAGAACTTTTAGAAAATATTGATTTAATTGTAAAAATCCAGGAATAAAAATATGAGATAGACATTTTTACAAAAAGCAATTGAAAAATATTGATATAATAACTGAGATTGAGTTAGCAAATACATTGTTTAATATCGATATGGTAGCTATAACTGGAACGAATGGTAAAACTACAACTACTCAGATGACTTTTGATATATTAAAAGCAGCTAATAAAGATGTTTATTTAGCTGGAAATATTGGTTTTCCAGCAATAGAAGTTGCATACAATCATCCCAATTCTTTTAATAATTACGGAAGTTTCATCTTTCCAATTACAAGGAACAAAATATTTTAAACCATCTGTTGCAGCTATAACAAATCTAGGTGTTGGTCATTTAGATTATCATGGAAGCGTTGAAAAACTATAGAAATGCAAAAAGAAATATTTATAAAAATCAAACAAAATGATGATATTCTTATCCTAAACATTAAAGAAAAAGAAAAAAATATGATTTAGAAACAATTCATTCTAATGTTCTTTTCTATGATACTAAAGAAAAATAATGAAGCTAGCATATGGTAAAAATAATATCGTTACATATGATGAAGTAGAGTTATTTGATATTACTAAAGCTTTCATTACCAGGGAATGCACAATGTAGAAAAATGCTATTAATGCCGCTGTGATTTCATATATTAAAGGTAGCAAGAATAGAAGTTATTCAAGAAGTACTGTATGAATTTAGTGGAGTTAAACACAGATTACAATATGTAGGTGAGCATAACGGAGTTAAGTACTACAATGATTCGAAAGCAACGAATCCAGTAGCGACAACTACAGCACTTTTAGGCTTTGAAAAGAATATTATACTCATATGTGGTGGGAAAGACAGAGGAATTGATTTTAAAGAATTAGTTCCATTTTTCTCAAGAATTAAGGCAATGGTTGTTGTAGGAGAAAGTAAAGAAATTCTATATAGTTTAGCTGTTAACAATAAAGTTAATTGCCATAGGGCGATAAAAGTTGATGATGCTACTATTTTAGCAAACACACTTGCTGTAGAGGGGGATACAATATTATTATCACCTGCTTGTGCATCATGGGATCAATATAAATGCTTTGAAGATCGTGGAGATGAATTTATAGCAACATTTAAGAAGATTATTCAAGAGGACTAAAAAACTATGAACAAGAAGAGTAAGAAGTTACTAGTAAAAATGAACAATGAAAAAGAAGAAGTTCATTGGAAAAAAATAAAAAGAAAAAGAAGACGTGAAGCAATATTTATAGTAACTTTATTTTTAATTGTAATAGGAGCATTTGTACTTTTTATTCAGTAGTTATTTGAAATTGAAAAACTATTGATGTAGAAGGTAACAATCAAATTACAAGGAAGAAATTCTTGAAGCAGGGAAACATTAACAATGATCTTCGAACATGGTCGATAAAAAGATGATGAAATCCAAAAATAATATAAAATCAAGATTTGATATTTTAAAGTCAGTAACAGTAAAATCTAAATTACCTCATCTATAAAAAGATATCAAGTAGAAGAATATAGTTTTCATAGCACAAAATAAAAAGAAGACGGTAGTATAGAGATAATAATGGAAAAATGGGAAACCATATCCTGGTAAAAATTAGAAATAATTATAATTTGCCTATTATAGAAAAATTTCAATGATGATAGTAATAAACTTTAGAGGAAGTTTATAAAAAGAATTTAAACAAGTTAAAACAAGAAGTTCGATTACAAATATCTGAAATAATAAATGATGAAAGTGATAGAGTAATAATTTATATGAAAGATGGTCAAAAAGTTAAAAGCTTTAAGAGCTAAACTTTTCGCGGATAAGTTAAATTATTATGAAGAAATATCTAAATATATTGAAGACAAAAATAATACTACTTTAAACTTAATAAATGGTGCATATCTTGAAACACCAAAAACAGAAAAACTAGAAATGATAATATTAAAAAATTACTATCAAGACAAGGGATTTAAAATGATGATAAGAAATCAAATAAAGATAAAGAAAATGTAGAAAAAGAGAGAAAAAGTACAACAAAAATAATAAATCTGAAAATTCTACTACAAAATAATCAAAGTAATTCTTCTAATAAAGAACAATAATAACAAACAACAATCAACAAAGTAATAAGAAAAATGAATAGTAAAAAAGCATCCAAAAATTTTTGTATTTTGGGATGCTTTTTACTGAAAAATATATATAAAAACTACTTATAATCTTATATTACAAATTGAAAAATATTTTAATAAAATTTAAATTTTTTTGGATGTTTTTCATATCTAATTTTATGTTATAATTTAGTATGTGTAAAATAAAATATGTGTGTATTTACAATTTTATTATAATAACAAAGTTTTAAAAAGGAAGGAGTGTTTGACTTGAGTTCACGATTGTATACTTCAATAGATCTAGGATCATCTAGTATAAAAGTGATTATAGCAGATGTAGTATATGAAAAATTGAATATACTCGGTGTTGGTGTTGTTAAAACAACGTCTATTAAGCGAGGAAACATTATTGATGTAGAATCTGCCTCTAGAGATATTCAAAAAGCAATAGATATTGCGAAAAGTGAAGCTAATAAAGGACATAAGATCATTATATGTAGCAGTTCCAAGTATACACACTCATATTAAAAAAAGTGTAGCGGAAATTAAATTTGATACAAAACACGATATTGATGGTAGAGATATCGAAGAAGTAATTGAAGAAGCAAAAATACTACCATTACCACGAGAAAGAGAAGTGGTGCAAGTAATTCCAGATTACTATCGTCTTGATGATATTGAAAATATTAGAAAACCAAAAGGAATGACTGTTCATAATTCATTTTGAAGTAACAGGAAATAGAGTTTTAACTTCAAAGACTCATCTTCATACAATATATAAAAGTATTGAAAACCTAAGATTAGATTGTAACGAGACATTCTGTACATCTCATTCATTAGGGTGAATTACTATTAAATGATGAAGAAAAAAGATTATGGATCAGTAATATCGATATTGGAGCAGGACTGACGACTGTGAGTTATTTTGAAGATGGAATCCTTCAATTATCACAATCAATTGAGTTAGCAGGTGAAGATATTACACGTACAATATCTGATGTATTGAATGTCCCATTAAAACGTGCAGAAGAGATTAAAGTAACTCAAGGTCATGCTTTTTATGATTTAGCATCACCACAAGTAATTATTGATTTAGATAATTTAGAACCAGATGAAGAGCCGTATACTCAAAAAGAGTTGGCTGATTATATAGAGGAAATTGTAGAAGAAATTATTTTACGTTCATTCGATGTATTGAGAAAAGCTGGTATAAATAGAGTAAAAGGAAATGTTGTATTAACAGGTGGAACGACTCTTATGCCTGGTGTTCTAGATTTAGCAAAAGATATGCTAAGAAAAATGAACGTTAGAATTGGTTCACCAAAAATCATAGGAGCTAATTCACCAGAATTATCAGTTGTTGTAGGTACATTAACAAGTAGTTATAAAAATTGAATCATTGTTTGGATATCAAGTAACTGATGAAGTACCAACACTAAAAATACAAATTCAACATTTTGAAAATGTTTCTGCAGTAGAAGAAATAGCAGTGAGTAATTCAAAAGTTGATACGCCAGTAGTAACTGAGCCTCATACAGAAGAGTTATGAGGAAGAAACTTATTATGAAGAAGAGAAAAAAAGAAAAAGAAGATAAAAACTTCTTTTGATAAAATAACTAAAAATGTATAATTCGTTTTTTTGAATAATAATCAGGAGGAAATAAAGAATGTTTGAAGAATTTGATCAATCAGCAGTAATTAAAGTAGTAGGTGTTGGTGGCGGTGGTGGTAACGCCGTTGACCGAATGGTAGAAAGTGGAATTCAAAACGTTGAATTTATCGCAGTTAATACAGATGCTCAAGCTTTAAAACGCTCTAAAGCAGACGTAAGAATTCAAATCGGTGAAAAATTAACAAAAGGTCTTGGAGCAGGAGCTAACCCTGAAGTAGGGCGTAAAGCTGCTGAAGAAACTAAAGATAAAATTGAAGAAGCGCTAGCAGGAGCAGATATGGTATTCGTTACTTCTGGTATGGGTGGAGGAACTGGTACAGGTGCAGCTCCAATCGTAGCAGGTATTGCTAAAGAATTAGGTGCTTTAACAGTAGGAGTTGTTACTCGTCCATTCAACTTTGAAGGTAAGAAACGTCAAGTACAATCTACAGCTGGAATTAACTCACTTAAAGGTGCTGTAGATACACTTATCGTTATCCCTAATGATAGACTATTAGATATCGTTGATAAATCTACTCCAATGATGCAAGCATTCGTTGAAGCTGATAACGTATTACGTCAAGGTGTTCAAGGTATTTCTGACTTAATTAACGTTTCTGGTACAGTTAACCTTGACTTTGCTGATGTTAAAGCAATTATGGCTGATCAAGGTTCTGCATTAATGGGTATCGGGGTAGCTTCAGGTGAAAACAGAGCTATCGAAGCAGCTAAAAAAGCTATATCATCTCCATTATTAGAAACTTCTATCGTTGGTGCTAAAGGTGTGTTATTAAACATTACTGGAGGACCATCACTAAGTTTATTTGAAGCTCAAGCAGCTGCAAGTATCGTTCAAGAAGCAAGTGATGATGAAGTTAACATGATTTTCGGTACAGTATTTAACGAAGAATTAGAAAAAACTGATGAAATCATCGTTACAGTAATCGCTACTGGATTTGAAGAAGATGGAGTAAAGTGTTGAAAAGAGATATCTTAGCACAACGTCCAGCTCAACCAGAAGCTAGCTCATTCACAAGTGGTTACGGTAAAAACGAAGTAGAACAAGAAATGTACCCACGTCCAAGAAGAAGAACAAGAAGAGAATTCTAATATAAAAAAAGGAAAAATCGAAATTAATCTCGATTTTCTTTTTAATCTATTAAAATGAATTTAATTTCAAAGTTTATTACATTCTTTAGTGTGTTATATATGAATGAATTCTTTAATGATGAATAACAGAATTTTAATAGTAAATCTTCATCAGCATCTGCATAAAGATAATAAGTGATTTCACATTTTTCAATTTTAGGGTTCTTCGTTATAACCTTTAACGTTTAGTAGTGTTAAAGGATTTTTTTAATAATAAATGAATTTTCCCTCTAATTCTCTCAACTTCAATATTTGATCTTTTACATGAAGTAATTACAGTATGTGCTATACCACCTAAGATAGAAGCAGCAAAAATAGTTTATACTGCTTCTGTAGTCAGCATTTAAATCGAAGCTTATATCAGTAGAAACATGGAATAATATCATTATTTGTATATAGTTTAAAATTATGATTTGTCCATATTCCTCTAAAAAGAGATGTCATAATTATTTGATTCATATAAATTAGTCATACAGATTCCTCAATGTAATTTTTAGCTTCATTTAGGCGAGCTAATTTTTTTATCAATTATCTCCATTGTACTTACAGGTCTATTTGCAAAATGTAGCAAAAACCACAGTCAGGATTTAACCAAATTCTTTCTTTTAGGAATATATTGCATTACTTCTTCTACACGATTTAGGATATCTTCTAAATGGTTCTATATCGTCTGTTCTTGGATTCATAACACCTAATCCTAGTATACAATTATCCCTATTAAAAGTACTACTGAATAATGAAGATATTTCTCCAGCACGAGGAGTAGAAAAACTCTAATGTAAGTATATTAGGAAGAGTTTCTTCGAATAATGGAAGTAGAGGAGTATAAGGGTCCAGTAAGTAGAATACTTTCATCACGACTCCAATTACCACGACATACATGAAGAGAAACTAATATTTCTTTTTCTTTTGGCATAATCAATTACAGATTTAATTAATTTAGTAGCAAATTTTAATTCTTCAGTAGGATCTTTTTTTCAGAAAAGTGCTGCACACATGAAAGATCTTGTTTTTCCCTCAGAAAATACTACTTCGGTTAATACAGGTTCATCAAATTGAACTATATCAACGCCTATGTCGACTAAAGCATCAATTTCTTCTTTTTAATACTTTAATTATGTCTTCTCCTAGAGAATCTTTACTATCGTAATATTGTTTTGATAGAGCAGGTAACCACATGGACCTAGTTATTAAATAAGGACCTGGCAATGTTGCTTTGATTTTTTTATCGGTTAATTTTTTTAGTTCAATCATTTCATCAGCTACCAGAGGTTTATTATATTTTACTTTTCCTGTACAAATTGCATTTTTATACTAATTGCAGGAACGTCTAATATTTCTAGTATTTGTTCAAAACCTTGTTTGTCCTCAATATAATCAAACATATCAGCCATACTCATCATTGTAACACCGTCCAAACGTTCAGCAATAAATGAAACATAATTATCTCGATTTAGTTCACCGCTAGTGATTATATCAATATAATTATTTTCTTGAAGTTCAACTACATATTTTGTTTCTTCATCTAGGATTTCTTGATATGTTTTTAAGTCGATATTTCCTTTATTTAATTTTTCGTTTTGCGGTTAATAGTTTTTTACTACGAGGCATACTGCTAAGAAGAGAAACTAAGAAAGATGAATTAGTCATAATTATTCACCATGAAACTCTTTAAAAAAATCTAAATATTCATCGGCTTCAGTAAGTTGTTTGAATCCAGAAGTACGACCAGATATCCATTCTTTTAATCCTTCCATATCCATCATTTCTTTATGCTCAGGATTATTGTAATCCATTTTGTGTAATACTTCTATAAATTTTTCAAAACGAGCTACGTCTAATTCTGGATGTCCTGAGAAGATACAGTGATCAAAGAAATCTGTTTTTGATAAAATTTTCACCTGATTTTTATCTAGAGTTCCATCTGCAATCCAAGCATTATAGTTTAAATCTAGCATCCACGTAGCAGCTACTTCATCATTTTTTAATGCAACAGCTGAATCAAGTTCTCCGCCGACATGGTCACCATGAAGTCCAACACCGATATCAAAACGTTTTTCAGTATAATCTTTACCAAATTCTAAACCAAGTTTGTGAAGATGATTAATAGGAATTAATCTAGCTTGTGGTGAATCAATTGCTCCGAAACCTATTGTTTTATTTCTTAAGTCTTGAATAGAGTTAATGTTGCCATTAGCTTTTACTACTAAGTATGAACTACGATCGCGGTCAGTATCACGCATAGAACCATTTAACGCATTTCCGTTAGTGCGTAGGTGAGTATCTAACCATGCTAAAGGAGAATTCCAAGCTACATCAATTTCTTTAGCTAATAAACCGTCAACTTGACCTTTATAATCTTTGTAATAAATTGGTTCGATAGGGAAGTTTTCATCTTCAAAAAATTTTGCAATAATTCCCCAAATTACAGTAACCTTTGGATCATAAATAACAGCTCCAACTTTTAATTTTTGTCATAATAATCTACCTCATTTCATTAATTTATTTATTTATTTGTTTGTTAATAATTGGCCGGTTAAAATATTTAAGAAGTCAAGACCAGGTGCCATAACTTGTCCTGCTAATGAGTCACGTAAGAATCGTTCCATATTTCCATGACAATTATAAGCCTTACCACCGCCTAAACGCATACCAAGTCTTGCATTCTCAATTACTTTATCGCAAGAGAATGCTCTTGCTGAAACAATATTAAGGAATGCATCTACTTCACCATTAACAAAGCTTTCCGCAGCGTTTTTAGATAAAAGGATAGATGCTTTTGTATTTTTAAAGATTTCTGCTAAATGTAATTGAACAGTTTCTATATCGCTTAAAGATTTGCCATCAGGATATTTTCTATTTGTTGTGTGATTAACAGCTTCATCTAGAATAGCTTGACTAAGTCCACTGTAAACTGCAGCAAGCCCATTAATAAAGAATGGGACAGGACTTTGAGCCTGTTCATTTCCTTTGCCTTCAGCTCCGATTCTATAATGATAATCTAGTTTAAGATTATTCATGTGCATTTCACATGAGACATTTGAACGCATACCTAAACCATTCCAGGTATTTTCAGCAAAAATTAGTCCATTAGACCCAAGAGGGAACAGCCATTGTTCAGTTTCTCCAGCAGTTTTATACGGAACTAAAGTTACATAGTAATCCGCATAATTACCAGATGTAACCATACTTTTCTTACCATTAAATATTGCAAAGTCTTTCTGATAATCAACAGTAATTTCTGTTGTATTCATAAAATTAGTACCAGTTCCACTCTCGCTGTATGCCAATGCTAGCATTTTTTTATTATCTACCACAGCTTCACAAATTTCTTTTTTTAATTTGTCACTACCATGATCTAAAATTGTTACTAATCCAACATTATGCATCATATAGCATAAGCCAACCGATGAAGAGTATTCAGAGAATGCTCTACATACTGATTCGTGTTCTACAAGAGTTAGTCCTTTACCACCAAACTCTTTAGGAACTAAAAGACTAAGATAACCAGCATTTTTAATTTTTTTCAAATATTACTTTTAGGGAAATTCTCCATTATTATCTGTTTCTTTTAGCATATGGTTCAATATTAGCTATAGCAAATTCTTTAGCATCTTTATAAAAATTATTCATAATGTCCTCCTTAAGAAAAAGGAACTATTTAAAATTTTAAAAATACTTAAAAAGCAAATAATATTATAAATAGTCCCTTAAATATGATCTGAATTTATATATCAATATAACTATAATATGGATATTACTACATATTATGAAAATACGAACTATTAAAACTTATAGTTAAATTCTATGGTAATTGTTGACCTGTGATTGCTTTTCCTAACCAGATAGTAAGCACGTCAACACTAGGTGCCATAATATGACTTGCGAATGCATCTCTTAGGTAGCGTTCCATATTTCCAACACGGTTATATGCTTTACCACCACCAACACGCATTCCAAGGCGTGCTAATTCAATGGCAGCTTCACTAGCAAAGATTCTAGCTGATAAGATTTTAGCTAGCATATCAGCATCTTTATTTAAGAAACTACGAGCTGCTTCATTTGTTCCAAGAACTGCTGCGTTAGTTTGGCTATAGATTTTAGCAAGATGAATTTGTACTGTTTCAATTTCGCTTAGAGATTTTCCATCAGGATATTTTCTATTAGTAGTATGTGTTACGGCTTCTTCTAGTATTGCTTCGCAAAGACCACTGTAGACAGCAGCAAGACCAGTGATGAAGTATGTAGCAACAATAGTAAATACTTGGTCAACTCCTGATCCAGCTTTACCAATACGTAGTTCTCTATCTAATTCAACATCGTTAATTGCCATTTGGCAAGATACGTTTCCTCGCATTCCAAGACCCATGCCAAGTAGAAGGTTTTGAATTCTAAACCTTTCACTACCTAGAGGGAATACCCAGTTATCAATTCCACCTTCAACATCAGAAGGAGTAAGAACAAGATAATAAGATGCAAATTCTGCAGAAGTCACCATACTTTTTAGTCCATTAAATACTACTGAATTATCTTTAAATTCAGTTTTGACATCTGAGATATAGAAGTGTGTCCCAGTTCCTAATTCACTGTATGCAAGTGCCATAAATTTTTCATTTTCAACGATATCTTTACAAATTTTTGTTTTTAGATTATCATCGGCATATGAAAGAACACAGTTTAATGCAACATTATGCATCATATAGCATAGACCTACTGTAGCACTTGATTTTAGCAAAAGCTCGACATGCATCTGCATGTTCTTGCATATCTTTTCCAAGTCCACCAAGTTCTGTAGGAATCATAAGTTTGAAATATCCAGCTTTTCCTAATTCTTTAAATACTTCCTCAGGAAATCTTTCTTGTTCGTCTATTTCTTTTGCAATAGGATCTATATATTTTTTTGCAAATTCCCTAGCTTCGTTATAAAATGTTGTCATAATAATGCCTCCTAACATTAATATATATAGTGTTTTCTAAGGAAATTATATCACAAAGAAAATCAATGTAAATGCTTTTAAATTATCTCTAATGATTAGCGATTTCAAATAAATTTTGATAAAATGTATAGTTTTTAAGTCAGTAAAGAAAAGCATATATAGATTTTTAACTAAAATACTTATATTTAGAAATATAAAAATAAAAACCGAAGTAAATGATAGAGTTTATCAATTACATAATATTTAAGATAGTATTTAGTGAAAATGTTAGGAGCTATCAGATTTAAAAAAATGAAAGTATACTTTTGATGGAAGTGAAATAAAATGAAAAATTATTGAAAAATGTCAGAAAATTATTTACAAATAATATTAAATCTTGTATAATCTATATTTATATAATAAATTTATGAAAGGATGAAAAATATGGCAGATTCAAAGATGGAAAGAAAACTGCAAGCCCGTCATATTAGTATGATAGCCATAGGTGGATGTATAGGTACGGGATTATTTATAGCAAGTGGAGCAGTAGTTAGTAAAAGCAGGTTCTTACGGAGCAGTTTTAACTTATGCATTAATTGGAGTTATTATTTACTTTTTAATGGCTTCTATAGGAGAACTAGCAACATTTTATCCAGTTTCAGGTTCATTTCGGTGCATATGCAACTAGATTTATAGATCCAGGAGTAGGATTTGGAGTTGGTTGGTTATTCTGGATATTGTGGATATTAGTAGCGAGTGTAGACATAATAACATTATCGAAAAATATTACATTACTGGGAATTCTTTGAGACAATTTTTCAACGTTTTTCGATTTGTATTGTATTTTTAGTATTATTGTATTTATTAAACTTAGTGAGTGTTAAAGTATTTGGTGAAGTCGAATACTGGATAACAATTATAAAAGTAATGACAGTTGTTGCATTTTTAATTGTAGGAGCTGCCATTATCTTTTTGGTGCTACTGGAAATAGTGAAGCTGGAATTACATACTTTTATTCAAAAATGGTGAAAAAACAAGTAGCGCTGGTGTGTTAGGATTATTTGGTGTTCTTTCTACTGCAGCATTCTCATTTGGAGGAACTGAAGTTGTAGCTGTTACAGCAGGGTGAATCTCCGAATCCCTAAAGAGACAATGCCTAAAGCAGTTAAAACAAGTTTTTCTGGAGAATATTAATATTCTATATTGCAACAATGTTAATTATTTCTTCAATCGTTTCAGCAAATGATCCTAGATTATTAGACACAAACAATGTTACTGCATCACCATTTACTATTGTTTTTCCAAAATATTGGATTAGAAATAGCTGCAGTAGTTATGAATGCTGTAATCTTAACGTCAGTATTATCGGCTGCAAACTCAGGTATGTATGTTTCAAGTAGACAATTATTCTCATTAAGTTCACATAAATTACGGACCAAAAGTATTTAAGAAATTGAATAGTAACTCTATCCCTGTAATTGCATTAACATTTTCAGCGGTGTTCATGATATTATGTTTTCATTTTTGAAAAACTTAATCCAAGTGGATACTACATGTTACTTTGTCAATGGTTGTATTATAGTAATGATTATTTGGATGGTATCATTAGTTTCGCAAATTCGTCTACGTAAAAGGCGATATAAACAAAGGTAAAAAAGCTGAAGATGTATTACCATACACAGCAAAAACAGGTGTAGTAGGTTCTTATATAGCATTACTATCATTTGCGACAATAATTATATTCAATTAGTTTCAGATTATGCAACTGGTGGTTTTGTAAAAATGTCATATAACTTAGTTTGTCCAGCTAATTTGGAGTTCTAATGTATATAATATTCAAAGTTGTAACAAAACGAAAATTTGTAAAACTAGAAGAAATGGATATTCATCCATATAAAGAGAAAAGTAAATAAAGATTTACAGCACTCTATTAGATAATTTAGATTCTGATCATGAGTGAAATATTTTTTTTTATACATTATAGTTATTGAAATTAACATGTAAAATGTGGTAAATGATTGCGGTTTATGATAAAATTGTATTTAAGTAATTTAATGGAGATGATATTTTGAATATTGGAATTACAGGTAGTATAGCATGTGGGAAAAGTACAGTATCAAATTATTTAAAGGAAAAAGGGTTATACAATCATAGATGCTGATAAACTTGGTCATATAGCTCTTACTAGTGATGATAGTAAAAAGAAAAATTAAAGAAAAGTTTCGGGTATGGAAATTCTAGAAAATAATGAAGTAAGTCGAGAAAAACTAGGTAAAGTTAGTTTTTGGTAACGATAAATAAATTTAAAAATTCTTAAATAGTATCGTGCATCCTTATATAAGAAAAATAATTTCTACAATTACAAGAAAAACATAGAGATGAAAGACTTATTTTTAGACATAGCATTGTTACTTTTGAAGCTGGATTTGAAGATTTAGTTGAAAAAGATTATTGTAGTACTATGTTGATGAAAAATTCAGTTAACTAGGTTGATGAGTAGAAACTCATTATCAAAAGAACAGTCAAAGTTTAGAATTGAAAAGTCAAATGAGCTCAAAAGAAAAAATCAGAGCTTGGCAGACTTTTGATAATTAATAATAATAATACTAAAGAAGATACATATGAGACAAATGGATTTATATTAGATGAATTAGAGAGAGGAGTCATAAAAAATGACTAATGTTTTAGAAATTAGTAATTTAGGTGGAGGTTATAATCGAAAGAAAAGATTATTGAAGATATCAATATCCAAATACCTAAAGGTAGTATACACTGCATTATTGGTCTTAAATGGTGCAGGGTAAAAGTACTACTATTAAACATATTTTGGGATTACTTAAGACCGATGGAAGGTGAAATAAAAAGTTAATGGAATAACAATTACTGAGAGATAATGAAAAATATAGAAAAGTATAGTTATATACCAGAATCACCTGTTTTATATGAAGAGCTAACTTTAGAAGAACATATAAATCTTACAGCAATGGCTTATGGATTAGATATGGAAGATACATGGAAAAGAGCTGAAAAATTATTAGATTTATTTAAATTGAAAGATAAGAAAAAGTTCTTTCCTGTTCATTTTTCAAAAGGTATGAAGCAAAAAGTTATGATAATTTGTGCCTTTTTAGTAGAACCAAATTTATACATAATTGATGAACCATTTCTTAGGATTAGATCCAATTGCAATAAATGACTTTAATTAAATCTTAATGTGTGAAAGAAGAGACAATGGGAGCTAGTATTCTTATGTCTACTCATATTCTTGCAACTAGCTGAGAAAGTACTGTGATAATTTTGTTATTATTCATGAAGGTAAAATTTTAGCAAATGGTAATTTAGAAACAACTAAGAGCTGAAATTTAATATGGTAGGTGCGTCTTTAGATGAAATATATTTATCATTAACAGTGCGAGGAAATAATGAGTAATATAGAAAATATCTTTTTCTGACAGACGAAAAGAAAGAACAAGAATTAAAAGTTAACCTATAGTAAGTACATTTTTAATTCGCACCTTATAATGTTTCTTATTATAGTTTTGGGAGCAGTGCTTATAAATTATTCGAAATGGGTTGCTATTGCAAGTCAAAAGTAGAATTATACTCAGTTTACATAGCAGCAGCAGTTGCCTTTAGTTATTATTTAGTAAGTTCTAAAATAAAAACTCATATTAAAGAAGCGGATGCAGTATTTTTATTACCATTAGAAAAATATTATAGAAAAGTTGGATTGAAAACTGTAATAAATAGTATAATTAGTTGATATAATTGCAGTTGTAATTTTTCTACTTTGCTACAAAAGCCAATTACTAATCTTATTGGTAATATAGATAGATTAAGCATTATTATGTTATTAATAGTAATAATATGGAACAATTTATTAAAATATCTCCAAGTTATTCATTATAAAGAGATAATCTGGAGTAAATTATTACTGTTTATTGTGATCTTTATGCAGTTGTTAGTAGTATTTTTGATGACATAGCTATTCGTATTATTTATTTTATTAGTATAATTGTATTAGCGGTATTTACTTTACGACATTATGAAAAATGCAGAATAAACTAAATGATAAAGATCAAGAAAAATATGTCGTAAAACTGGAATCAAGCGGCTGACTATGACAAACATCGTATAGAAAAGCTATTTGAAGTTTGTAAATATGTTTGTTGATGTTCCGTTAAGTGGTGTAAAAAGTTGCTAGAAGAAAAATATTTTGATATACTATTACCAAAAATTAACTAAAGATAATTTCAAAAAGAAAAATAGTTTTAAATATTACTACTATAGGGTATTTTTAAGACAAGAAAAATACAGTTTATCTAGCGTTAAGACTAATGCTCTTAGCTGCATCTAGTTATTTTTAGTTTTAAAAAAATACATATGTTAGTTGTTTAGCAATAATATCATATAGTTATTTAACAATAATTCAGCTAGTTCCATTGTATAAACAAATGAGTAATAATATATGGCATAGTATTTTACCAGTGAGTGAAGATATTAAAATAAAAAGCTATAAAAATTGATAACTAGTGTTATGTTAATAACTACGGTAATATTAACAGTGACGTCTATACTATTAACTAGTTTTGATTGTATTGGATATATTAGTTATAGTAATTTCATTAGTTATAGCTCATATAATCTCTAAAATATTTATTGGAAAAAGTAAAATAGAAGGATATAATATGAAAAAAATATAGCAATAATAGGAGGAGATTTATCAGGGAGTTAGCTGTGCTTACTTTTCTAGATAAAGTTTTCAGGAGTAAACTCAAAAAAGTTTAATATTGATTTAATTGAAAAGAGATTTAGAGTTTGCAAACGACAAATTCGGAAAATTTCAATTTGGGACAAGAAATTTATGATAACGGATGGCATAATTCAATTAGTGAACAAGGTGTCTTGTTTTATTTAATGATAGAGTTAGGTTTGCATAGATATTTAATTAAGAGTGGAGCAACGAAGAAAGTGTTTTTACAAATGAAGGAATTAAATACCTGCCAGAAAAAAATGCTTTATGGTTTACCACTTGATAAAAGAGAATTATTAATGTCTGATTTATTTGCTTTTAAAAGAAAAAGCTATCTATTTTATATAATATGCATAATACTTTAGAAGACGAAGATATTAAAGAATTAATGTAGAAGAATTTTTTTAGAGGCTATAGTTAATGAAAAAATCTATGACAAACTTATAGAACCATTATTAACAAGTCATTATGCCAGTGATATTTCAAAACAAAGTATGGTAAGCTTTGATGCCAGAATTATCATTTTTAACGATTCAAAAGAAGATATAAATAAAAGTGCTTAGAAGAGATGTATGATAGAAAATGTTATTGATAATATTACCGTAGGGGCTGAATATCGATTGAAATTCACCTTGAAATCATTTATAGAAACTTTAGAATCAAATTTTTCAGATAAAGTATTTTTAGAATTAAATAGAAAAAGTTGAGAAAAATTGAGAAAACGAGGGATAAATATTTAGTTCATTCAAATGGTAGTATTTACTATTATGATTATATAATACTAACATTGAATCAAAAAAATTTCCTACCTTGGTTTTAATGATGATGAGAAGATAATTGAGTTTTATTCTGACATGAAATATGTTTCTAATATAGTAGTGACTCTTATTTATAAAAGAGATGATCTACATATAAATCGTGAAATTGGAGAAATAATTTTTCCGGAAAAAATGAAAGTGAATATGTTACAAAACTTAGAATACGTAAGTAATAAATGGATCGACATAAAAAAATGAGCGAATTCAAATTGTAAGAGCGTATATCAGTAGAGAAGAAGCCGTTATGAAACTTATGGATAAGACGGATGATGAGATTAAAGAAATTGTTGAAAAAGAAATTAAAAGTACATGGGATAGTAGGAAATGTTAATAAGTATTATATTAGTAGAATACAAGATAATTATCGATTTTGCAGTAAAGAATATAATATTAATGAGTTTGATGAATATATGAAAAAACAATATCCTAATGTGTTTCTAATAGGTAAATCAAAAAAGGAACAACATTAGAAAATACAGTATTAGAAGCTAAAAGAAATAGCAAAAAGAAATACTTGAAAAAATATAAGATAAGAAGAGCCGTACAAAGTACGAGGTTAATTAAGATGAAATTTAATACTAATAAATTAGAAGGTGTAATTGTAACACCAATATTTGAAAGATGAGAAATTATGATAGTAAACTTTTAGAATATACAAAAGGAAAAGAATTATTTAAAGGAAAACTAAATGAAATATTTGTAAATTTACCATATAATGGAGAAAAAAGAAATATTAATAGGTTTAGGGAAAAACGTGATGAATTTATAAAGAAGATCAAGTGCGTGAGGTATTTTTAAAACTAGTTCAAAAGTATTAGCAAAAATAAAGAGTTTGAAGTTCAAGTTACTTTTACCAAAAGTAGAAAATATACCTACAAAGAATATAGTGAATGCAGCTGTAGAAGGAGCTTTACATGCAACTTATAAATTTGATAAAGTATAAGTCTGATAGGAAAGACTTCCCAGAAATTACTATTAATTTAACTACTAGAAGAACAGTTAGAAAATATAGAAGAAGTAGTTAGTGAAGCTATGTGATATAATTGGCGGTGTATTTTTGCTCGTGATTTAGTAAATGAAAGAGCGGAGTATTTATATCCAGAAACACTTGCTAATATTGCTAGCAAAGAAATTAACAGCTTTAGGTGTTGAAGTAGAAGTATACGATGAAAAAAGCAATGTGAAGAATTAGGATTAAAAAGGCTTATTAGCTGTAGGACGCATCTGACAGAAAAACCAAGATTTATCGTTATGAAAGTACTTAAATAATCCAGAAGAAAGTGAAGTAGTCGGACTAGTAGCAGGTGTGACTTATGATCAGGTGGTTATTCAATTAAACAAACAGCCAATAGTATGGACATTATGCACTGTGATATGGGTGGTGCTGGAACAGTTATTGGAACAATGAAACTAATTGCACAAGAAAATTAAAAACAAATGTTATTGCTATTGTAGGAGCTTGTGAAAATATGATTTGCTGGCGGTTCATACAAACCAGGTGATGTTATTTCAACTTTATCAGGAAAAACAGTAGAAGTAGCAAATACAGATGCTGAAGGACGTATCACTCTTGCAGATTCAGTATATTATGCTACAAAAAAACTAAAAGTTAATAAAGTTATTGATTTAGCAACGCTTACTGGAGCATGTGAGTTGCATTAGGAGAGTTCTATACTGGAGCTGTGACAAATAACCAAGAGTTTTTATAATGAACTGAGTGAAAGCGGCTAAGCAAGCAGGAGAAAGAGTATGGCAAATGCCAGTAGACAATAGCTTTAGAAGATTGAACAAATCATCAGTAGCTGATGTGAAAAATACAGGTGGCAGACTTGGGGGAACTATAACTGCAGGACTATTCATTGAGAATTTCGTAGCAAATAATGTTCCATGGGTTCACTTAGATATTGCAGGAACAGCATATCTATCATCTAAACCAGAGAGGGTACTCGACTAGGTGCAAACTAGGTATACATATGTTAAAACATTATAATTTAATAAATAACAAATAAGATATTAAAAGTTCAAGGGTATAACATATTATATTCTGAGGCTTTTTATATAATATATTATGTGTGAATTTGTTGGTAATTATATTAAGATTTTGTAAATAATTTGCAAATGTGAAATGAAATATTTTCAGCAGTAATTGACATTGATAGATTATTGATAAAAATAAATATAAGTAGGAAAGTAAGGAGGGTATAATGATAAAGTTGAAACCTATTAACGCTGGTAATATTAAACATTTTATTTCCAGTAGTTATCTTTTAGGAAAAGGTATAATTTATGAAACTATTTGTCTATTGAATTGCAATTGTAGTTTTATCTATATACAAACGCTATTTACAAATATTAAAAATTTATAATTTAGTATATCTCTTTCAATACTAGTATATTTACATCAATTAGTAATATATAATTTTGATTTGCAGATTTATTTGGGAACATTAGTTTACGTTATCCTCAGAACGACACTGGTTATGATGATTGCTTATATTTTAGTAAAAGACATAAAAAGTAATAGAGATTATTATCTCGCATTTCAGACAAATTCATTTACCCATTATGCTAGACATTACAGTAGCTTTAAGATCCCAACATATAAATTCGAAATTAGAATGATTAGAGAGAATCATTAAAGATGAGAAATATTAATTTAAAAATTACAGAACCGCCAAAATTCTTAGAGTATTGGCTAGTCCCCAGTTTTAATGAGGATGAAGATCTTATTGCTGAAGAAATGACAGCAACAGCTTATGACAAAAGTGTAGAGTCACCAATGAGAAGGACATCATTTTATAATGTGAGAATGAGAATAATTGATTATATTTTCTTAATTATTGTCTTTATAATGTATCTATTAATGAGGCATTAAATAATGCTAGGAATTTAGAAATGTGTCTTTTGTTTATAAGAATTCAGAAGAAAAGGTGTTACAATGTGAGTTTTAAAATTAATGAGGGTGAGTGTGTTTTATTAACAGGAGTATCTGAAGTGGAAGTCAACTATTGTTCATTTAATGAATGAGCTTATACCAGCTTTTATATGAAGGAGAATTAATCATATATATTATAATAACACTTCTTTGAAAGTATAAAAACATATGATATAGCAAAAGATATTGGTTATAGCCAAGATCCAAGAGGACATACTACAAACACATGAGTGAACTTGTATTTGCTATGGAAAATGAATTTCTAGATGAAATGAGGTATAATGCAGTTGTTGAATTATTAGAACTGGAAGAAATCTGTTGATAAGAATTATTTTGTATATTTCTAGTGAGCGTCATAGCGATTGGAGTTGTAGTTTTGACATTGTCATGACCGAGAGTAATAATATTAGATGAACCATCATCTCAACTTAGATTTTCGCACGACATTAACAATAATAATTGAAAACTGATAAAGGTTATACAATAATTGTGCAGAGCATAGAAGGCATTATATCTACAAAAATTAATAGAGTAAGGTTTTAATTGTAAATAGAGGTAATGATTACAAATAACAATTGATGATTTGAAACACCACTGAGTTTTCCTTTAAGAAACCCTCGGGATGTATTTAATTTACAGCTAGAAAAATAATAGCTCAAAAATAATGACTCTACTACTGCAGATTGATAATGCGAGATGGTGGAGATATATTATTGCAAATTTCAACATCTATAAATAAGGTGATGTGATCGGGTTTGATTGGAAGAAATGGTCGTGAAAACAACATTATTAAGGATGCTTACTAATATAATAGAATCCAACTAAAGGAAAATTTTTAGGAAACGTTAAAACGTTTTTAGTGATACAAGATATGGATTATCAATTTTTACAGAATCAGTTTTTAAGTGAAATACGTTTTGGAAACAGAAGAGTTGAGAATAATAAAATTAATAATCTATTAGAAAATTGGGATTAAATAAATTTAAAATAAATTCCTTTTGAATTGATCACGGGAGGGCAAAACAAAAGGTTACTCATTTCTATAGCTGCAATATCTAATGTAAATTTATTGATGTTTGATGAACCGAAACTATGGTCTAGATTATATAAAATATGGAAAAGGTTAGTAGTGTGTTAAAATCTATCCAAAAGAAAATGCTCTAATAATAGCTACACATGATATAGAGTTTTTATATAAAACATGCAATAGGAATAATATACTTAGATAATAAGATCGATAAAAAAGATTTTTATTTAGATAATGAAAGTAAATCAGAAGTTCAGAATATTTTTAAATATGGAGGGATAAAAATGAAATTAAAAACAAAAGATTATATTTTTAGGAATGGCAACAGTATTGTCATTAGATAGTTTACATGATAGCAATGGTTATCTCAAGCTTCTTAGGTGCATTTGGTCATAGCATATCACCTGGGGATATGGGGATTATTAGCAGGAATAATCTTTGTATATATATGCTATAATTACAAAAGTTTGGTATATTTACTGTTTTTATAATTATACATATGATTATATTTTTCAATAATGGGTGGGCAGTATTTTACTCATGGTGGATATCTTCGATTACTGAGTGCCTTTTTAGCAGATTTTGTATTAAAAACATTTGGTTATAATAATGTTGTTTCTCAATGCAGCATTAAGTTTGATAAACATAGGAAGTGCGTGTGGTGCATGGATACCGATAATATTTTTGCTGATTCATACAGAAGTGATTGGATAGCAAGAGGTCAATCAGCTGAAGCAATGGATACCTCAATAAAATATGGTTCAGGACCATGGTTAATCTAGGTATAGTATGTATAATAACGTTAAGTTCTATAGGTGTATTGATTGCAAGAAAAATTTTGAAAAATATCAAAAATAATAATTTTTCACTTGACAAGTAAATATTAACGGTGTAAAATAAGTAACAATAAACAAAACCTTAGAAAAGAATAGTAATTTGGTAAAAATTTTTAGCGAGCTAACGTTGGTGTGAGGTTAGTAATTTTTCTAGATGAACGCACTTTTAGGCAATTATTAAATAATTGGTAACTCTGCCTTAAAGAGATTGATGGGTATGCTAAATACCAAGAAAAGTGGCAACGCGGATTGATTTCGTCTTTTTATAGTTTCTTTGGAAATTATAAAAAGACTTTTTATTATCTCGTTAACTCTACAGACCATGGACTGTAATTTCTTGATATAGTATATCAAAAAGAGTGGCACTGCGAAATTTCGTCTCTTTGTAGCTAGAATACTAGTTACAAAGATTCATTATAATTTGTTCTTTTCTATAGTTATATAATATAATAAAGAAAAAGGAGACAAAACAATGATTATTATTATTCATTACATCAATTATCACAGTATTTCACATTAACAGCGTGCTCAAGCAGTAGCACAAAAACAAAATCACAGGAACTTAAAGACAAAGGTAAAATTGTTTTAGGAGTATCACCAGACTATCCACCATATGAGTTTTTAACTACAGAAAATGGAAATAAAAAAGTTGTGGGTGCTGATATTTATTTAGCAGAACAAGTAGCTAAAAATTAGGGTGTTCAAGTTGAAATTCAAGAAATGGCTTTTGATTCATTAATCGCAGCTTTAAATGCTAACAAAGTTGACATGGTAATTTCAGGAGTTAACCCAACAGAGGAAAGAAAAAAAGCAGTTGATTTCTCAGATGTTTACTACACATGTATAAAGGGATTTTTGTAGTAAATAAAGATAGCCAAGAAATCAAATCAGTAGACGATCTTAAAAATATTGGTGTTCAAAAAGGTTCTACTTATGAAAACTTATGCAAAAGAACAACTAAAAATGGATGAGAAAAATATCCAAGCTTTAACAGACGTACCAAAGTTTACTACAAGACTTAAAAATAAATATAGATGTAGTATTAATTCCAGATGATGTTGCAAAATTGCTATGAATAAATATACTGATATTAAAAATTAGTAAAATTCACTGCAGAAAATGATCCAGAAGCAACAGGTATGGCAATTGCCTTCAAAAAGGAAAAGATAATAGTAACAAAAGATTACTGAAAAAGTTAACTGCAGTAATCAAAGAAATTCAAGAACAAAAAGCTTTTTGAAAAAGAACTTGATAAATATGCTAAGATTGCTACACAAAGCTGAATAAAAGAGATATAAAAATAGAATGTTTGATTTTTCTTCCAAATTATTACACGACGTATTTAGAAGCTACAGTAACAACTTTAAAAGTTTCACTTATAGCTTTACTAGTAGGATTAATACTTGGAATTGTAATATGTTTAGCAAAAATTAGTACTATTAAAGTATTCAATATAATAGCAGCAATATATGTAGAAGTAATTAGAAATACTCGATATTAGTGCAAATTATGATTATCTACTTTTGCATTACCAGAAATTGGGATTTCGTTACACCATTTATGTCAGCGATAATTGCTCTTTCAATTAACTCAGGAGCATATAAGTGAAATATTCCGTTCTGAATATTAGCGATTGACAAGGTCAAAATGGAAGCGGGGCGTTCTTTAGGACTTAGCTATTTCCAAACTATGAAATTAATCATCTTACCACAGGCACTAAAAATAGTTTACTAGCATTAGGTAATGAGTTTATTTCATTGGTAAAAGAATCTTCAATAGTATACTTTGTAGGGGTAGCAGATATTACGTTTACAGCGAACACTGTAAAAATGCTACATACCAAACATTTGGTCCATACTTTAGTAGCTGCCGCAATATATTTTATAATTACATCAATATTATCACTATTGGTAAAACGTTTAGAGAAAAATTAACGAAGTAGGTGAACAAATTGTTATTAGAAATAAAAGATTTACATAAAAATTCGGAAAAATTAGAAGTATTAAAAAGTGTAAATATCAGCGTCGAAAAAGGGGAGAAAATCAGTAATTCTAGGTTCAAGTGGTAGTGGAAAAAGTACAGCATTACGTTGTGTAAACTTATTAGAAACACCTACAAATGGACAAATCTTATACAACGGTGAAGACATTACTAAAACAAAATATTAATAAATATAGAGTAGGGATGGTGTTTCAAAAACTTTAATCTATTCCCTAATATGAGTGTATTAGAAAATATTACACTTGCTCCAAAAACTTTCGGAGATGATACTACTGAAAAATATAGAGAAAAAAGCAGTAGAACTACTAAAAAGAGTTGGACTTGAAGATAAAAAGATGTTTATCCAAACAGTCTTTCAGGTGGACAAAAACAACGTGTTGCAATCGCACGTGCATTTAGCTAATTCACCAGAAGTATTACTATTCGATGAACCTACTAGTGCATTAGATCCAGAAATGGTAAAAGAAGTACTAGATGTAATCAAAGAACTTTCAGAAGAAGGATTAACTATGCTAATAGTTACTCACGAAATGAACTTTGCAAAAAGAAGTTGTTGATAAAGTAATATTCATGGATGGTGGAATAGTGTTAGAAGAAGGAACTCCATCAGAAATCTTCGATAATCCAAAAGAAGAAAAGAAATAAAAAGAATTCTTTTCAAAAATATTATAATAAAAGAGTGTATCACTAAGAAATATAGAATGTTTCTTAGTGATATTTTTATATATATAAAGAATTACTACTATTTTTAGAACTATGTTGCAAAACGTTTTATTTTATATTAACTATATGATATAATGTAAGTAGAAATTATAGTACTAAGAGTGATTGTTTTTATAAGGAGGAGGTAAATTATGGATATATCAGTAAGTTTAGCAAAGGTGGAGTTTAATTTTATATTTCTTATTTTGTTTAATGTGAAAATAAAAAGAGATAAAACATTTTAAAAATATGTTCTGTCTCATTAATATTCAAGATAAGATTTTTTCTTTTTGATTATCATGACTCTTCCTATCACAAAAATGGTTTATTTGTTCTTAATGCTATATGCTTTACAGATGCTTTTTGAATGGAGAGTTTGCTTAAATTAATGGAGCTATTCACGAAGATGAATAATAATATGTAGCGATTTAAAAATTCGTGTTTCTCAGAAATCGATCTTTAAATCGCTATTTTACTAATTAAAAATCAAAATGATTTTACACAAAATTGATTAATTATTTAATGCTTTTATGTGAGAAGTTATTTAGTATAATAATCAGAATCGTATTTTTATGAAAAACAAAGCTCCATCGTTCGGTTTTAGTTGGTGATAAAATATGTAAACTTATTAAAATTTTACATAATATCATTTTATCCGTTAATTAGATACAAACGATATCTTTAAAGCAGTAAAAATGAACTTTACATATGAAAACTCTTGACAATTATAGTAAAGTATATTATTATTATTAGTGCTAGGGCATTAATAAAAACTAGGGAGAATTTTCTATATATGTTAGAGCGTCTTTTTAAATTAGAAAATAATACAGATGCTAAAACTGAAGTTGTTTCTGGATTAATTACATTTTTCTCAAATGAGTTATATATTTTAGGTAGAACCTAGCTGTACTATCAGCATGGCGCCCATTGGATAGAGTACCATATGGCGACAATCATTTGCCGATTTTGGTTGGTACTGTAGTACCGGCATTTGGCGGCTAGTTATCGCAGTGGTAACCGTGGCAGTCGAGTGATCGACTCACGCTACTTTGCAGCGTTAGCGGCAACATCAGGTTATAATTGCAAAGACTTTGTTAGCTACGTGTGTTTTGGGTGCTGTAATTTTCGTAATCTTATCAGCAACTAAATTTGAGAAAGTTTTAATCGATTCAATTCCAAATAATTTAAGATATGGAATCTCTGGGTGGGTAAATTGGTTTATTTAGACGTATTTTGCATTAAAAACTCAGATTAATAGTCAAGGGAATCCTCATACAACCTATCAGTTAGGAGATTTGAAAACCTAGCTTATATGACAATTTGTGGTATCTTTATAATACTGTTTTATTAGCACTTGAGGTAAAAGTGAGCACCTCATTGGTATGAGCAGTAGCGTTATAATTTTACTGTTGGTACTAAAAGTTGATAAAGTATTCGGTATACCTCATATGGATTTAAGTTTACTGTATAACCCGGTAAACAGAAAGTATAAATGCATTAAAATTAGGCTTGAGGCGGTATAGTCTTTACATTCTTAATGGTAATGTTATTCGACATAACAGAGGTACTATGGTTGGTAACACAAGCAGGCTTAGCAATGGAAAATGGAAAGATAAAAGAAGCATTATTAGTAGATTCTATTTTGTTTGGCTAGCAGGATCGTTATTCCGAAGTACACCAACTTCTGCATACACATTGAATCATCTGCAGGGGTAGCTTAATGGAGGGCGTACAGGCTCCTACTGCTTTAATAACAAGTTTCTTTTGTAGTAATATCAATTTTTCTTATTCCCACTTGCAAGTAGTTTAGCATCAGTTCTGCGATTACATCACCTGCATTATTAACTGGCTGGATCATTTATGATGGAAAGTATTGCAAAAATAGATTGGTCTGATATTACAGAAGCTTCAGCATTTGTAATAATCGTAGGTATCTCTTACAGGATCACTCAATGACGGTATCGCATTTGGATTTATCTTCTTCTATGTAGTAATAAAATTATCTAAAAACAATGGAAAGATATTCATCCACTAATGGGCGTATTCATGATATTATTCAGCACACAAATTACTGTGGTTACACGTTTAATAAAATAAGAAAATATAAATCGAGTTTGAAAATTATTTAAGCTCGATTTTCTACATATATGTTATATTACAATAATTTAAATTGAAATTAAAACAATTCACCTTTGTTTTTAAAAAAGAGCCTATTTTTGAGAAGTTAGAAAATATAGATATATTACAAAAATGAAAGGAAATTTTTTATATATGAAAAAAAAGGTTTATTAACTGATTGTTATTATTTGGTATCTGGTGCTGGAAACTTAATATTTCCACCAGCACTAGGAGTAAGTGCAGGAGAAAACTCTGGCCCTGCAATTTTAGGGATTCGTTGTTTCAGAGCAGGGATAGTAATCGTTACACTTATCGTTGACACTTAATCCAAACGCATAGTGGAGCAGAAATGATGAAAAATATCACCATTATTTCCTAGTTTCTAAATATACTTAGTTTTACTTTATTTATCAACGGCCCACTTTGCGATTCCAAGAACTGCAGCAACTGCAGCGATATTGGGGTGGCGCCAGCAGTGGCTGGAAGTAGTTTACCATGGTTATTAATTTTTGACAGTGGTTTATTTCGGTGGGTGCGTTTTTATTGGCGGTAAACCCAAATCTCAAAGATTTTAAATAGTGTAGGTAAGAATTTTAACACCTATGCTTTTATTAATCGTAATTTTAGTAACTGAGGTGTATCTAAATTTAACTCAACAGGAGAAGCGCAAAACATATGCAACTAGTGGTTTAGCTGGTACAGGATTTATCGAAGGGTATAACACTTGATGCTCTTGCATCAGTAGCATTCTGTATCATTGCGATGAGCGCTTTTAAAACAACTGGATTCAAAGACAAAAGAATTTTTATTCAGTGTCGATTGCAGGGTATCGCAACGGGAATCGGATTTAGTATTCTATATGTTGGATTAGGATTATTAGGAAATAAATTTGTTGTTCCGCAGATGTACTTTCATAACCCTAAAGTAAACAAAGGTGCTTATGTACTATCTGAATCAGCACGTCAAGTATTCGAAACTTCGAAGTATATTCTTAGGAATCATGGTAATTCTTACATGTTTCACTACAAACAGTAGGATTAATCGTTGCAACTTCAGAATTTCTTCAATAAAAAGTTCCTACAACTTTCATACAAATCATATGCTACATTATTTACATTTGTAGGATTTGCTATGCAAACGTAGGATTACAAAAGTGTTATTCAATTCTCAGTACCAATGCTATTATTCTTATATCCAATTACAATTGCATTAGTATTAATCGTTATTGTTAACAAATATGTTGCATTATCAAAATTAGGAATGCAATTAACTATGGCGGTAGTAACTCTAATCTCTATTCTTTCTGTAGTAGGAAGCACATTTAAAGTAGCGTCTTTAAGTGGTTTAATCTGCACTCATTAGCAGCACAAAAGCTTTTGGGAATGATTTAGCACCAGCAGTTGTTTGCTTAGTAGTTGCAGCTGTATTACCAAATAGACAAAAAGGTAAAGTTTACGACTTTAGTGAACTATAATTTTAGTATATATAAGCATTAGCTCGAAATTAAGAGCCAATGCTCTTATATATAAGTTTGTTTACTTCTTCTAGTAAGAACATCTTCACATTTAATGATGAAGTGAATTTTTCAAGATTAACTATTTTATCTTTTTATCAATGTTATTCGATACTTTATAAAGCCACGGATAAGTTGATTTTAGGTATTTTCCGCTGAGATAAACTCCACTATATCAGATTTATATCCGAACCTCAGTACTCAATACGCACAGAATCAGTAAGTAGAGTAGAGAATCAATAATCCATGTTTTAACATTAATGGATGAACCAGAGCTGTTGTCCGTTAACTTTTGACAACATGGCAGGAAGAATACTTTTTGCATTCCAAACTCAGCAGCTGTCATGGCTATATCTGTTGGATACATGCATGTGGCTAATAACCATATCATCTCACCCTTTATTTCGCAATCAATAACACTCGTAAACGAAACTTAATAGCGAAATTAAGTTTTAGCGATACTATTACAGCCACAATCAGATCAATCTATAACTTTCACGTTCATTTTAAAACTCAGTTAAATAGTAATAGGTAGAGAATGTAAATAACGCTTACCACTACCAAAATCTAGAATCGTAATTTGCTTTTATTAGAATCTAATTCGATAGTAGTATTTAATAAATTCAAGGTATTTGCTATTTGTTTAAATTTATTGTACTTACTTTTAATGATTTTACCGTCTTTATTTTGAATTCTGGTTCTATTAAAAATTGATATTTTTGTTTTTCATCCAGAAAGTATTCTTTTTCTTATCGTGATCGAATGAAACTAACCTTTGAGGTCGTTTTCTATTTACGCTATTTTGAATTTTTAGATACTTTAATATTTATATTTTCATCAATAGTAACTACATTTATATCTTTTACTAATCTGAAAAGTTCAACAATTTGCTTTTCGATACTTTGTAAATCAGTGGCAATAAGATCTGTGTGTTTTTATTATTTTTTATAACGATATTCTAACTGTAGATTAATATTATATGTTAACTAATTTTCCGATAACTTTATCAAGTTCTAATTCTTTATTACGAATATTTGAAAAAGTAATCTTATTAATATTATTAGCCATATGACTAATAGCTTCGAAATAATTTTCGTGTTCCATTGTTGCTCCTGCAGTTTCTTTGAATATGATTTCTTATATATATTACACTAGATTTTTATTAATTATCAACATAACTGAAATATTATGCCAAACATCGACAGAAATTCGTTAAAGAAGAATTAGATTATCAATATTACTAGTGAAAATAAAATAATTACCGTTGTTAGTTGAGTATTACTAGTATGCGTGGGTATAATTTAGTAGTTAGAAAATAATAAAAGGGTAGATAGTATGAATATTTTAGATATTATTGATAATATAAAATAAAAACTATTTATGGAAAATTACCATAGTGTAAATAGCATTTCCCAAGATTCACGAAAAATAGGAAAAGGGATGTCTTTGTCGCTATTAAAGGTTATACTGTAGATGGTCAGCAACTTTATAGAGAAAGTTATTGAACAAGGGGCGGCAGTTAGTAATAGCTAGTCGCTATGAGAATTATAATGTAGAAAATTGTGCTGTTATTGTTGTTAGAGAGCATGAAATAGAAAAATTGCTAGTATGATAGTAAAAATTAACGAAGGTGCAGAGGTTCCTAGCAGTTGCAGTAACTGGAACAAAATGGTAAGACGAGTATATCAACACTAGTTCATATATGCCGCGTAACCTAGGGAAAGTAGCTTATATAGGAACGAATGGTTTTGGTAAAACGATGATGAACCGATTTATTTCGGTAATACAACTCCTGATGTAGTAACATTACATAATCAAATCGGAGAATTACGCCATGAAAATATCAAAAATCTTGCTTTTGAAGCATCATCTCATGCAATGGCGTTAGGACGCTATATAATGTTGATATAGATGTTATGCGATATTCACAAACTTAACACATGAGCATCTAGATTTATGGGGATATGCAAACTTATGCCTATGATAAGAGTTTACTATTCTCAACTTTTAGGAATAATCTATCAGAAGCAAAAGTTTGGTATATTAAATAAAAGATGATAGTTATTATAAAATTATTTCTAAATGTTTATATCAACAAGAAATCAATTATTCTATCATAGATGAAACTGCTGATTTTTATGCATAATATTAAAACAATATAAAGAAGATAAAAATCTATAAAAACAAGTTTTTACACTGAAATCTCCAGAAGGTACTTTTTGAATGACTACTAATTATATTGGGGACTTTATGGTAAGTAATGTCCTTGCTGCACTTAGTGCTGTTGGGTAAAAGGGATACAGCGTAGAACAACTAGTTAACACATACTGAAAACTAGGTGCTTTATACGGTCGTACTGGAAATTCTAGGTGATGATTTACCGATAGATATAATAGTGACTTTGCTCGATACCCAGATGGATATGAGAAGTTATTAGAAGCAACTAGAGAAATAAGAAAAAGGTAAAAACGTACTTTTCTAGTAACAGGAATGGGCGGTGGACGAGATATTTCAGAAGCGCCACTAATTGGAGAAATTATTTCGGAAGCAGATTTTTGTCGTTATTACAACAGATAGTCCTCGTGATGAAGATGTAGAAGTTCTTATGGGTTCAATTGAAAAAGGTATGACTCATAAAAATTATGAAAAGCATGGTTTAGAACAGATGCGGTTAAACGCATAATTGAACTAGACAGAACCAGGAGATGTAGTAATCTTAGCTTTCAAAAGGACGTGAAGATTATGAAATTCTTCAAGGTGTGGGAAAAAGTTTGGCATTCAGATCCAATCTGCTGCTGTAGAAGAAGTTGAAAAAGAAATTTAATATAAAAATAAAAATTGAAAGGAAAAATAACGTGGTAGATTAGAGAACAAGTAGAGAAGAACGTTTGCCATTATCTCTCACCCCGATGCTGGTAAAACTACATTAACGGAGAAATTACTATTATTCGGTGGAGCAATTCGTGAAGCAGGAACGGTAAAAAGGTAAGAAAAACAGGAAAATATGCAAAAGTGACTGGATGGATATAGAGAAACAACGTGGTATCTCTGTAACATCTTCAGTAATGCAACTTGACTATGATAATAAAATTATTAATATCCGATACTCCAGGGCACGAAGATTTCTCAGAAGATACATATCGTACACTTATGGCTGCTGACAGTGCAGTGATGGTAATCGATGGAGCAAAAGGGATTGAGGCACAAACATTAAAGCTTTTCAAAGTTTGTCGTATGCGTGGAATCCCATCTTCACATTTATCAACAAAGTTGACCGTGAAATTAAAAGATCCACTAGAACTATTAGCTGAAATTGAAGAAAAAATTAGAGTGAAACATATCCGATGAACTTACCAGTAGGTATGGGACAAAAACTTCTTCGGTATTATGGATAGAAAAATCATTTTTATCGAACCATTTAAAGAAGATAGTGATTTTGGTAGAATTAGACGAAGAGTACAATATTGTGAGACGATAATCCACTTGCTCAAGATACTATGTATAAGAAATGTGTAGAAGATATGATTCTTATTACTGAAGCAGGTGTTGATTATGATTATGAAAAACAACTAAAAAGGTGAGCAAACACCGGTATTCTTCGGATCCAGCACTATCATCATTCGGTGTAGAAAGTTTTTAAACTACTATGTAGATAATGCACCAACACCGAAAGGTCGTCGTGGAGTCAAAATGAAGAAGATATCCAACCAACAGGAGAGGACTTCTCAGGATTCATTTTCAAAATTCAAGCCAATATGGACCCTAAACACCGTGATAGAATGTGCATTCCTACGTGTATGTTCAGGTGAATTCAACCGTATATGGGCGCAAACTAGCAACAGTGACTAAAAATTTCTCGTTCAACTAACTTTAGGTTGATGATAAGCACAGTTGATGTAGCATATGCAGGAGATATTATTGGTCTTTACGATAGTGGAATTATCAAATCGGAGATACTTTTATATCAAAGTAAAAGTTGACTTAGCACTCTTCATTTACACTGAAATATGTAAAAAGTTTCAGCTACGTACTGAAACAAAACATTTTCGCAAAGGTGTAGAGCAATCTACAAGAAGGAGCAATTAATACTATAAAACATTACATACTGAACCAAAATCATTTTAGAGCAGAGACAACCACAATTTAAAGTGTTTGAGCACCGTATGAGAAATGAATACAATACGAAGTAATAATGGAACGTATTGGACACTACCTCGATGGATTGAAAATGAAGATTCAATCAATGAAAACATGTCAAGTTCAAGAAGTATCCTAGTAAAAGACTTATATGATAACTATGTATTCTTATTCGAGAATGACTTCGCGATGAACTGGTTCAGCGATAACACTCAGAAGTGAAAATTATTTAGTAAACTGTAATAAAAAATAAAGACTCAAAAATTATATTTGTAGAATTAGTTTTTGAGTCTTTTTAGTTATAATTATAAGTATTTTTAGTAAAAGTTTAGTTCACACACAAGTATTTTATTTATAACGTGACATTACAAAATTAATATAGTATAATTAAAAATGTAAAATGATTATATATGGAGAGAGGGAAATGGATAGACTAAAAACAATTAACACAATACATGATTTTATTCTTATGAGAATTTTTCCATTCTCACCAGATAATCAAGAACCAAAACTACAAAAATTAATGTATTTTGCTCAAAAGAGAAAGAGTTATGCTTGACGGAGAACCTTTATTTGATAATGAATTTGAAGGGTGATTCATGACCAGTTCTGCCAGAATTAAGATATTATTTCGATGAGAATTGTAAATCAACACAAAACAGTGATTTAATTTTATGTGATCGTGATAAATATATAATTAATAGCACGATAGCTAAATATGGACAGTATGATGCGTGGTATTTAAGAAATTTATCACATGATGAGATTTCACGGAAAAATAGTAGAATAGGCTTGGGGATAGCGAACTAGGACAAAGAGAATCATCTCGAAAGATGATATCGTTTAGATGCAGAAAAAGGTTAGAATATATGACGTACCAATATGATTCATATATCTTGACGAATTCGAAGTTAATTTGATGAAGAGGTTATGGACCCATGAGTAATCAACAATCTAGCTAGGTGTATAAAGAAACTCAGATTACCATATTAGATATTGTTAGTGGAAATATAAAATTTGTTACGAGACCTGTGCTTTTAATAAAAGCAGAAAACGAAGCGGGTCCAGCGATTTTTACAGCATTACTCTCTTGTCGTCTATTAGTGTAAAAGATGAATACTAATAGTGAATATGATATTCGTCAGATAAAAATGTGTATCCATTACTCATTTAACACGGGATGGCTATCCCATATTCGTACACATAAATTAATCGACTTTGCACAGTACATCACAATTAAGTCAAATCAAACAATAGCAGTCTTAAGAAATTATATCCAGATTTATGGAGTAATTATAGCTAGCAAAATTCAAGAATATTCAAGTGGCATTTAAAAATAAGACATATTAGATTTACAAAACTCCTGGCGATTGTTTAACATAGAAATACACAAAGAAGGTGGCTCACTACCCATATACCAAAGGTGAAAGCGTAGAAGATAGAAGAGAGGTTTCAACCTCTCTCTGTCATTTACTCAATGAAAAATATCAAGAGAATACAGGTAGTACCTAACTTGTATTTAATTTCTCACATGTGAAAATTTGACTCTTTATAGGTATATATAATAAGTGTTGGCAAAATTTTATTATAAAGAGGATAGTACGGAGAAATTTAATAAATAAAATGCTGTTGATCTTTTACAAAGAACCTCAAATACAAAAGCATAGTAAAATTACATTTTCTTTTGGAGTTTGTACGACCTTAGTATAAATGTAGTTACATACTTTATTTTGTATTACTATGGATGGAAGTTAGACCAGCGAATTTAATATCTATAACATTATCAATTTTATTCGCATATTTTGTTAATGCAACACGTATTTAACTCTAAGGTTGCTGGTTTAAGAAAGTTCTACATGAATCCTTACAAAATACGGTGTAGCTAGATTATCTTTCTTTACACTGTGTATATAGAAGTTACTCGAGTTGAGTTATTATCATTTACTTTAGGAATGAAATGCATATTTAAGTTAAATTTATTATTCAATCTGGTAAGAGACTCTGCATAATTATGTAATAAAATTTTTAGTTTTGCACAAAGGAGAAAAATAACTAATGAATGGTTTATTACTGAGGCGGATGGAACTTTTAAATGACAAAAGAAGCTGCACCAAATGTGCGAAAAGATGGGATTGCCAAACCGTAAAGATAAGGGAAGTAAATCTTACTAATTGCTTTACAGGAAGACCAGATATTGCGGTAAAACACTATTATCACAACTTAGGATGAACGACAGTTAGTGAGCCAACAATGGAAGCTAATTAGAAATCTATTAACAGGTGACATAGTATATCAAAAGAGCTTTTAAAATAGAAGAAATAGAGAAAATATATAGTATGTTTAAAGAATTAAACGATGACGAGATAGACTCATGTTTATACATTAAACTATATATACTGAAAATACTATTTAATCATTTAGCATGGCACGTATGGAACGTATAGAAGCAGATATGCCAGAAAGACTAAAAACACTCGATGCATAGATCATCGATGATGATGATCGGTGAACTTAAGAAAATAATGAAGGACTCGTCAGAGACTATGATGATTGCAAAAAGATCATGATAGCAGTGAAATTTTAACAGAGTATAGTGAAGTATTAGGTTGATGGAACATTTTCAGCAACTAATTTCACTTTTGATATCGCCGAAAGGATGTGGTACAGTGCGACCGCATCAGTGAAAAATTAGCAGAATACTATAAGTCACCACACTGGAAGATTGTGTAGCATTTGGGTGATAATCAAATGATCAAAAAGAAATGTTTTGATGTGGCAGGATGGGAGTGTCTCAGCCTCGAATAATGCTGTAAAGAAGTAAATTCAAAAATATGTGTGACGAAGTTATTGGAAAATAATAATGATCTGTTATTAAATATGTAGAAGATTATTATGATTAAATAAATACTTGATAACTTAGACGAAAATTTGATAAATTAGAAGGTAAAGTATTAATTACCTATATAGCTAGATTTCACATATAACACTTTTATATTCGGATTACCATATAAATTGCACAATGAAACACAAAGCAGAAACTCTTCGCGAGAGGGAAGAAGAAATGAGAAGAAAAGTCTCAGGTAGAACAATAGCTTTGGTCACTAGTAGTTGTCATCCTTTACATCAATAGGATCACAGCAAAACCAATGCCGAAAAAGTAAATCTCGGACCAGATTCTCTGAGGAGTGATTTGAGGCACTCATACCGGGCGCAGAACCCTTAAAGATGGCATAGTAACAGACGAAGCAGCCGTTAGAGCCAACCGCAGATACTACTAGTAGACGTGGTTAACATACTTGGAGTAAGTGGAGCCGGTTATTACTGTTGAATCAGGAAATAGAATCCGCGTTGAACTCTGGTAGGTAAAAGACCCAAGAAACAGCTCTCGTAAAGTACTATCAACACAAGCGAATCTCAACAATTGCGAGATATTGAAGATAAAAGTTCTTTTAGATGGTTCAGACTTTTACAAGAAAATGGTGCTTCACAAGGATTTGATCAAAATACTAAACCAGATGTTAACTTTAGTTAAAAGATGCTGATAAATTCGGTAATATAACTCTCAGAAATCAGCAAACGAAGTCAAGGTCAAAACTTAATGGTTATCTGGATGACTTCAACGAAGGAGACTATTCAAAGCTGAAGCAGGAAAAGAAAAACCTAAATACGTTTCTTTGCGCCATGCGCAACTCCAACAATAAACTCAAAAAGATGTTCAAATCACTGGTAACTTTACAGTAAAAGAAGCTAAAGAAACATGGCAGCCTTTTATTAAAACTCAGGTGCTTTTACCAGTTAAACTAACAGAAATTTACTCTAACTCAGTAGGAGCTCAATTCGAGCTGATGCATATACCAAAACAGAGATGGCTGGTGCTATAGCGTTAGGAATAATCTGTTTATTCAGCGTTAGTAGTATATCGGTTCCTGGATTCGTAGCGAGTGTAATGATGGTAGCATATGTGCATATTACAGTAGTATTCTTCAATATGATTTCAGGGTGCTTACATTACCTGGTATCGCAGCCTTAATTCTTGGGTTGGTATGGCGGTTGACGCTAACATCATCATGTACGAAAGAATTAAAGAAGAAGTACGAGCTGATATCCACTGAAAAAGCATACCGATGGTGCTAAACAATCATTATGGACAATTTTTGACCGCAATTCACAACAGTTATCGCTGCAATCGTATTATTCATATTTGTACAAGTAGCGTTAAAGGATTTGTGACAATCAGTATTACTATCGATACTAGTCAGCTTTTATTACTGCAGTATTCGGAACTAGATTACTTGACTGCTTATTAGTAAATTCTAATATCTTTTAATAATAATCCTGGATACTCGTGTAAGTAAGAAGCATATCCATGAAAACTAAGTTTAGTATAAACTCACTTAACTTAAGCACAAAAATTTGAATGGATGAGCTTTTACTGACAATACGAAGAAATTTTTGCATTAAGTATTGCAATTATGATTGCAGGATCAATTTTCTAGGTATGAACAAGCTTAACCGAATAGACTTTTCTAGTGGTACTGTATTGACATAGCAGCCAATACAGAATTAACAATAGATAAAAGTTCAAGAAGATTTAAAATGCTTTTTAAAAGTTAAAGAAGAAAAATAGTTTTTATCACCAGATACAAGGACAGTACATTCAAAAGAAAAGTTTTGAACAAAAATAAATCAATTGGAAATCAAAGAATACTTTTGCATATGAAAAAGGATGCTAACCTAAGTGTTGCATCTCCAGTAACAGGTAAAGAATTAGCTAAAAATGCGTTATTTGCACTATATATATGCATCTATAGGTATTATTATTTATGTAGATTTAGATTTTGAATGCATGTATGGGACTTACTAGTGTTATCGCCTTACTGCACGACGTGTGTATAATCATTTTCTTAGCGAGTATCCATGATTGAAATAGACATCACAATTATCGCAGCAGTATTAACAATTGTGGTTATTCAATCAACGATTACAATCGTTAAGATTTGGACCGTATTCGTGAACATATGCGTCACGAAAAAGTACTAAAAACAAAGAACAAACTTTATAAAGTTGTAGACGTGTCGTTAAGACAAAACATTAACTCGTTCTATTAATACAGTATTAACAGTTATTATCACTGTAGTAGTAATGTTATTAGTAGGAAGTAGCTCAATCACTCATTCAACGTTGCGTTACTAATCGGTTTAATCTGGTTTTATATTCATCACTATTTATCGCAGCACACATTATGGGCAGTATAAGTACGAATTAAACAAAAAGGGAAAATTGAAGTAAGTGTACGTCAATCTCCAAAAGAGAGAAAAGAAAACGATAAAGTTTTTAGATATATACAAAAGAGACTTAAAGCCAAAGAAATTTAGTTTTTAAGTCTTTTGTTATTCTTTGCGTTTAAACAATAAAAATACTACAATTAATGTGTCAAGTAATAGTGAATTTAGTAAAAGTAATGAAATTATAGAAAACATATTATATATAAGGAGTGGGACATAGATGAAGTTGATTACGATTCACCCAGGATTATGGAAAAATGAAGTGAAGAAATATGGATATGAATCTTCTCAATTAGCGAGAAAGAGAATATCAGCATTACTTTGTTGGGTATTTATATATTGACAGCACCACAGTCTCGAGAAAATTGGAAACATGGTTACGAAAAATGGATTAAAGTAGTGAGATAATTAACATATTTAATTATCAATCTGATATTGGACATGATAAGTTAAGTGTTTTGCCAGGAGGATATTGTTTCAAAGTATCCTAATGGACAAATAAATTTAATTAATGGATTTGTTGTTAGTATTGAAGAGAATGAGGAAAATAATGTATTTACATCAGGTTTATATTTAAAGAAAACACAATGAACTTGAAAATGGTATAACAAAGATGGTTCAGTAGCATTAAGAGCTAGAAAATATAATCCGAGTAAAGAAACCGACGCTACCTATTTTATTAGAAGATTATCTATATTATAAAGATGATATGTGGTTAACTGAAGAAGATTTACTTATAAAAGTACTAATAAGTCTAACGGATACCAAAGATATTATAATTAGAGATCAACACGAAATAGTTCAACCAAAAGTATGGCGTTTTGTTGAAAACACTAATAGAACGTGCAAATATGAATACTATTCATCACAATGTACTTAGTAGTTTAGTAAGTAATTTACGTACAAAATATCTGTAGCATCAGAAATGTTGACAGAAGTTTTGATGAGTCGAAAGGCTATAAAGCGCATTTTTATGCCCCCTCATGGTAATAGAAAAGATGAGCGTTTAATCATAGAGAGAAATAATCCAAGGTCGTATTGTTATGTTGGAAATATGACGGAAAAATAAAAAGATTAGGATTGTGATAGAAAACATTTAGTATTATATAATATGAAACTTGGACGTAGAAGTCACATTATATGGTGGGGATGAAGATTCAATAAGAGAAGAATTTCCAATATTACTCCGAATATAAAAATAGCTGGTATGTGGATGAAGTTCCTACTGGAAAACATGACGGATATATATCAGCATCGAAAAGAGAATTGTCTCGCCAATGCGCGTGTCGAGGCGATGAGTTTTGGATTGATCTGCATCCTATCAAAATGCTGATATAGCCCATCGTTATTATGTCATACATAAAGATATTTTTCTGTTTGATGATATAGATGGTTAATAGATATTGTAAAACATCTCTTTTTATAGTGAAATAGTAATAACGAGGAAACTATAGATTTTTGTTGAGCATGGTATAGAGAATGTTAGTGAACTATTTAAAAGTATTGGAAAGAAAGTGGATTTCAATAGATAATAAGAAAATATTTGAGAAATATATTATATAAAAACTGTATCTGCAATATATTTTAATCTATTTATATCTAATTATTAAGGTTTTGATTTGATTTTTGAATATACAAGGTGGTATAATATTATAGCTTAATAGAATATATATTTTACGAGATAATAGTCTCATAAAATCACTTATAAACCTATAGATTGATGGAGAGAAAGAAAAATTATGAAATACAAAAATGGAAAATAATATACAAAATTTTCATTAAGAAAAGATATAAAGGAATAGGAGCAACTTCTGTTTTACTAGGTATGTTATATTTAGGAACAACACCAGTATTAGCCTCAAAATACAACTACACTCACCTAAAGAAGCACTTGAAAGATCTAATGACAATATTGGAAAATGGAGACACTAAGAAATGCTGTAGGAAGTTATACTATGCCTAAAAGTCATGTGTTTTACTTATCAGATGGTGGCGGACGTATAGAAAATGATGAGAAGTGGTAGCGAGAAAAGCATAAACGATTTGAAGTGATATATTAGTAGGAAATTAAAAAGAGGTAGAAGACGATAAGATAGCAGCCAGGTTCGGATATGTCTAAGGAGCTACAAAAGTAATCATTTGTAACAAAAGAAGCGAAATTCTCAAAGAAGAAGTTGATTTGAATATTAATGAAAATCAATAAGAGTATTTAGTTCAACTCTAAATTATAAGATTCGTGGACTTTTTGGAAAAACGCTATGAAGGAATAATTACTAGTTTAAATGAAGAAGTATTAAACAATCTGAAAAAGAAGATGAAATTATAGATGGAGAAAAATATCATAAAATTGATACAAAAATTAGACATGAAGGTACTTTCCAAATGAAACTACATTTAATGATATAACTGTTCATGCAAATCCTGGAAAATCTGCAACTGAAGATGGAAAGTATCTCACAATAATATTAAAGAAGGTAGTAGAGTATGGCTTGTTTCAGAAACATCTGAAAACCATTATGGAAAATATGCCTGAAGGACACGTCAACCCTCAGATGACTCTTGGAGTAGAAACTTTAAAAAGGAGAAGGAAATCGCTAAAGATTTCACAAAAAGAAAATATAAATTTGAAGGTGGAATAAAAGAAGGGATACAATCTAGTAGTTGAGATAGTTTCTTTTAAAATTAGAGGAGTATATACAGCAACAGAACAAGAAGTTATACAGCAGGAGCATCAATGAAAAATCATCTGTATGAGGGACTGAATGGGTTATTAGGAATCAATTAAAAGATCTGAATGAAGAAAAAGAACGAGATATTGAAAACAAAACGTCTCAATAGATTGGGAAGAATTATACACAATTAATAAAATGAGCATCTAGTAGATAAACAAAATAGACCTATTTATACTGTCGTATGAGACATTCCATGGTTATATAAGAACTGATGGTGACTTTAAAGAGTGGGACAGGATATTGAAAAATATATCTCAATCTTAAAAGAAAAATTTGGAGAAGGACCGATTAAAACAAATTGGGATAATACTAGGGGATAAAAATAGAGCTGAAATTTATTGGGAATATTGAAGAATTTAAAGATACTAGTAATTATGAAGAAGAAAAGCAAATGTAGATAAATTTAAAGAACTCTCATAAAAATGAGTTCTATCATGCAAATGAAGTACGAGTGATGCAAACTTACATGTATTTTGAAGTAAATCGTTGATTATAAATTAGGGAATAAAGACAAGGATGAAAATTATCCAATTGATGAAAATGAGACAGAAGATTCAAACAAAAATATCTTGCATACAGCAGGTTTTGAGAAGTTAGATATTCCCATGGGCACAGTAATTATCAATATGGAATAGGGCAACTATATAAAGAATATACAAAAGATGGCGTTATATATAGAGTAGCTTCACCAACAAAAATATGATCAATATGCTTATGTATCAGGGCCTGAAATAACTGAAATTCATTACTATAATATGTATCAACCAACACGTGCTTATCAAGTTAGTGAAGAGTTAATAAAGGTCAAAACATCTATACTAAAGAAGAAGTCTACACAGAAATAAAAGGAAATGCAAAAGTTCATTACCAATTAGCGGATGGAACTCGATTAAAGAAAAGTGTGGATGTTGTAAAAGATGCAGTTGTATCTTCTCACAGAAGATATTACCTGGATAAGAATGATAAAAAGTTGTTGTTGGAACACCAACGACAACAAATGATGATGTCGTATGACACAACAACACGAAAAACTACAAGAAATAACAAAAGATGGTAAAAATATAAACTAGTAGGACTGAAAACTGTGCCTCGAAGGAAATAGGAAAAGTTGCATCAGGAACTACTGAAATTACATATGTTTACAAATTAGCTACAGCTGGAAATATCTTCGAAAAATACATGATTGAAGGAACGAATACCGAAATAGCGATGGAAAAACAATTAACTAAAGAACCATCAATTGGAGATGCTTATACTTTCAACTCCTCCAAAAAGTATACACGATAATCAAAAAGGATGGAAAACCTATATTTATAAAGGGCATCGCTCAACATCCGCACCTAAAAACATGGTAAGCGTAGAAGAAGGTACAAAAAACTATTTTCATGATTTTGTAGAGCTTATTTCAGAAAAAGGTGAACCTATTAAACAAGACAATTTACCAGAAGGTGTAGTGAGGAAAAAGGAAAGCCAGAATTCGAGAAGAATTACCAGAAGCGGTAATAAGTAAAAAGGAGAATCTGTATTACGTGAAATTAGTAAATTGATAATAACACGTCACATTATAGAAGAAAAATATAGATCTTATCCCACCAAGAGAGAGGTAATTATCCAGCAGAACAAGGAATTATTAAATTTCCAAGAGAAAGAGTATGTTTATGATTATACAGAGGAAAAATGATGGTATAATCACTCATTATTACAAAAGCAATAGTTAATTCTAAAATAGTGAAAAATCACCGAATCAAAAATAGAATCCATCTAAGAAACCCGACAGAAATTTACAGAAAGAATATAAATTACCTAACACAGGCAGTAAAGCTCAAAAAGAAACCGTTACTTTTAGGATTAATAGGTTAATAGCGGCAGAAAATTATAAGAAGAAAAACAAAAGAGTGATTTAAAATCGTAAGTAAATGTTAGAAAAGATAATGACTACACTATTAATGGATAGTATATCTTTTCGTTTTTAGTGTTTTTAAACACGTGATAAATAATTAAAAAGTAAAAATAAAAATAAGAGTTACAATCACTTTTATAACAGTGTTGGAAGCGAATAATTATTTTCTTATATAAGTTAGTTAAGATATAATAAATAGAGGTAAATTATTTTTATAAAAAGAAAAACATTTAAAAATATTACGTTAAAAATGACTGAGAAAAGACTTGTATAATGACATGTTTATAGTAAAAATATAAACTCTGTTTGAATAAATTTTAAATATTTGTTTAAACGATATATATTTATATTTAAGTAAATATCATAATAAATTTTAAGTTGATTTTTAACTAAAGTAATCATAATTTATTTTTATATTTCAGAAAATAGAGAATGTATATGAAACTTATTATAATCTAAGATTAATAAAATTTATTAAATAATTATAATGTTAAATAATTCGATTATGTTTCTAAAGGTTTAATTTCATATATTATTTGAAAAATTGAGCTATATTACAATTAATAATAGAGTAATTTTAATTTTATAAAATTACATTATTATAATAAAAATATTTTAAAAGAAATCTTAAATTATATAAATAAATATATAAAATTATAATTTCAGTTTACAAACGTTAAATTTAGAAAGGAGGTTTAACATGGCGGTAAAAACAATATGAATGATCAAAAACAACTTGGAAAAGTTAATCAATATGGGATTAAAAATTCAACGTTGAAACAGCGTCAGTATTAGTGGCAGCTGATTTGTATTCCTTTAGGTGGAGGTACGCCTTTAGCAAACGATGATACTGCGGTAAACAATGCTAACGAATCAGAACGTCAACAGCGGCGACAGCCACAGCCAAAGAAGAAACACCAACCCCACAGTAACAAAAGCAAACAAAGCGAACCTTTGTGCTGCAATTTCGTGTGTCAAAAAATGCAATTGCAAAAGCGGCTGTTACAGAAAACAGCACAGCAATTCGAGGAAGGTGAAAGCAGAATTAGCTAATGCTCAGGCTCCCAGAAGCAAGTGAAACAGCTACACACATAGATGTTGATAAAGCAACTGTAGCATTGAAAAATAGAGCTGTATTAGAAAGTATGCCAAAAAGCACCTGAGACAAGAAAGAAGAAAAAGAAAACAAAAACCAAGATTCACGTAATGGATAAAGCTATTCCAGGACAAGGTGAAAGTGGATTTAGAGATGGAGCTGCAACAGCTAATCCAATTATTCCTGCTACTGAAGGACCAACAAACAACAATAAATTAGGTTCAGGAAACAACCCAGCTGATGGTGTATTTGAAAGTGCAAAAAATCAATTTGGTGATATTGATTTTTGCTAATGCTACAGAAAAAGTAAAGAAGTTAAAAACAATGGTCAAGATCCACTGCATCTCAAGGTGGGAAATACTGAAATTTTTAGGTAGTTTAACTTATAACTGGAAAGAAAAAGAAATTACTGCAGCAGAAGCTAACAATAATAATGCCTTGAATGGTTGGAAAATTGAAAGTGGAGAAAAAGTAACTGCAGTTAAACCTGAAGCACCAACTAATGTTTCTGCTAATCGTCCAGCAGGTTTCGATCCTAAACCATCGAAAGTATATGATTTAGATGGAAAAGTTACTCAAAGAGACAATGAGAATCCAGCTCCAGGAAACCCACTTGGTGTTAATGCTGCTAACCAAAATTATGCAAATGGTGTGAACTACTCAGGTATGGTAGGAACACATAATTTACCAAAAGGATATTATCTAGAATTAGAAAAACAAGGTACAAAAATTTCGAAAGAGTACGCAGTAAATGGAAATTCTAGAGTGATGCTAAGTGCTATCACAGGTGGTGCTTATGGTAATGCCGGAACTGCCGGTACAGGTGAAAAAGTAAAAATTACTGTTAAAGACGACAAAGGAAATGTAATTGCTAGCATTAGAGATGACCGTACGATTGGTGAAAAATTCGAAGAGTCACATGTTTCTGAACCTGCTGGAGATGGAGGAAATGGTGACGGCTGGGCTGAATATCGCGCTATCTATGAAATTCCAAAAGATGTCACAAAAATTAAAGTTGAAATTGAAGCTTTAAACGATGGTACAGCGATTAACAATTCATATTTAAAAGGAACAAATAGTAAGGTTACAGATGGTTACTTCGTTGGTGCTGTTAACTTGGCAGTTGGTACTGGTGTAGAAATGACTACCAATGTTAAAAGTAACAAGAAGGAAGACAAGTTCGGAGAAGATAACCTGTATAAATCAAAACAAAAAGGTGAATTCGAATTTACAGTAAACAGTGTTGGTGGAACTCGTCTATACGGATCTGCAGAAACAGAAATCGAAGTTCCTAAAGGGGTAGAGCTCCCAAATAATATTACAAATCCAACAGGATGGGTTTGGTTTGGTGATACTCCGGTTGCTCCTAATAATATCCAATGGGATCCAGCAACTAGAAAATTAAAATTAAAAATATAATACATCAAAAATCTAATAACGGCGACACTCCATATATCGGTGTAGGTTCTAATGGTGGTAAGAATGATGGAGTGCGTAAATTCAGATTGCCATTTACAACCGCTGATAACTATAAAGGTACAGCTACATTTAAAAGTGAAAACATCATTACCAAATGGTTTTGCGAGATGCAGAAGATAATAATCTGTTAAATACTGGTGATGTTTCTAATGCTAATGGTAAATATCATCCAGTAGTAAATGGTGTAAGAAACACTGATCAACCAGACTACTACTACAATAAAACTATTTATATTGATACAGTTAAGCCGCAAACTCCAACAGTAGAAGCAGTTCATACAGACAGTGTTACTGGAGAAAAAACTGATAAAAAACAACCAACAGAATTATTAATTTCTGTACCTGCAGAAAAAGATCCTAACTTAACAGATGAAGCTGAGAAAAAAACAAGATATTGCAGCTAACGATAAAAATAATGGAACCGCTCGTAATGCTGATACGGAAGTAGACAATATTAAAAAAGCTATTGGTGGCTTAACTTCAATGAAAGTTACTTTACCAAATAGTAAAACACCGATTACATTAACGAAAAAAGAAGACGGTTGGTATAATGGTGAAACAAAAGTAGAAGTACGTGATGGTAAATTAGTTGTACCAGTTCCTGCGGGTACTGATTTAACAGAAGCAAGTGATACAACTAACCCAGATAAACGTATTAAAGTTACAGTATTAGACAAGGCAGGAAACGAATCAGATCCAGCTTATGGAGATGTTATCAATAATGCTCCAACTGTAGAAACTAAGAAAAAAGATATCTATGTTTATAAAACTCCAGCAGATAAAAAGTTAACAGCTGATGAAGTACTTAAAAAATCAGAGGCAACAGCAACTGACTTAGAAGATGATCGTGATGGTGTTGATTCTACTAAACCAACGATTGCTGTAAGTAATGACGGTGGTTTAGATTCAACAAAACCAGGAGATTATACAGTAAGAGTTCAAGCTACAGATAGTGAAGGTAAAAATCTAATATTGATACTACAACAGTTCACGTATTAGACTTGATTACAGTAGATCCAACAGTAACAGCTGACCCAACAAATCCAAGCACAACAGCTCCAGTATCTCCAAAAACAGCTGATACACCAGTTAAACCAGGAGATGAAAATTATGGTAAAATACCCAGCTGGGGTAACACGTGATGACTTAGTTAAAGAAGTGACACGTACGGTTAAATTTATCAATGTTAATGATAAAGATAATCCAAACGCTCAACCCTATCGACCCAGAAACGGCTCCAGATAGAGTTCAAAAAGTTACTACAAACGTACAGCAACTGTAAACCCAGAAACAGGTGAAGTAAAAATACTCTGATTGGACTGTTTATGAAGGAGCAGAAATATCAGATGCTTCAGTAGAAGATGGAAAAGGTAAATTTAATGAAGTTACTTCTCCAGTAATTGAAAACTACTTACAAGTAGAACCTGCTGATAAAACTATCGAAGAAAAAGAAGCTCCAACACCATCTGAAAACAGGTGAAGTTACTAATGAAGTAGTGAAAGTTCTTTATAAAGAAATTGGATCATTTACACCTGAGTATCCAGCTGGTAAGAAACCAAAAAGATGCACCAGATACAATTAAATATCCTAACAATCCAAATGATCCAACAAAAACCTGGTGATTTCAGTAAAGATCAGTTATTCATGTGTAGATGGATATGTTCCAAAATATAATGGAGTAGAATTAACACCAGTTGATCCTGCAGATCCATCTAAAGGATACAAAGTTCCAGATAACTTTTGACCCAACTGATAAATTCGGTAAAACTCCAATTCAATATGCACCTGGAATTCAAAAAGCTACAGTTAACTTTTGTTTCTGTAGATGCAGCTGGTAAAGAAAACACCATTAGATGAGAAATTTAATATTACTGATCTTTCAGGTAAAGCTGGAACACAAATTCAGAAGATAAAAATTCAAGCTAATCTTGATGTATTAAAATCAATGGGTTACAAAGTTGAAAGAAAAATCCATTTGATCAAGATCCAACATTTGATTCTGATTCAGATAAAGATCAAAAGCTTTACAATCAAATTAACTCCAAAAGTTTCAACACCAACTCCTGTTTATGTTGTAGAAGGTGATAAAGCCAACAGCAGACAAACTTAAAGGTGCTGGTAACTACAGAAGGTAAATGAAAAACTGTAGATGAAAACTAAGATTCCTGAAACAAAAAGGAAAAGTTGGAGATGAAACATTAACTGCACCAGTAACGGTAACATACGGTTCAGGTGATAATAAACGTGAAGAAACTGTTAATGTACCAGTGAAAGTTGTGAAAGGATACCCACAAATCGTACATCAGTAGATCAAAAACTGCTCCAAAAAGCAGAAGATAGCATTGACCCAGCTGATTACTCAGAAGGTGCGACATTCACTTATGAAAAGAAGAACCTGATACATCATCAACTGGAGATAAAAGATGTTACAGGTTATCGTAACGGATAAAAATGGTAACGAATTAGTCAGAAGTACCAGCAACAGTACGTGTAGTTGACTCTTACAAACAATATGTACCGGTAAATACAAAACCTGATACAATCTTAGCTAAAGAAAATATTGATCCCAGAAGATTTCCCAGAAGGAACTACATTTGAGTACAAAGATAAAGATAATAATCCAGTGGATACAAAAACACCAGGAGATAAAGATGTTGTTGTTGTAGCAAAACTTAACGGTGAACCAATTGCAGAAATTCCAGCGAAAGTTACTGTAGTAGGTCCTAAGACTCAATATGTGTTCGAAAATGATCCAAGTAAAGATATTACTCCAGAGAAGAGTATTGATCCTAAACAATACCCAGAAGGAACTAAATTCACTTATAAAGATGGTGAAGTTGATACAAAAACACCAGGAGATAAGAAAGTAACAGTAGTAGCTAAAGTTGAAGAAAAATGGTGAAGAAGATACACTTGTAGAAGTACCTGCAGTTGTTAAAGTATTACCATTAGTGAAACCAGAAGGGATTAACAGTTCTTAAAGGAAGCGAAAAATTACAAGATGCAGTTAAAGCAAAAGCTGAAGAAGTAGTAGCTGCGTTACCAAAAGATAAACTTCCAGAAGGTGTAACTGTAAAAGTTAAAGAAGTGAAAGCGAGGAGCTATTCCAACAACAGCTGAAGTAACTGAAACAGGTAAACCAAAACCAGCAACAGTAGTTGTTGAATATACTGATGATAATGGAAACGTTATTGGAACTAAAGAAGTAGAAGTACCAGTAACAGTAGTTGGCTCAACTCCAAAAATCAGTAGTAGTATTCGAAGGAAAACTCTGAAAAAGATAAAGCTAAAGATGCTCGTAACACCAGGACAAGGTGGAAAAGTTGGAGACCCAACAACATTACCGGATACAAAAGGAAAAGCTGGAGCTACAGATGTAACAGTAGAAGTACCAGTAACTTACCCAGGAAATGAAAGATCCTGAGAAAGTAACAGTACCAGTAACAGTATTACCAGTAGCTAAAGCAGACGTAACAGTAACTAAAGGAACAACTTCAGACAAACTGAAAGAATTAGCAAAAGCAAAAAGCTGAAGAAGCAGTGAAAAGCAAAAGACTTTACAGATAAATTACCAAAAAGATGCGAAAAGTAACTGTAGGTGACGTAACAGAAGCTATTGAAGAAACAGTGACTGCTAAAAAAGGAACTGGAGTAACAACTCTAGAAGTACCCGTAACATACACAGTAGATGGAAAAAGACTACACAACTACAATCCCAGTAACAGTAAATGTGAAAGGTTCAGATGTTAAACCTGTATACGTTGTAGAGAGGTGACAAACCAACAGCTGCTGATGTAAATAAAGCAATCACTCCTGATACAGATGGAACTGCAACACCTGTAACTGATGAAGATATCAACAAAGCTATCCCAACAACAGAAGGTAAAGTTGGAGCTAAAGATGTTAAAGTAACAACGAAAAGTTACTTATAAAGATGGTGGAGAAGAAAACAGTAGAAGTACCAGTAACAGTATTACCAAAAAGTTTCTCCAGAAGGTGTAGTAGTACCGAAAGATACTGATAAAGACACTTGAAAAAGCTATTGCTGATAAAGTTAGAAAGAAGCAGCTAGAAAATACTAAAGGATTACCAGAAGGTGTAACAGTAACAGTTAAAGAAACTCCACTAACAACTCCAGGAACAGAAACACCAGGTGAAAAAGACTCAGTAACTGTAACAGTTGAGTATAAAGATAAAGATGGAAATGTTATTCTTACTAAAGAAGTTAAAGTACCAGTAACAGTAACACCAAAAAGTAACACCAATCGTAGTAGAAGTTGGAACACCAATTACAAAAAGATGATGTTAAGAAACATATCGAACTTCCTAACGAAAAAGGATGGGAAATTGTTGAAGAAAACTGGACAATCCCAACTACTGAAACAGCTGGTCAAAAACCAAGCTGTTAAAGTTAAGGTGAAATTACCAAGTGGAAAAGAAATTACTGTAGAAGTACCAGTAAAAGTAACTCCAAAAACGTGACTAACTACAACCACAACCATCACCAGTAACACCAGCACCACAAGTTAATAAAGTGGTAACACGTTTTCGTGGATGAAAATGGTAAAAGATATCACTTCACCTGAAGAAGGATTGAAAGATCCTAAAGCTCTTGAAGGATATGTGTTTGACAAAAACAACAACAGATAAGAATGGTACAGTATTCCACCACTATAAGAAAGCAACTGCACCAACACCTCAACCTGTTGAACCAGCAACCCAGGACAAGCAGAACAACCTGCAACTCCTGAACAACCAGCCACACCAGCAACTCCAGCAAATGCTCAAGCAACATCTCAAAGCTACAAGCTTCAGTTGCAAAAACAAGAATTACCAAATACAGGTATGGCTGAAATCAACGTCTTTACACCAGCAGCGTTAGCAATCTTAGGTGGATTAGGATTAGCAGCGCCAGCATCTAACAAAGAAAAAGACGAAGAATAATCATTAAAAGTATGAACTAAATAATGATGAGAAGAGACTGAAACCATTTGTGTTTCAGTCTTTTTACGTTGGAAACTGTATTCGTTGACTATGTGCAATAGGTATCATATACTTTAGTTGAGAGAAAATTGAATGTTTAGATATCAATATGAAAAGAGGGATAACAATGACTGAACATCAACCAGAAACAAATGAAAAAGAAGTTGTAAAGAGTGCATGTAGAATATAAAGATAAAGATGGAAATGTTTATTCAATGAATGATGTTGAAGTACCTGTACAAGAAAAAGTTGTAAAAAGTAGAATCATCATCCGATATAGAAGATACAAATACTGTATTTAGCCCAGAAGTATTAGAAAATTCTTAAAAGGTGTAGGGGCTATCAAATCATCAAGATAAGTAATAGTCATTTATAACGAAAAGGTAGTTTAAATCTGCGAAAGATTGAGCTACCTTTTATGCAGAAGAATGAAATCTGGAAATCGAAAGAATGAAAACAATGAAAAACTTTCGTAAATAATTGAAAACTAAAAAGGACAAACCTTTTATTTTCAAGAAAAAAATATGGTAATATAGTAACGCAGTATCTCTATCATTATAAGAGATTAGGAGACATACATGACAACATTTACACAAGTTTTTAGATTAATTATGACCCTAGCGATGATTATCCTAGCTTATTGGTCATTACAGTGTATAAATTTAGAAAAATCATATTAAAAAAATCGAATTGAACAAGCAAGACTATTTATGATGTTAGTCGCACTTTTAGGAGTAGGTGCTTCTAGTGCAATTTTTCGATATCCGATTTAATCAATTCAATTATTCAATTTCATTACGAGTAAGTAACCTTGGAGGTTTGTAACATGGAAAAGATGATTGTACAAGGTGGTACACGTCTAAATGGAACGGTAAAGTAGAGGGAGCAAAAATGCTGTGCTTCCAATTTTAGCAGCAAGTATTTTTAGCGGAGTATGGGGTAACACATTTAACAAATGTACCGAATTTATCTGATGTTCATACGATGCTAGCGGTATTAAATAGTTTAAATGTCACTAGTACATTTTGATGAAGAGGAAAAAAGCCATTACTTTAAATGCAACCAAAGATGTTCAAACAACAGCAGCATTTGAATTTGTGAGTAAAATGCGTGCATCAATCGTTGTAATGGGACCTCTTTTAGCTAGATTTGGTCATGCTCGTGTCGCAATGCCAGGTGGTTGTGCGATTGGGACTCGTCCGATTGATTTGCACTTAAAAGGTTTTGAAGCAATGTGGGTGCAACCATTACCCAAGCAGATGGCTATGTAGAAGCACATGCTGATCAATTAGTGGGTGCAAGAATTTATATGGATTTCCCATCAGTTGGAGCAACTCAAAACTTAATGATGGCAGCTACATTGGCAGAAAGGTACGACTTTATTAGAAAATGTAGCAAGAGAGCCTGAAATTGTTGATTTAGCCAATATTTTAAATAAAAATGGGTGCGAAAAAATTATCGGTGCGGGTACTGAAAAACATTCGTATTGAAGGTGTAGACCACTTTAGAAGGAACGATTCATCCAATTATTCCTGACAGAATTGGAAGCAGGAACATTTATGGTTGCTGCAGCAGTGACAGCAGGAGATGTTTTTGTTGAAGATGCGATTGCAGAACATAATCAACCATTAATTTCTAAATTATCTGAAATGGGTGTTCAATTTATTGAAGAAGAAAATGGCATTCGTGTGATCGGACCAGAAAACTTTAAAACCAACAGATGTGAAGACATTACCACATCCAGGATTCCCAACAGATATGCAAGCACAAATGACAATTGTTCAATTACTAGCTTCAGGTGTAAGCTACAATGACAGAAACAGTATTTGAAAATCGTTTCAATCATTTGGAAGAATTACGCCGTATGAATGCTCAGTTTATGATTGAAGGTAGAACTGCAGTGATGAATCAAGAGTCACAATTACAAGGTGCTCAAGTAAAAGCAACGGACTTACGTCAGCAGCAGCCTTAATTATTGCTGGTATGGTGGCAAAAAGGCTATACACGTGTAACTGAGTTAAAAATACTTAGATCGTGGCTATTATCAATTTCCATCATAAACTACGTGCATTAGGCGCAAATATTGAACGTGTTCATGAAGATGATGCAACACCGTTCACAAAAAGTAGAATTAGAAAAATGTTAAATCGTTAGAAGAGATATTAGCCGAATGATTCTTAATAGAATTGTCGGCTAATTTTCATTTTAATCGACCAAGCTTTTTGCTTGACTTAAATAGAAATCTCTGTTAAACTATTCATGTTGTAATTGTGAAGCACCACAGCTACAACCGCTCGGATTAGAGTACAAAAGACCGGAATCGGCACTTTAAAACTGGCGAGTCTTAGTCTAAAATATAGGAGGTGCAATATGTACGCAATCGTAAAAACTGGTGGTAAAACAAGTTAAAGTTGAAGTTGGTCAAGCAATCTACGTTGAAAAATTAAACGCAGAAGCTGGCGACAAAGTGACTTTCGAAGAAGTAGTATTTGTAGGTGGAGAAAACGTTAAAGTTGGTGCTCCATTCGTAGCAGGTGCAACTGTTGAAGGAACTGTTGAAAAACAAGGCCGTCAAAAAGAAAGTTGTAACTTTCAAATACAAACGTCGTAAAGACTCTCACCGTAAACAAGGTCACCGTCAACCTTATACAAAAGTTGTGATTAACGCAATCAACGCTTAATTTTGACGATGATACGAGTAAACGTTTCATAAAAAAGACCACGAATTAGTTTCTTTTGAAATGACAGGTCATGCTGGCTTTGGCGAGCATGGTGAAGATATTGTTTGTGCAGGCGTTTCTGCATTAGCAATTACGACTGTCAATAGTATCGAGAAGCTAGCAGGCTATCAACCGATTGTTGACGTTGATGAAGTCGAAGGTGGGATATTTATATTTCGAAGTTGTACGAGATGTAACGAAAGTTCAAGCTCAAAACAACACAAATTTTATTAAATAGTCTATTACTAGGGTTAGAAGGAATTCAAGAAGAATATCCTAATTATCTAACCATTCAAGTTGATTAACCTATCAAGGAGGTGCACTCTCATGTTAAAAGTGAATTTACAATTATTCGCCCACAAAAAGGGGCGGTTCTACATCAAACGGACGTGACTCTCAATCAAAAACGTTTAGGTGCTAAACGTGCTGATGGACAATTTGTTACAGGTGGTTCAATTTTATTCCGCCAACGTGGAACTAAAAATCCATCCAGGTCACAATGTTGGAATCGGTGGAGATGACACATTATTCGCTAAAGTTGATGGCGTAGTACGTTTCGAACGTAAAGGCCGTGACAAAAAAACAAGTATCTGTTTACCCAGTAGCAGCTGCTGAATAATATGGAATTTGCGGAGGCAGGACTTTGTCCTGTCTCTTATTTTTATCTGAAAGGAGGAGTTTGATGGAACAGGAAAATAAAGAAATTCGTAGTTTTGAAAAATTATGGGAGGCTGTTCAAGTTCTCCAAAAAGAAATTGAGTATTCGTATGTGGAGGCATTAGGAGAAACTTTGCAAAAATATTGCCTCAGGAAATCAAGCGCAACAAGTAGAAGGGACAACCAGATGCGGCAACCATCGTACGATTAAATGAAGCTTATACAGACCTAGCGCTAGAAAGTTTTACAAAAGAACAAATTCGTCGCATGATTCAATATACTTTCTTGAAAGCTGCTAAAGAAGATGGATTGTACAAAACGAATCACCAAAATGACACCTGATTCAATTGGATTTATTAGTGGCATTTATGGTGGAACGTTTAACAGAAAAATAAAGAAACATTAGCACTTGCTGATTTTGCTTGTGGAAGTGGGAATTTATTAAGTACCGTTCAACTCTTTTACAAGAAAGTGGGAAAACAATTCAAAACAACTGCAATTGATAATGATGAAGTGTTAGTGCATTTAGCGCTGCAATCATTTGCCTTAGAAAGTTTAGAGGTACGAGTGATGTTGCAAGATGGATTAAGTGATTTATTAGTGGATCCAATTGATATTGCGTTATCCGACTTGCCGGTTGGGTATTATCCTGTCGATGAACGAGCAAAAGAGTTTAAGACTCATGCAAAAGAGGGACATTCTTATGCCCATCATTTATTCATCGAACAGCATTTAAATTATTTAAAACCAGGTGGTTTTGGATTCATGATTGTGCCAACAAATTTATTTGAAACAGAAGAAAAGTGTGTCATTATTAGAACATTTACAAAAGGAATCCTTTGTTCAAGCCATGCTAGCTTTCCCTAAAACATTATTCAAAAATCAACAATATAGTAAGTCGTTACTTATTTTCCAGAAAAAGGAAAAGGGGCAAAAACAAGCACGTCAAGTATTGCTAGGGCGACATACCGGATATGAAAAACATCGATAAGTTCAGACAATTTACACAAACATTTGAAAAATGGGCGAAAGAACTTTCGTAGACACTGTAGGACTAAAAAGTTAAGAGTAGATATATACTTTGACATTTTTATTTTCTGTAGAACCAAGGATTTATTATTTCAATCTGTACTTAGTTATGCTAAAATAAATGAGGTGCGAGAAAATACTGGAAAATGGAACTTTTAAAAAGGAAAATTGTACAGTATTTTTCACAAAAAGAAGAACATTATCACACAAAGGAGACAGATTATGTCAAAATCAATCGCGATTAATGCCGGAAGTTCAAGTTTGAAATTCCAATTATTTAACATGCCTCAAGAAGAAGTTGTGGCAAAAAGGATTAGTAGAACGTATTGATTAGAAAATTCAATCTTCTCAATCAGCTACGGAGATGATCAAAAATATGAAGTGGTAGAAGATATTCCAAACCACGAAGTAGCTGTAGAAAAAAATTATTAGAGCAATTAGTAGCATTAAACATTATTGCTTCATTTGATGAAATTACTGGTGTTGGACACCGTGTAGTTGTTGGGGAGAAATCTTCAAAGATTCAGCTTTAGTAGATGATACAGTTATCCAACAAGTAGAAGATTTAGCAGAATTTGCTCCATTACACATAAAGCAGAAGCTATCGGAATGCGTGCATTCAAACATATCTTACCAGATATTACAAGTGTTGCTGTATTCGATACTTCATTCCATACAACAATGCCTAAAAAAGCATACTTATACAGTGTGCCATTAGAATACTACAAACAATTCAAAGCACGTAAATACGGAGCACACGGAACTAGCCACCGTTATGTTTCACACCGTGCAGCTGAATTATTAGGGTAAACCAATTGAAGAATTAAAAAATCATTACATGTCACTTAGGAAATGGTGCTTCAATTACAGCCGTTGATGGTGGTAAATCAGTAGATACATCTATGGGATTCACTCCATTAGCAGGGGTTACAATGGGTACTCGTTCTGGAGACATCGATGCTTCATTAGTAGCATTTTTAATGAACAAATTAAACATTACAGATATTAACGAAATGGTTGATATTTTAAACAAAAAATCTGGTTTATTAGGATTATCAGGTTTATCAAGCGATATGCGTGATATTGACAATGCTTCAGCAACTAACGAAGATGCTAAAGTAGCAATGGAAATCTTTGTGGATCGTGTTCAAAAATACATTGGTCAATATATTGCCGTAATGAATGGGTGTAGATGCGATTGTATTTACAGCTGGTATCGGTGAAAACTCACTAAAATCCGTGACTTAATTATTAGCGGAATTACATGTTTCGGATGTGATATTGACAAAGAACGTAACAACACTCGTTCAGAAGCAATCATTTCATCAGACAATGCGAAAGTAACAGTATTAAACATTCCAACAAATGAAGAAGTAGAAATCGCAAGAGACATCGAACGCTTACGCAAAAATAATAGAAAAAGGAAAAGAGGCTTAACAGCAATGTTAGCTCTTTTTATGCATAGATATTTCTACTTATCTAAAAACCCTCAAAAATGTTTCAAAACTTCTTCTATTGTTGTTTCATCTAATTCATCAGGTGATACTTTTGTTAATATACTTTAAAATAATTGGAATGAAAAATTGACAAAAATAATGTGATGGATAATTGTTCGTGGGTTGAAGAATTTATAATTGGAAAATTTTTATAAAAATGAAATTTCAGTTCTTGATTGGTTTTTTTAAAAAGAGTCGAAAACTTCAGTATGTGAAAATAGCTGTAGCATATTTATAAGGAAGAATGATTTCTAAAGCTTGGTCGAAGTATAGATGAAGAGAGTCACCAACTTTTTGTTTATGAATGCAGTGATGATAACCACACCAATGATGATGATTAGAAAATGTATAAATAGGAAAATATAAGAAGTAATCAAAACAATACGGAATTCGAATGTTAGAAATTCTTTTTCGTAATTTCTTTTGTAAGAGTATATGAAATCGGGAGTGTTTTTTGTAAAGAATCAAATAATTGAGAGGTGGTTTGACGAGTGATAAACCACTGCCCGGAACTGGTGACAATAATACTATTACAATCGGTACGAGGATCATCACTAATATCGTAGAGAAGGACGACATCGCTCGTAATATCGGGGAATATGATGCTGAATACAAGAATCTGAAAAATCTAGCATCACACTCACGATTAAAATCAATAATTATTTTTGACATAAAAATACCCTCCCTAAATTGCTTTTTCTTTTAGAATACTACTAAATGAGTCAAAAATAAATATAAAAAGTGAAAAAGTCACAAAAATTAAGAAAAAATATAATAATTAAAGGGAAAATTTATTGAAATTCTACAATTTACATTGAAAAATGGCAAAAGACGAATTTTTGTTTTAATGAGTCATTTGTCGTACAGTTTAGTAACAAGATCTTGTAGAAAAAACATAAAGGAGAGAAGCGTATGGATTATTGGGATATGCCAACAGACTGGAGTGAAGAATATCTTCAAACATTTGAACCGGTATTGCATTCTGTGCTAAGAGGATATCATGTTTCAAATACGAACTCAGAATATCAAGATTTATTACAACTAGGAAGAATCCTTATTTTAGAAACTTTTTCAAAAACTAGCAGGAAATCCATTAGAGGAACATCGTTATATCTATGCCTCCTATATTAAGCGAGGGATTTACTTGGATTTGTTTACGATATTTTTCAAAAGAAAATCAACAAAAATGCGAGTGCAGTGATGAAAATTTGGAATTTATGCTAGGAAGTGATAGTGATATTCAAGGACAATTGGAGACGAGTGAAGAATTAGGCAAATGTAGTGAATTACTGACCCCAGAGACAGAAGAAAACTTTTAGATTTATTTTTAAGTCAGTCTGATTCCATTAAAGGAATTGGCTGAGCTTGAAGGACGTTGCAAGAGTAAATATTATCGGGATCGACAAGCCATTCAAAAGAAATATCAACAATGGATTCAAGGAGGAGAGTCAAATGGTCGAAAAAAATTAATGAAACTTTAATGGAGAATAGTGGACGTTTAGTAGGAGTGGAGTTTGTGGTCATTCATAATGATGCAGGATATATGACACCAACTGAGTATATTGAATGGTTGAGATATCGTGAAAAATCTCTAGGAATTGCGCATTATTATTGTAATCGAGATACGATTGTACGAGTGGTGGATACGTATCATATAGCCCTATCATACCGGTGATTGGTGGAGTAATATTCGCTCGATTGGTTATGAAGTCTGTGAAAGTATGAAAGTCACTGATGAAGATTTTTTTACAAAATGAAGTAATGACTCTGATGCAAGCTACGGAAGATTTACTCTATTATGGACTCACCGATTTCAACGGATACAGTAAGGCTCCATCATGAGTTTGTTCCTACTTCATGCCCTCATCGAAGCTTAGCCTTACATGGAGGAACAACCGAAAGTGTGAAAGAGTATTTTGTTACTCGAATGACTGAGTTGGCAGAGCTAGGAAGTACAGTAGAGGAAATGTTGGCTGCAATGGAAAAACAGGATGGTGATGTTTTGGAAACTACGGAAGAAAACACTGGGGGAACAGGTGGAGAAACTATAGAAGATTTATCAGACGATCATCAAAATAACCCAAAAACAGATGATGAGATGGCAGATGAGGTTATTCTTGGATTATGGGGAAATGAGATAGAACGAAAACAACGCTTAGAAGAAGAAGGCTATGACTATGATGCTATTCAAGAAATTGTTAATAAAAAATTAAGTGAATAGGGTAAAAAATATTTCCAAAATTTCTTTTTATAGTGAGGAAGTCATGACACTACAAAAACAAATAGGGAGGAAAAAGAAAATGGCAAAAAGTATTTCAAAAATCAACATTAGAAGTGTTTCATATGGATGAGGAAAAAGGAAAAGGCAAAACGAATCAAAAGTTTACCAAATCTAATTGAAACAGCAGATGAACAAGCGGTTAAAAGAAATTGGGGATGCTTTGAAAAACATTGATGAAAGATACTAGTTAGCTATGTAACGGTTGTCTCTCATTACCTTCATACAATTGCATAATATAGAAAAGGAGTAAAAAATATGACAACAACAAAAGAATTAAACATTAGTCTTTAAAAATGCAGATGGAAAACATAAAAATTTGATTATTGCTAAACCGGCAGAAAAATTTAGATGAAGCAACTGTCAAAGCTGCAATGCAGAAAATTGTTAACACACATGCTTTTGAAAAAGCAGGTAAGAAAGAATACGAAGGAGTCGTTTCTGCAGCGTATGTAGATCGTACCGTCACCAAGTATTCAAAGATGAAAAATAGTTAAATAGATAAACGGGGGAAAAAGTCGGAGAGGAAAACTCTTCGACTTTTTGTCGTGTGATATCTCCTGCTCCAACTCCTAACTGAGAATCTAACCCAGCCCCTAAACCAGAACCAAAACCAAATTCAGAAACACTTTTGAGAAATCGGGAGTGTTTTTACGTTGATGTATTGTAGGTGGAGACATGCTAATTATGAAGGAGGAAGCTGTAAAAGTGAGATGTGAAAAATATATGAAAAAAGTGTAAGAGTTAGAAGAACGTTGTTCAGGTTTGAATGTCATTTGTAAAAAGATTTTAGTTTAAAAATATTTTTACAATTTTTCGTATCTATAAGTGAAGAGACAATGTAAATAAAAAGTCATTAGTCGCCTTAAAATAACTATAGGAAGTGATAAAAATGGTAGAACGTATCAAAGATGTAATATCTAAAAAGAGGTGGAGGTATATGAAACATGAGATTGAAAAACATTCATTAAGATGTTTATAACAATATTAAACAATTGATGGATCAAGCAAGGAATAGAGTGTCAAGAGAAGTAAATAATATTCTGATTCAAACTTATTGGGGAGATTGGACGAATTATCGTAGAAGATGAACAGGGCAACTTAGAAAGAGCTGAGTATGGAAAGAAATTAATAACAGATTTATCAAAGAGACTTACAAAAGAATATGGTAAAGGATTTTCAAAAATCTAACTTATTTAATATGAGAAATTTTATTTGATTCTTTCCCAATTTTCCAGACGCTGTCTGGAAAATTAAGTTGGTCCCATTATTGCAATTACTGTCTCATTAGTGATGAAAAGAAAAGAAGTTTTTATGAGAAGGAAAGCATCTGCAAACAAATTGGTCGGTAAAAAGAGTTGAAAAAGACAAAATAAAAACTTCTTTTGAAAGGTTAATCCTTTCATCAGGAGATGAGAATAAAGAAAAAGTATTAGATTTAGCTCTAAAAGGGAAATGAAATAAATAAAGCAAGTGATATTGTAAAAGATCCTTATGTATTTGAATTTTTAGGATTGCCTGAAGAAAAAGCTTGTAATGGAAAGTGATTTAGAAAAAGCATTAATTACTCATATTGAAAAATTCTTTACTTGAACTAGGCAAAGGCTTTATGTATGTTGGAGCACAACAAAGGATAACACTTGGAAATACTCATTATTATGTGGATATGGTATTTTACAACAAAATATTAAAAAGTTATGTTTTGATTGAATTAAAAACAGGAAAGTTAATGCCAGAAGCTGTTGGACAACTCAATATGTATCTTGACTACTATAAGACAGAAGTAAACGATGAAACAGATCTTGAACCAATTGGAATTATCCTTTGTACCGATAAGGATAGTATTCAGGCTGAATATGCTCTTGGAAATTTATCGAATCAGATATTTGCTTCTAAATACACTTTGTACATTCCAGATAGAGGGATACTAGAAGCGCAAGTTGAGAGAGTGTTAAGGGATTATAATAGGAAATGAATGCAGAATAATGAAAGATAGGGTGTCGTATCTGACTCCTATAATAAACCTGCAGCAATAAAAAGTATTCAAAAACAGAAGAACAGTTTAGAGTAGAATAAAAGCAAGAAGTCGAAGGGAAAATCTTCGACTTTTATGTTCATAGAAAATGAAAAAGTTTCGATAAAAAAATATTGTACACTTCTAATAATCTCCTAGAAATAAAAATACTAGAGATTTTTATTATCGTATTGCATTAACACTTTTATTCCACTAATATGATGGTAATAAGGAGGGGTTAGATGTCAGAGGCAGGTCATAAAGTTTTTAGCAAAAATTAGGTAAAAAGATTACGTCCAGGAGGAAAAACGGGCAACTGATTGGTTAATTGAAAAAGGCATTTACACCAGAAACGAAAGTATTGGAGGTTGCGTAATAGAGGGACTACAGCAATTGAATTAGCTAAGCAGTTTGATGTCACATTACGCGGTTGATATGGATCAGCAGCGTTAGAGATTGCGAAACAATCAGCAATAAAAAGCTAATGTCGGGCATCTGATTCGTTTCTGAACGAGCAAATGCAATGAAGTTACCGTATCACTCTGAAACATTTGATGTAGTGATTAATGAAGCAATGTTGACAATGCAATCAGATCAAGCTAAACGTAAATGTGTAACGGAATACTTATGAGTATTAAAACCAAATGGAGTACACTCACTCATGATGTTTTGCTCAAGGAATCTAAGGAATCAGTAAGACAAGAGTTATCTCAGGCAATCAATGTAAAATGTGGGTCCTCTAACTGAAAAATGGTTGGAAGAGTGTTATGCACGAATCAGGATATGAACGAGTAGAAATATTAACTGGAGAGATGACGCCCATGAAAGTTTCAGGAATGATCTATGATGAAGGATGGATAGGCACTATTAAGATTTGCCTAAATGCGTGTAAAAAGGAAAATCGAAAACAATTTTTAACAATGTATCGAATGTTTGAAAAATAAAAAAAGAATTAGGATTCATAGTAATGGTAAACTATAAACCAGAATTGTCAAATTCTAAGAATAGTTTATAGACAGAATGTGTACTTGGAAATTTATCCTACTGACACCTTATATATTCTAGACAGAGAAAAAGTAGATGAAGTTTTAAGGGAATTGTTCAGTAGGATTGGCACTGGGGAATGTGCATGGTATCGAGTAGGGGAAGAAAAATATGATATTTCAAGACGACTTTCGGTCGTCTTTTTGATTCAATAAAATAATAATGGATATCCTGTTTTAAAAATTAAAAAAAGTTACCATAAAAAAATATTTTTTTCGCCATTTTTCGTATATATAGGTGAAGAGATGATTACAAGTAAAGAATCATTAGTAGTCGCCTTTAAATAAATATAGGAAGTGGAAAAAATGAAAGAACGTATTAAAGATGCAAGACCCATGATGGATTTAATGGCAAAGAAAGTTTTCAGTAATCCTGAAATAACAGCACAGTTTATAAGGGACATCCTAGACTTACCTGTCCACCATGTCAAAAATACTTGATGGAACCCAAATACACAATCATCAATTTGAAGATATAAAGACTTATGTAACTAGTATCGATGTATTAGCTGAATTGAATGATGGTACACAAGTCATTATTGAAATCCAAGTAGCCTATCAATTTGACTTTATTAAGCGTTTATGGTTATATCTATGTAATCAAGTGACTAAAAATGCAGATGAACATAAAAAGATGGAGTAGAAACCCATAAACTAGCAGAAGAATTATTACCGGTGTACACCATTGCCATCACTCAAAAAGATATTTTTAAAAGACGATAAAAATGGTTCACGTATACTGCTTTAAAGAAAAATACAAATGATGAATTAAAAAGTTTATTTTAAAGGATTTGAAGAAGAACAAGACTTAGCCTTAATGGCATTTTTAGAATTAGAGAAGTATAATAAAGATAAGATACAAGAATATAACAAGGTAAGATGGATTGAGTTTTTGGGAATCAACCATATACACGAAAAACCTGAAAGAATATTAGAACAAGCAGATCGAATTATGAGCCGAGTAGACTGGACAAAGGAGGAAAGAAAAATGTATGATGAAAGAACACGATATCTCCAAGCCTATTCAAGTTTTTTTAGCGACTGTGGAAAAAGATAAGAAAGATGCAAGGATGGAAGGGTTAGCGGAAGGAATCGAAAAGGAATCGAAAAGGAAAAAGCAGAAGGGATAGAGGAAGGAAAAAGCACACGGTATCGAACACGGAAAGAAAATGATGATTATCAGTTTGGTTAAAGATGGACTTCTTTTCTAAAGAAGAAGGAGCAAAACAATTAAGCGTCTCTGTCATTGAATTAGACGAGTATATGAGTGGTAACAAATAGAAGTATCAATCAGAACTATCTGGATACTAAATTGCTAAAGAATTAAATGAAGGACTACAGTATGTGTAGGAAATGTATAGAAGTGAAAATAGCTTTAATGGAGAAAGTGTAGAGTTAAGATAAAATTGAATAGAGGTAATACAAAGGATAGTCGTTTTATTACGTCAGTCCTTTTTGTGCGTTTAGAACTTCAATTAGAAGTGAATTGTAAATGTATAGTCTCAAAAAAATAAAGTAAGTATAAATCGGGCACTGATATAGCTAATCTTACTGAACAATTGAACTGCTATAAAGGCATTAGGTTTCATCGTAGGAGATATTCTTTCTATTGTTTACGATAGCTAGTCATAAATGATAATTAGTAAATATTATAATTCTATTCAAATAAGTTAAAAAATATAAGGCAGAATTTTTAGTACTGCCCCCAAAAGTTAGACATAAAAAAATCTAACTTTTTGGGGGCACTTCATTTCTGGGTCTTAACTTTTATTGTTGTTATCACTTTTGCAGTATTCCCGGAATTTCAATAAGTAAGAGTAGATATTAGAATAACCAACTTTGCACTTTATAGAGAAATTAAAAATAAAGACCTAATCACTAATGGAGAGTTTATTTAGTAAAAAGTCATTCTAAAAGAAAATACAGATATCATAAAGTGGCTAGATTTTTGAAAAATGGCACAATTGTGGTGAAACAAGTATGGGATTAGAAAAAAACGTATAATATAGTGAAGTGTACTTTTTGAATTTATTAAGGGGAGAAAGGGAGGCTTTCAGAATTAACTGAAAATATGAAATTCTAAAGTATAGATATATTATATTAATAGCTTTATTCAATAGATAAATACTTAGAAAGAGAGTTATTATTAATGTCAACAGAGAATACAATTGAGAGTTTAACTCCACAGTCTTTATATAAAACCTTTGAGCAAGAAATGAAAGAAAAACAAAAGTTTTAGTTACGAGTGTTGGATTAAAAGAGTACGCTATGTCACAATCATTAAGATATTATTTATTATTATTGTTTCTTATAATACTTTTTAATAGAACTAATATCGGATTCTAACAGTATAATAGTATTAAAAATTATAATGAATATCTTGATACCTTTAACTATTTTTCAGCTATAAATAGTTATTTTGAAATAAAAAGTAGTGACAAAAATAATGGTTATGAAATAATGAAAAAAATATTACAAAAAGAAAAAATAGTTATTAATGAAGATAATTTTAGAAAAATAATTAAATATAGTGTAAAAAGTAGGAAGTGAAGAAAAGAAAGAATGGGATTTAGTAAAAATCTAAAAATAATTTTTCTTTTTAAAAAAGTTGATAAATTTTAATATGGGTATTGTAATAGGATTTTAGGGGAGTGAAATGATTAAAGAAGGGATATATAGATTTAATGAGAATTTTAAAAAGTTTACTTTGATCTATCTTTTTAATTATATTAATAATAATATATTTTTATAATTTTATTTCGTTGAAAGAAATAACTATATTACTATGACTTATACATTGAAATTTTAAATGATAAACAATTTGTTTTTCACTAAAAAGATAGATTTTAATTTTTGTGAATTTTAAGAATTTTTCAATATTTCAAACTTATTAGATATTCTAAATTACATATGAAAGTAAAAACTGTGATTGCTATTAATATTTCAAGATGAGAATCCAAGAAATACTCCACAGGGTATTACTAGATAATTACATAAAAAGCTAATAATTGTAACAAAAAATGCACAAAACATTTGTAAAAACCGTAATATAACAACACTTGCACAAACTATATAGAAGTGTTATCATGTTGTTGTTTGAAAAACAATATTATAAATAATGATAGCAAGCAAGAAGCTAGTCAAGTTGTGAACTTATTACCATCATACAACTATTAACCCAAAAAAGTGAATTATACTACTTTTTAGTAAAATAACTTGACAATGAACTTTTAGTGAGTTAGCACATACTTATAATATAAAAAACCAAAAATAAAGAGAGGTATAATATTATGAAGAAAAATTATTATTATCGCTGTAGCAGCTTTAACATTATTTGCTGCTTACACTACAGTTTCGCTGATTCAAATGAAATCGATGCAACACAGCAGCAACATTAACTGCAACTGCAGACCAACCAGCTGCACAACCAGCTCCAGCTGCACCAGCAACTGGTAAAGTTGATCCTTTAACTGGTAAAGTTGTTGTTAACCAATACCAACCAAATAGCGTAGTATCTGCTCATACAGGTGGTTCCAGCAAATGAACAATACAAACCAGAAACTCCAGCTACAACCCTTACCACGGTAAACCAGTAGCATTTGACAAAAATACTTTTTGTACGTTTTGCAGTTAAAGATGTTCAAGGTAATCCAATTCCAGGTGTTAAAGTTGAAGTATTAAAAATTCAAAAACTTACAAGCTTTTTGGTTTATATGCACACATCACCTGAAGAATTAGCTGCTCGTAATGATTTAAAAACAGTATACGTTAAAGATTTAGTTTCTAACGCTGGTGGGAGATGTTGAAGTAGAAGTTGCAAAAGGTGAAGTGGTTGTTTACCGTGTAACTAATGCTCCTAAAGGTTACTTCGTTCCAGTACAATACCAAGGTGGAACTGTATTATCAGCTCCATCAGTTGTTGCTGACGGTTCATTATATACAAATGCTGAATATGATTTAGTATTAGAAAAAAACTGATTCTTACAACGTTGTTAAAGACCAATGGGTACAAGAAGAAGATGGTTGGAAATACTATGCTTCTAACAAAGCTGTAACTGGTTGGAAACAAATCGAAGGAAAATGGTACTTCTTCAACGCTGAAGGCGTATCACAAAAATGGTGGGTACAAGACAACGGAACTTGGTACTACTTAAACGGTTCAGGCGAAATGCAAACTGGATGGTTACAAGATAACGGAACTTGGTACTACTTAGAAGGATCAGGCGCTAGTGAAAGCTAGCCAATGGTTCGAAGTTGACGGAAAAATGGTACTATGTAGATGCTACAGGTGCTTTTAGCTGTTAACACAACTGTTGACGGATACACTGTTAATGCTAACGGTGAATGGGTATAATACCTATTGAATTAGAATATTATGAGAAAACGAAAGTTTTTCTCTTTTTTAAACTTTTTGAAAATTTCTTAGTATTCTAGAAAAAGTTGTAGTATAATCACACTTGTAAGATTGCAAACAATCTTATAAAAAGATACAAAATGGAGAGATGTGATGAAAAAGAGAAATGTATTAGTAGCTTTATCTAGCTTAACAATGGCAAGTGCTGTGACATTAATAGCATATACAGTTTCTACTGCACCTGTACACGCTGAAGAAACTATTCGTAAAAACAGAATGGGTAACTATTTCAAAATGATAGAAGTAGAACTCGTACAACTGTTTATTTTGAAGCAGGAGATCAAAAGATTGATAAGCATTCTTATATTGATAAATTTGAATATCAAAAATACTTATGTTGAAGCAGGAGTAAGATATTATGTATTCGTTGAAAAAAGGTACAAAATTAGATGAATTAACAAATGATCCGAATGCTTCTAGTGAAGAACTAAATACACAAGGATATAAAACAACTGATAAAGATAATCAATGGAGAGAATCAGGTGGTAACCGTTATTTCTACTCAAAAAGGAAATCCTGTTAAAGGATGGGCAATGATTGATGGAAAAATGTACTACTTTTAATAATGAAGGAGTAATGGCAAAAAGGTTTAATTGCTAATGATTCTGAACGTTATTATCTTGGAGATAATGAGTAAAACAAACAGGTATTGTTAAAGTTGAGAACAACTTATTACTTTGATAGTGCAGGTTCTCGTAAAAACTGATATCATCCAAATTGATGATAAAAAATATTATGCAAAAAGATGGAATCATTCAAGAAGGTGTCTATAAAGTAGGCGCATCTTGGTATTACTTTTACATTAGATGGAAAAACTAAATCAGGCTTAGTAAAAAAATACTGATGGAAAATGGTACTATATAACAGCTACTGGTGAGCGTAAAGTTGGTTTAATTGAAGCTGGTGGTAGAAGATATTACTACGTTACAGAAGAAGGTGAGCGTAAACACGGTGAAGTTACTGTAAATGGTAAGAAGTATACATTAACAGAAGATGACCAAGTTGAAAAAGCCGAATGGAAACAGATTGAAGGGAAAAATGGTACTACGTAACTGCAAGTGGTGAAAAAGCAAAAAGGCTGGGTAAAAGACAATGGTACTTGGTACTATCTTGGAACTGACGGCGTAATGCAAAAATGGTGGGTTTTTGATGGTGGCAAATGGTACTATCTAAAATGGATCAGGTGAAATGCAAACTGGATGGTTACAAGATGGAACTAATTGGTACTATTTAAATGCTTCAGGTGCTATGGAGACTAACTGGGTTGAAGTAGATGGAGTATGGTACTATATGAATAATTCAGGTTCAATGGTAACTGGATGGCAAAAATAGGTTCTTCATGGTACTACTCAAAGCTTCAGGGCATTATTAACAAACGGTACTACCCTGATGGATATACTGTAAATGCCAATGGTGAATGGGTATAGTATTATAGTAATAAAAATTGAACAAGGGAGAGACGAAAAATGAATAAAAAGAAAATTATGGCAACAAGTTTAACTGCACTTACTTTATTAAGTACTGGAGCTATTACAACTTATGTAGCGAATAATGTTATTGTTGAAGCAGAAAGTAATACAAACTCAAATGTTCTAAGAACAATTTGGCTTTTTAGATAATGGTTTAGTAAAAAGAATTAAGTGGAGATCATAAAGCGGAAGAGCTTGACTTAACAGGAAAAATGCTAAATTAGATAGAACAGAAATTCAAGGTAGTATCAGACTTCATCACTTTGTTACAAAAAACAACTAATAATACACCTGCTCCAGTGACTCCACCAGTTTCAAATTCTTCAACTGCAACTACCGTGAAGTATACTAGTTGGGTTCTGAAAGATGAAAAAGGAACAACATTGGATAGTTTAGCTGAAACTAAGTCTGGTGATTTAGATTCTAAAAAGAGTTAGAAGCTAAATATGAATATGTTGGTGCTGAAAAACAAGGAGATTACAAAGTTCATGTTTATAGAATTAAGTCTTCACAACGACTTCTAATACAACAACAACATCAACTACTACTTCATCTTCATCAAATTACGTATGGAGTCTTAAAGATGGCAAGAGATATTTAACGCTTGACGGAAAAACCAGTTACTGGTTTACAAACTGTTGACGGTAAAAAAATATTACTTTTGGTATCGATGGATCTGCGAAAGTTGGAGTTTATACTGAAGGAGATAAAAGATTCTACTTTGATAAAAGATGGAGTCTTACAAAAAGGCTGATTAAAATTGGAGATAAATACTATTATTTCCAAGAAGATGGAACAAAAATTAATGGAATCCATTCAATTGGTGATAAGAAATACTATTTTGAAGATGGAATTCAAGTAGTAGGTCTTCAAAAAGTTGATAATAAATGGTACTTCTTCACTGAAGACGGTAAAAACAAAAACAGGTTTAATCAAAGATGGAGAGAAAAATTACTATGTAACTCCTGAAGGTGAACGTAAAACAGGTCTAATTGAAGATGGTAAAAAAGTTTATTACATTAACGAAGACGGTACTCGTAAAAACAGGTAGTGTTGTTGTAAATGGTAAAACATATCAATTATCAGAAGATAATGTTGAAGCAGGTTGGAATAAAAGTTGATGGTAAATGGTACTATTACAATGCTGCTGGTGTAATGAAAAAAGGCTGGGTATTAGACGGTTCTTGGTATTATTTAGACAATGATGGTATAATGCAAACTTTCTGGCAATTTGTAGGTGGTAGCTGGTATTACCTAAATGGTTCAGGAGCAATGCAAACTGGATGGTTACTAGATGGTAGAAACTGGTACTTTAAATAGTTCAGGTGCTATGGAAACTGGATGGGTTGAAGTTGCTGGTACATGGTACTACATGAATAAGTCAGGAGCAATGCAAACTGGATGGCAACAAATTGGAGGAAAAATGGTATCATTTCAATACTTGGAGACATTACACAAACACAACAACACCAGATGGCTACACTGTTAACGCTAATGGTGAATGGGTTTAATAAGAATATTGATGAAGAAGAGATGAAAGCCTCTTTTGGAGTTAATTTAAATTAGGGCTCTTTGTCAAATAGGGTTGATGAAACATCCAGTGAAAGCATTAAGTGACTGATTGTTACTTAATGCCTTTTTGTTGGTTAATTAAGAGAAGTGGACTTAATATTATTGGGACTTATTGATAATATCATTTATAACGAAGTTGAGACTAGTGATACAAAGATGAGTTATGAAAGGATAAGATAACTAGTTTAGCTGATCAATTTTATAATGAGGAATCTTTGATAGTGTTTTTAAAAACGCTACTTTTTCAGTTGTAATATAGAATATTATTCGTTAGAATAAAGGTAAGTTAAAATATTGAGATTGAAAGGTAATAATCTAATCACAATGATATATATAATAATTATATTTCATTTTTAAATCATTTATTTTAACTACTATATAAATTATTTAGGTAGGTGTGTGTTAATGAGTGAATTGGAGAACATTTATAATGAATTATTTACTCCAGAATATTTAATAAAAATATGGTTATTTTTCATAGAAAACTTAAAGATACTAACAGTGAAAATGATGAATATTTTTAATACAGAAACATTTTATAAAAATGTTTAACTTGGATAATTTTTCTAAACATTCGATAGATATTTTAAAAAGATTATGTCAGGAAATTCGCAAGTTACACCTAAGTTTATAAAAAAATCCCCTGGACTGAAACCAATATACTTTAATATTCCAAAGAAAGGTTTAGTACGTAGGCAGTATAAACTACCAAACTTATATAGTTATACTATTTTAGTAAAATTTATGTGAAAATAAGGACAATTTTATTAATATATTTCTTAATAATAAATTATCTATTTCAAAAGTATTTTGATTCTCCGAAGTATAAATATGAAACTACTGAAAGAATAAAGTCAAGATTATTACAGTCGGGAACAAACAACTTCATCTTGACTTATCAAATTTTTATCATACGCTATATACTCATAGCATCCCATGGATGATTATGGGAAAAAGAAAATGCAAAGTCGCAAAGAGAACAAGGATTCGCAAATAATTTAGATTCTCTAATTCAGGCATGTCAATATGGGGAAACCCACGGTATTCCGACAGGAAATATGGCTTCAAGGATTATAGCTGAATTGTTTATGTGTTATTTTCGACAGCTCTTAGAGAGTAAAGGATTTAAATATGCTCGATATGTGGATGATTTTACTTTTGTATATTCGTTGGAAAATGAAAAAGAAGAATTTATGGAAGAATTTAACCTGAAGTGTAGAGAAAAACAATCTTTATTTAAACTCTGAGAAAACAGAAATTGAAGATTTTTCCACAAAAATAATCAACGAAGTAAATCTGTGATATTTAATTTTTGACAGCCATAATTTTACTAATGTAGATTTAAAAACAACGTAGTTTGATTCATGATTATATTGATTTGTGTATAACTGAAGAAAGTATAGGTAATAAAAGGTTCTTTAAAAAATTATTTTTCAGGTATATTAAGAAATATTATTTACAAAGGAAAAGTTTACAGAAAAAAAGAGATAGATAATTTATTTTTGATTGAAGAACCTAGAACTCTATTCTCGTTACTAGAAAAAAATATTAGATATATCGATAAAGAGTCCGAGGGTTAACTAATAAGTTTATGGACTTATTTGAAAATTTATTTACAAATAGTAAGTTAAGAACTAAAGCAAGTAGTACAAAAGTATTTTTAATGAAAATCAAGAAAGATTAAAGAAAAAGTACTTTACTCAAAAAGAATAATTTTTAGTCAAGAATTTTTATCAAATTTTTACTTTTATATAACTCAATTTGACATAAATACAAACAGTTTTTAGAAAGAAAGAAATTTTGAGTTTAATTGATAATAAAGTAGATGATTTCACTTTGCTTGTTAGTAGTTATTTATATTAAACGGAAATTAAGTTTAAATGATTTATTGAAGAAAATTAATGAATTACTAAAAAGAATCGAATAGAGATTCTTCGAAAACTCGCTGGATTTTTCTGGAAAGTTTTGGTTTTTCAGATATTTTATTTACTATTTAATTAAAAATGACATCATTAAAAATCTGATATCAAAAAGATTTCATGTGAATAATAAATTTCAAGTATATGAAAAAGGTGGCTATAAATCAGAGCTAAATGCAACATATATACTCAGTGTAGGAAGGAATCAGAATATAAATCAATTTTATAAAGAGTTACTTTCACGAAATGTTGCTCTAGTTGAGTGTGGAGAAAATCAAAATTTTAAATATTTTTAATACTGGTGATATTGGTATATATTGAATCTATAATTTGTGATTGTTCAACAAATCTTGTTGATTCTCTCTTTGACACTTAAAAGTAAAAAGGCTCCTAGATGTTGTTATGTCAACATTTTTAGAGCCTTATTTTTCGTTTCGAAAAATGCGTACTTTTTATGCTAGGTAAATTTATAAATTAGTAGATATTAAAAAATTTACTTAATTCAATAAATGAAATGTTAAAAATTTCATTGAGCAAAAATCCGTATTGTTTTTATACTATAGAAGATGGAAGGGAGGTAAATATTCAATGAAAAATGGAATATGGAATGTTCCTATCAGCGATAGGGTTATTGAGTATTCTAAATCCAATTCATGCACAAGAAGGAAACGGAAATAAGATTCTATTTTATTAATGTGTTCCAACGAATCTTGGAAGTGATGCGATTCTATTAGAAAGTAATGGGCATTATGCCATGATTGATACGGGAGAAGATTATGATTTCCAGATGATAGTGATCCACGTTATCCTTATCGTGATGGTGATAATATTGATTACCGTAATGTTATGACAGAACGTGTGATGAGACATTTAAAAATGTGGGTGTGGAAACATTAGATTTTATTTTAATTACCCATGCTCATTCAGATCATATTGGCAATGCAGATGAGTTGATGGAGAATTTTAACGTCAATAAAGTGTATATGAAGCGTTATAGTGATAGTCGAATTACGGATAAGAATCGTCTGTGGGATAGTCAATATAATTATGATAAGGTATTAGCTGTTGCAAAATCAAAAAGGAATTCCAGTGCTTTCAGGATATTTCAAAAAGAACAAGCGCATTTTTCTTTAGGATATGGACATTCAACTTTACAATTATGAAAATAAATATACAAATGGTCAATTAACTCCAGTAGTAGATGATAATTCTAATTCAATTATTAGTGTGATTACGGTGAATGGTAAGAAGATCTTTACAGCTGGTGATTTGAACAATCTTGATTATCGTAATGAAGATAATTATGGCCCAATCATTGGAAAAGGTCGATATGATGAAGTTTAATCATCATTTTGATGCGGAATTTTCAAATACCCCTAATTTCTTACGTAATCTACAACCTTCGATTATAGTGCAAACTTCAAGTAGTAATCCTTCGAAGAATAATCAACTTGCAACAGATGTTATCAATCAATTGAAATCGTATGGTGCTGAACTGATTAAGGCAAGTAGTGCAGTATAGATGCGACTGTTTTTGATATTCGTAAGGATGGATTTAAGAATATTTCAACAAAGTATCCTCGAATTCCTAGTTTTACTGCAAAGTGGTATGTGGAAGATGATGTTTGGAAGTATCAATATGCAACAGGGGAACATGCAATTGGTTGGAGTGAAATTGCGAGTCGTTATTATTTCTTCAAAGGGAATGGCGCAATGCTAGAAAGCCAATGGAAGAAATGGCGTGGTCGTTGGTTCTACTTACAATATTCTGGAGAAATGGCAACAAAATGGAAGTTCATTAATGATTCGTGGTATTTCTTCAATATCTATGGTCAGATGGAAACCGGTTGGGCTAGTTCTGATGGACAATGGTATTATTTATCCAAAGATGGCGATATGCAAAAAGGTTGGAAATGGATTGATCAAGCTTGGTATTATTTTGCTGAATCAGGTGAGATGAAAACAGGTTGGATCAAAGATAAGGATAATTGGTACTATCTAAATAGTGATGGCAAGATGAAAAACTGGAGAATTACAGTTAGAGAAACAAGAGTACGTACTAGCTAATGATGGACATATGTTAACAGGCTGGAATGGAAACTACTATTATAAAACTTCAGGAGAGCGAGTAAAAAGAATCTTGGACTGAAATCGATGGTAAAATGGTATTACTCAAAGCAAATGGGGAATTATTGAAGAGTGGAAAACAACTGATGGATACACAGTTGATGCGAAAGGTGTGACTAAAAGATATTCCTCAAGAAGAAGAAAGTTCAAAAAGAAACTGAAAAAGGAGAACAACAACTGTTGAGAATGCATTGAAAACAACTCTATTGAAAAAGACTCATCGTAGAGAAAATGTAACTTATGATGCAAATCCATCATCCGTTTTGAAAAACACTCGAATGAGGAAAATCATTCAACAAGTAATCCGAAACATTCAGTAGAGGAAGTGACTCCCACGACTTCTGGAACTCCAGAAACAGCTGCAGATAGTTCAAGGGTAGAAAAAGAAGTAGGTTCGAATGCGGATTCAGCTACAAATCTAAATTCAACTACAACTGCAACGGTCGGTGGAGGAGATAGAGAAATAGTGAGATTTTGAATAGGGGATAATTTATATGGTAGTAGATTAGTTAATAAGTTTTTAGATGTAAAAAGCCCAGTGAGATTTAGTAGTTGAATCTCGCTAGGCTTTTGCTTTGTACCTCAAAAATTATTGGTATAATTTACACTGTTTTTAGTAACAGACTAAAATCAATACAGCGTTTTTTTACTTTGAAGTTGATGGTTTGAAAGAATACTATCATCAGAAGTCCACTAATTGGTATAACTTTTCTGCTTTTTCTTCAATACTCTTGGTTTGAATTAATAAATTTTAATTGAGAGTTTAATAAATTTCTATAATTTTCATCAGGAATAGAATGAATATCTATTAAAATCAACTCGGTGTTTGGGATAGGAATCATGTTGTTAAAGTTGATAGCCCCTTGATGCCCACTAGTAATCTTATGGAAAATCAGCTCCGTTTTTCATTTTAATATGTTTTAGGGTTTTGGAGATGATAAAGGTGCAAAAAAAGTTATTCCCATCTATAGTAAAGATAACTCCAACAAATGGACGTTTCGAATCTTTTATTTTCAGGAACTTTTGAATCAAAAACTTTTTATATAGTTTACATAATCATTTGTAACATTATATAATTTCATAAAACCTCAATCTAAAAGAAAGGGAGATTTCTCCCTTTTGCTTTTTTATCACTCACTTAATGGTAGAGTATCACCGCTTTTTTTATTACTCACTTAATGGTGGAGTATCACCGCTTTTTATCACTCACTTAATGGTGGAGTATCACCACTTTTCTAAGCTCATTCTATTAAAAATATTAGATGTATGTCAACTGATTTAATGAGGAATAATCACTTTTGTTCGACAAAAACTGTTTGACACTCATTTTGCTTTTTAGTTATTAAAAACTAGAGAAGCAGGGATGATGTATTTAGTAAAAGACCGCTTTTTTATAAAATCAGCTGACAAAATATCTTTGTCAATATTTCCCATAAGACTTATAATAAGGATAGATATTACGATTAACAGTCATTTTGGAAGTTTAAGGAGGATGATAGCTATGATGTTTTCTGATGATAGAAAAATATACCCTCAGTGGTTGGTTTCAAGTGCATGAAAGAAAGTTATACAATAGACCCTATAAATTACAGATTTTTATTGCTATACGAATTTATTTCTAAAAATAGAAAAACGATGAATGGGATTTACGAAATTTTATTTTGGATTAGAAAAAGGGCCCGTTTATGGACTGTATGGGTGGATTATACTAAAATTTGTGATAGATTTCATATTATGTCTAAATCTATTTATGAAGAAAAATCATTGAAGTGAATGATGATAGAGCAAAGAAATGTGCTTTCATTGTTCAAACTCGAACAGAAGAAGAATGGTCAACTTTCACAAAGAGGCTAAATATTTGGAAAGCAAAAAGAAAGTGAAATTTTTAAACATGAAAGAAAAATGGCAGAGTTACACTGGGATGATTTTAATGATGCAGATATAAATTTAATAACAATGTTTCGCTAATCAATATCCTAGTGAACTAGTTGAAAATAGTAAGATTATTTCTGTAAAAGAGAAGAAATTTGTAGTTTCAAAAATAGATCACGAGAACATTATTCAGAATCATATGGAGAGATTAGAGAAATTAGCGAAAAACCTAAGTTATATAATCCAGTGTTTGTTAAACTAGATGACAAAGGCGAGCTTTGTGGTGGAGTAGAAGCTGTTTGAAATAGGTTGAATATATCCTCAAAAATATTTATAATAGAAAAAGGAGGAGATAAACATATTAATATTGAAAACATAGTCCTTTAAATCATGAACTTTAATATAACAATGTTTTTCGAAAACAGAAAATAAATTAATTTCAAAATAATTATAAATACCTTGAAGTTATTATATGAATAAATTCATTTTAGGAGAATGTAATCTAAACCGCATTCTCCTTTTTGTTCTTTACTTTAAACAGAAACAAATTTTTATCTATTCACACCACAAAAATAGTCCATCCATCAAAAAGTATGCTATAATTCTAAGTAACTATGGATGAATGTGTACGAACAGATTTAGGCATAGATGATAAGACACAGAATGATAAAATATAATGACTAGAATAAGAAAGGGAGACCTATGGCAAGAGATATTGGAATTGATTTAGGGACTGCGAATATTTTTAATTTATTTAAAAGACCGTGGAATCATCTTTAAATGAACCATCACTAGTTGCTGTTGATGATAAACAAATACAGTAATTGCAGTGGGTGAGAAAGCTACCGTATGTTAGGTAGAACGCCAAGAGATATTTCCATTGTTCATCCACTAAAGGGTGGGGTTATTGCAGATATTGCCGTAACGGAACAATTATTAGAGATGTTTATTCATAAATTACATTTGAATACATTTTTCCAAAAACCGGATATTTTAATTTGTACGCCTACAAATGTGACAACAGTGGAACAAAAGGCCATCATTCAAGCTGCAATTAAATGCGGGGACATTCGATTTATTTAGAAGAAGAACCCAAAGTTGCTGCTGTTGGAGTAGGATTGGATATTTTCTCACCTTCAGGCAATATGATTGTCGATATTGGTGGTGGAACAAGGATATTGCAGTGCTTCTATGGAGCGACTGTATCTCAGCCGTTCGATTGAGTTAGCTGGGGATGACGATGGATCATCAAATTATGGATTATATTAAAGAAAAATATCAGCTAATTATTGAGAGAGAACAGCAGAAGCGATTAAGATGGATTTAGGTTCAGCTATCGAAGTAGAAACTCAGTCGGACATGATTGTAAAAAGGTCGATATGACAACTGGACTTCCGAAGACGGTAACCATTTACACGAATGAAATTTATCATTGCTTAAAAGAAATTTTAGATACTATTTTGCGAAGAAACTCGTTTAGTTTTAGAAGATACCTCCAGAATTAGCAGGAGATATTATTGAACGAGGAATTGTAGTAACTGGTGGTGGAGCCTTAATTCATGGTATTGATCGTATGTTATCTGATCGATTACAAGTTCCAGTGTTTTTAGCAGACAATCCATTAGGAAAGTGTAGCTATCGGTACAGGTATTTTACTAGACCGTATTAAGAGAGAACGTGGTTGTTTGATGGATTTAAACGATTATTCTTTCAAAACGAGTAGTCAGTGAATCCTACTGCGAATGTATTTGATGATGATGTACTTCATTATTAATCAGAGGTGAGAAATATGTTTAAAAAGATTAGAATATTTTTACAATAGTAAACCATTTTTAATGATTGTTCTCATTCGTATAGCTCTATTTTTAGGATTGGCTTTTTGTTATTTATACTAGGGCTTATCGATTGGTTACAGTCTACTGGTAGCGGAGGAAATCCGTTTTCGTATTTTCTGGTGAGCTTTTGGCAGAAAAATATTTGATTTTGTTCGATAGGCAATTCTTTTTGACCTTTATTGACAAATCCGTTACACTAATATTGAAATTTAAAAGAGAGTGAGGATTCAACATGAATTTAATTCCTACAGTTATTGGAACAATCATCACGTGGTGAACGTGCGTATGATATTTATTCAAGATTATTAAAAGATCGTATTATTATGGTAAGGGACCAAATCCACGATGACATGGCAAATGCGATTATTGCTCAATTATTATTCCTAGATGCGCAAGATCCTGAGAAAGATATTTATATGTATATTAACCTCCAGGGGGAAGCGTTACTGCAGGTTTAGCAATCTATGACACAATGAATTTTATTAAAGCAGATGTCCAAACAATTGCGATGGGATTAGCTGCTTCAATGGGTTCATTCTTATTAACAGCTGGTACAAAGGCAAACGTTACGCATTACTCAAATGCTGAGATTTTAATTCACCAACCATTAGGTGGAGCTCAAGGTCAAGCAACAGAAATCGAAATCGTTGCTCGTCAAATTTTTAAAAAACACGTGAACGTTTAAATGCGATTTTAGCAAAAACAAACGGGACAAAAATTAAAACAATTGAGAAAGACACAGATCGTGATAACTATATGACAGCTCAAGAAGCATTGGAATATGGTTTAATTGATGCGATTATGACAAACTCAAAAAGATTTACACAGTAGATAGATTGGAGTCGCTGATTTCTGAGGAATGAGGCGACTATTTTTGTGATGAGGGTGAATGTAGCAGGTAGGATTGTCATGAGGGATAAGTTTGTGCTTTTACTGAGACAGAATTGTCTGTGTTTGCAATATGTGCTTAATGAGATAGAATTACATATTTTTGATTGTGAAAGGAAGCCTTGGAATTACAGAAATTTGCAATTCATTTTGTTTTTGGTATAATAAAGATACAAAAAGAGCTCGAGCTGGAACTCGACTCGGTGTAGACCGTTGAAAAAGACGGTGGCTAATTTTTATAGTGTTTATAACACCACTCAACTAGTCAAAGTCATGAGCGGTGTTATGTCTTAATTTCTATTAGTTTGACAACCAGTGCTACTAACGCAACTAGTAAAGTCGCAAAAGAACACACCAATGTCAACGCTTCATAGACTGACAAAGTGCAACCTCCTTTCGATAGATTTAATGAAGATGCTCATAAGCATCACCTACCTTTATAGAGATTGCCACCGCTTTAAAACTTTCTACGCAGAGAGTGTACCATAAACAAAAGTAAATAATAGCGAACAGTGTAAAATCACATTGTTTGAAAAACTCAGAAATTCTGATATAATAAAGATACAAAAAAGAGCCGAGCAGTAACTCGACTCTAATGTAGACCGTTGAAAAAGACGGTGGCAAGATTTTGACGCTAAAGATAACGCCGCTAACCTGTCAAAGTTAGAGCGGTGTTATGTCTTAATTTCATTAGTTTGACAACTAGTGCTACTAACGCAACTAGTAAAGTCGCAAAAGAACACACCAATGTCAATGCTTCATAGACTGACAAAGTGCAACCTCCTTTCGATAGATTTTAATGAAGATGCTCATAAGCATCACCTACCTTTATAGAGATTGCCACCGCTTTAAAACTTTCTACGGTGAGAGTGTACCATAAATGAAACGAAAATAATAGCAAACTGTGTAAAAAAATCATATCGTTTGACGTTTGAAAAATTTTGTATTATGCACTCATAACATCGCTAACCTGTCAAAGTTATAAAATACCGTTTTCTAAAGATCATTTTGGGAGATCGGTATTTTTATGGATAAATCGCTATTTATCAAGAATCATCATCCAATTCACGCTATATAATAAAATCATCCAAAAGTTGTATGGACAGTTTTATAAGATAAACATATAATGAAGACAACAAAAAGGGGGAATACAAATGAAAGATGTAACCAATAGTGCCAATCGAAGTGCAAGAAATCAACAAGGAAAAGAGTTTTCGATTAAATTTTTCAAAATCAATTTTATATGTTATTGCAGTAATGATTATTGCACTATATTATTATAAAAATCTACCACCGATTCATTATGCTTCACCTGCTTTCTGGGTGTTTTTAGCCTTGATTTTAGTATTAGTTGGAGCCATTGAATGGGTGACAGGAGCTAGTATTGCTTTTTAAAACTAGCACTAGTAAGTTTTCTGGGAGCAAGTGAGCCAGTCTAAAAGTCACTTAGTTTCTAAAATTGTATTATTAATAGTTGGAGTTTTAATCGTTATTGCTGTGGCAAGTCATTTTATTTTGTCTCCATTATTTTTGCTGAATCTTATTCTAAAATGATTCAAGTTCAAAATGCAGACTTTTGAGACAGATTTTCCTAAGACAGATGTGACACAAATTCCATTAATTGATCGTGACACAGCTTCAAGATTAGGTAATCGTAGAATCGGGGCTGACAGACCTAGTTTCTCAATTTGAAGTGGCAGAAGATTATACGCAAATTAATATTCAAAATCATCCGTATCGTGTCTCTCCATTAAAATATGCAGGATTTTGGAAATGGTTCTCCAATCATCAAGATGGAATTCCAAATTATATGCAAGTAGATATGGTTACTGGGGATGTAGAAGTGAAGAAACCAAGTCAACCAATTCGTTAGTGAAGCAGAGTATTTCAACCGTAATATTCTATCGTCACTTACGTTTCCATCATCCATTTACTTTATTTGGTAGTCCAAGTTTTGAAGTAGATGATGAAGGTACACATCATATTATATTGCTTCCACTTATAGTCGTAACTTTTTCTTAAGAGAACCTGAAGTGAATGGTTTAATTACGGTGAACGCTTTAACAGGTGAAAGTAAGCATTATAATTTACAAGAAATTCTCATTGGGTAGATCGTGTATAGTGCGGAAATTAATTTTACATCAGTTGAAATGAATGGAAAATATAAATTAGGATTCTGGAATACGATTTTCTAAAAGGAGTGACAGTTCCTACAAAAAGGGTATAATTACTTACCGATGAATGATGATATTTACCTATATACAGTGAATTACTTCGGTAGCTTCCAGATAATTCAAATATTGGATTCTGTGTTAGTCAACACTGTACAAAAAGAAGCAAAAATGTATCCAGTATCAGCAGCAGAAGAATTTTTCAGCAATGAGTTCTGCAGAAGGTAGTGTACAAGAAACAGGGTATAAAGCAAACTCTTCCCACTACTGATTAGTTTAAATGGCAAGCCGATGTATATTCTATCTTTAAAAAGATAGTTCAGGACTGATTAAAAATACGCATTAATCGATGTGGAAAATTATCAAAAACGTCTATGTAGAAACAAGTGTAAGTCGTTTAATTCAAAAATATGAACAATCTGCACCGACGGAACAAGTTGGAACAGACAGTGATGATCATTTAACAAGTGTGACAGGTAAAGTACAAGATATTCAAGGTGTTGTAATCAATGGAAATACAATTTACTACTTATTAGTAGATGAAAAAGTCTATCGTGCTCCAGCTACGATTCAAAAATCGTTTACCATTTGTACAAAAAGAACAACAAGTAGAAATGCAAGTAACTGCACATGGAGAAGTTAGAAGTATTGTAATTAAATAAATTTACAAGAAGTACTTAGAAATAATTCTAGGTACTTCTTTTTATACATTTTAAGAAGAATAGAATCATAAAATAGAGGATAAGGTACTATTTAAGTATCAAATACTAAGGATTGTATAGTCTTTTTATAGAAACCATAGTAAAATAAAGATGAATGAAGAATGGGAAGTGATGAAAATGGAAGAGATTTATAATGGTTTATACTCAAGTTCAAGAAGCGTTAACACAATTTAAACAAGAAGTAATGGCAGCGGCAGTTTGTAATCAATCCGGTAAGGTTCAATTTATTGTAGAATTAATGCAAAATAAGGAAGGTCAATTTGCAGCATTTTTTCCATAAAGATATTCGAGAATATCAACAAAGAGTTAAAGCGAAGAATATATAGTAAAAATGGCTGAAACAGAAGAAGATTTAGATGAAATTGAAGATTACGTCAAGGGATTCAAATGATTTTTGTTCCTTTAAAATTTATTCCTAATAGTCAAAAAAAGAAAAATGAGAGAATTGGGTATCACTGTAAAAAGAAAAACTTTATCCATTAATTTGGAGTTTAAATGATGCCAAACTTTTTTAAAAAGAGATGTTAAAGGGGCAGAAGGAAATTATGTCAAAAAGTAATTGACTGGTTAACAAAAAGATGGAAATCTTGAGTTACTTGCATCTGTTAACATTCCGATGAAGAATAATATTTTACCAAAGATTACATATAATCAGAAGAGTAAGGAAAGTTTCTATAATGAAGGAGATATTATTCAGTTTGAAGACCTCTCTTATGAAGAATTTATTGGGTATAAAGGTGAAAAACCAAAATTGTATATTCCAGAGTTATCTGTTTTTCGTTTGAAAAAGCCATTCAATTTACGGTTCCTGTAACATTTGAAATGCGATTCATGTTATCTCCAACTCATTTTTATGGGAAAGAAGAGAAAAAGGACCACAATATGTATTAGTCGTTGTTTCCAGATGAAGAAATTATTATGATTGAACCAATGGATGAGTTAGATCCAGAACATCTACAGCATACATTAATGGGATTGTATACAGATTTACAATTTATTCCAGTTCAATGGATTACAAGAGGGATTTTTGCACAGTTCTTAAAAGATAGTTTAGCACCAATGATGGATATTTTTAAAATTCTATTTCATATCGGTTCTGAAGAATCTGTGATTGACACGTATACATTTGAACATTTATTTCACTTAATGACATCTGATAATCCTTATCTAGATTTTGAGGATGAATTCGATGAATTTGACGATGAGTTTGATGAGGATTTTGATGATTTTAGTGTATTAAATGATAGTCGAAAAATGTTCACAGGAAGCAACTAAAGAGGAAAAAGGATACATTCGTCGATGTTGAATTAGAAGCGTTTCAAAGAGCTCTGCCATTTGCGTTAGAATTTATGAATAAAACATCCTAAATCATCTTTGAAAGAATTGGAAAAATATTTAAAGAAGAATCATGTTGATTCTGAAATGATTTTGTCTATTATTCATGCTTTGAGAGAAGTTGGACATCAGTTTTAAAAGTTAAGAATACACCACGATTTTTAGGCGTGGTGTGTGTTCTTCAATCAATTTTGTTTTTAAAACTAATCAACTAAATTTTTGAATAAATTTAAGAAATTCTACTGAGATTAAGTTCTTTTTATTGGCAAAGAGAAATTAATTTTGTATAATTAAAGTCAAAGAAAGTCAAAGGGAGGAGAGTTCGTATGCAACCGTCAAATATGTCGGATATTATAGAAGAATATTTAAAAAAACGTCTTATTAGCGCAAGAGAAAGTTGAGATTCGCCGTAGTGAAATTGCGGATCGTTTTAATTGTGTTCCATCGCAAATTAATTATGTGATTAATACTCGTTTTACGGTTCAACAAGGATATGTCGTTGAAAGTAAACGTGGTGGTGGTGGTTATATTCGTATTATGAAAGTGAATTTAGTTGATGATATGGATATTATTGATGCCTTATTAGAAGTTGTTCCAGAAGAATTATCGATGAAACAAGCCAATCATATTTTTACAAAATCTATATGATAATGAGCTCTCTCAAAAACGAGAAGCACAATTATTGTCTATTGCAATGTCGAAAGAATCGTTAACAGATGCAGAGCAATGTAGTGATCAACTTCGTAGTAATATGATGAAAAATATATTAACCAGTTTAAAGTATAAGTAGGGGTGATGTGGAATGAGTGAAATGTTTACAGAAAAAGCACGTAGTGCAATGGTATTAGCTGCTAGAGAAGCAATTTCTTTTAGACATCAAGCAGTGGGTACTGAACACTTATTATTAGGTCTAGTCATTGAACAAGAAGGAATTGCTGGAATTTTATTAAGAGAAAGAGGATTAACAGCAGAAATTGTTCGTCAAGAAATTGAAGCATTAACTGGATACGGAAGCAATCGTAAAGAAATCGATCCATATTTAATGCCATATTCGCCAAGAGCTAAAAAAGTAGTTGTTGCAGCAACTGAAGAAGCGAAACGTTTGAAAAATTCCACAAGTAGGAACGGAACATCTATTATTAGGCTTTACTTCAAGAAGAAGTATTAGCGACAAAAATTATGCGTGACAATCATATTTCATTAGAAGAATTAATGAAGACGATCTATGAAAAAATTGGAATTCAACCTTCAAAAAGCTCTGTTCAACAAAAAGGTCAAGTATCTGGTAACAGTGCAAAAAGACAAAAACACCAACATTGGATAGCTTATCAAGAGATTTAACAGCCTTTAGCTCGACAAGGAAATTAGACCCAGTAATCGGAAGAAATGAAGAAGTTCGTCGTATGATTCAAGTCATTAGCCGTCGTACAAAAATAATCCTGTATTAGTTGGGGAGCCTGGTGTTGGTAAAACTGCTATTGTTGAAGGATTAGCACAACGTATGGTTAATGGTGAAGTTCCTGAAGAAATTGCCAGCAAAACGTTTAATGATGTTAGATATGGGTGCATTAGTAGCAGGAACAAAATATCGTGGTGAATTTGAAGAACGAAATGAAAAATCATCGAAGAAATTTATACACAACAAGATGTAATTTTATTTATCGATGAATACACACACTTATTGGTGCAGGTGGCGCAGAAGGAGCGATTGATGCTTCGAATATCCTAAAACCCGCCTTTAGCTCGTGGTGAATTACAAGTGATTGGTGCAACTACTTTAGATGAGTATCAAAAATATATCGAAAAAGATGCTGCCCTAGAACGTCGTTTTGCTTCTATTCATGTAGAAGAACCAACTGTTGAAGATAGTATTCAAATTTTAAAAGGGTTGAGAAAACACTATGAAGCGCATCATCATGTAGAAATTACAGATGAAGCAACTCAAGCAGCCGTACAATTATCTGTTCGTTACATTACTTCAAGACGTCTTCCGGATAAAGCGATTGACTTAATGGATGAAACAGCTGCAAAAAGCTCGCTTAGATGTAACTACAAAAGTTTCTCCAATCGTCTTATTAGAAGAAGAAATTTTACATTTTGAACAATTGAAAAACCAAGCGATTCAACACCAAAAACTTCGATGAAGCAGCTAAAATTCCGTAAAAAGAATTAGCAAAGAGAGCTAAATTAGAAAAATTAATTGAAAAATTAGAAACTTCACCAAAAACAGATTATGTTGCTTTGATTGGAGAAGGGATATTGCAGAAGTTGTTTCTCAATGGACAGAATTCCTCTTCAACAAATGGAGAAAAAGAAAGTGAACGTTTAATCAACTTAGAATCAGTGTTACACAAACGTGTGATTGGACAATCAGAAGCTGTAAGTGCTATTGCTCGTTCGATTCGTCGTGCAAGAAGTGGATTAAAAAGATCCACGCCGACCAATTGGTTCATTCTTATTCTTAGGCCCAACTGGTGTTGGTAAAACAGAATTAGCGAAAACTTTAGCAGAAGCAATGTTCGGAGAACAAGATGCGCTAGTCAGAATTGATATGTCTGAATATATGGAAAAACATTCCGTTAGCCGTTTAGTAGGATCACCTCCAGGATATGTTGGTTTTGATGAAGGTGGTCAATTAACTGAAAAATTCGTCAACGTCCGTATGCCGTAATTTTTACTAGATGAAATTGAAAAAGCTCATCCAGATGTGTTTAACATTTTATTACAAGTATTAGATGATGGACATTTAACCGATTCAAAAGGGAGAAAAAAGTGGACTTCAGAAATACAGTCATTATTATGACATCAAACCTTGGTGCTGTAGCTCTTCGTGAAGAAAAATCTGTAGGATTGGTCAAAAACGGTTCAACAAAATCATGATGCGATGGAAAAACGAATTCGTGAAGAATTGAAAAATTCATTTAGACCAGAATTATTAAACCGTATTGATGAAACGATTGTCTTCCATAAAACTTCAAAAAGAAGAACTAAGACAAATTGTTGGCATTATGGCAAAAGAAATTACTTCAAGACTACAAGAATTGAATATTACTAGTGAAAATTACTTCTGCAGTATTAGATGTACTAGCAGAAGAAGGATTTGATCCAGAAATACGGAGCAAGACCAATTCGCCGTGCTATTCAAAAGAAAAATTGAAGATCCATTAAGGAAGCATTGTTAAGTGGAGAAATTCGCTTCGGACAACAAGTTACTATTGGAGCCACAAAAGGAAAAATTACAATTAAAGGGAAAGAGAAAAAGAAAAAGCTGTAAAAATTCCAGCCCTTGTGTAATTGAACATTCATATATAGCTGATAGAAGATAGCCTCGCAAAAGCGAGGCATATTGTTGTTTTAGATAGATTTTAGTAGGAAGTTTATAAAATCTCACTTGTAACATTTCGACTTTCAAGAGAGCAAAGTGTTACAGTTATAAGGCAACAGTAGTGCAAATGTAGTAATAACAAAAGGGGAGTTTTTATGAAAAACAAAATTAATGTTAGCTAGTTTAGCAGTTTTAGGTGCTGGATTTTTAGCAACAAGTTCAAATGTACACGCAGCAGAACAGTAACACAGGATTTGCTCATAAAGATGGAAAAGTATATTACGTTGAAAAATGGGCAACTATCAAAAAGGTTGGAAATCAATCAATGCTAAGTCTGAAGATAGTAAAGAAGGAACACATAAAGTTTGGATATATGTAAGTCAAACTGGTGAAGTTCAAAAACAGGTTGGGTTCAAGACAATGGTTCTTGGTATTATCTATCAGAATTAACCGGTGAACAAAAAGGTATTGGACTTATGCACAAAAGGATTTTAGAAGTTTCTGGTAAGTGGTATTATTTTGATGAATCAGGTGCGATGAAAGAAAATCAATGGTTCCAAACAACAGAGGGTTGGTACTATGCAGATAAATCTGTGCAGTAAAAGTTGCTGAATGGTTCCAAGTAGGGAATAAATGGTATGCTGCATCTAGAAATGGTACAATTCGTACGAATGTATTTCTACCATACGAAGATGAATATTATCACTTTAATGAATCAGGTGTAATGTCAGAAAATGAATGGTTTGAAGTAGATGGAAACTGGTATTATGCAGATAAGTCAGGAGTAATTTTAAGAAACACAACAACTCCTGATGGATACTATGTCAACGCATACGGTATAGCGCAACAATCGTTAATGAGAGATGAAAAAGACGACTTTGGTCGTCTTTTTTGTGGGAAATTTCGAGACCAAGGCTCGAAGTTTAGCCATGAGATTCGCATAGCGAAGCTGGTGGTGTCTACACTATGTACGTAATTCCCTTAATAAAAACGCCCCTGATACAATATGGATCCACCATTTCTTTATAGTGAAAGTAATATTAGCTATGAAAGGCTAATATTACAGGGAAAAATCAAGACCGAGGCTTGATTTTTAGCAATGAGACACCGAAGGTGGCTGCTTGCGACCCACTATCAAAGGAATGGTGGAGGATTTTATTTTAATATTCCTGTTGCATCAAAAAAGAAAATGACAGAGAGTCAGATCGTCCATGTTTTTTCAGCGCCAATCCCGTCAACTGCCCAAAACGATCAATCCGATACTGCAACGTATTACGATGAATAAACAAACGAGTCGCCGCCTTCGTCAAAGTCCCACGCTCTTGCCACAACGCCTCAATCAAATCAGGAAATTCATCTTGAACCATCTGCTGATACAAAGTCTCAGGAATCGGTGAAAAATCTAACTTTTTCTGTGCAAACTCCCATAAAACCATCGGCGCAAAGCCAAACAAGTCTGCTTATTCGACTCATGCAAATACGTCACAAATAAAGCTTTCTCCGCTTGATAAATCCCAGGAATATCTTCTGACATTTTCCAAACATTTCCAATGAAAATCTTCATTGAAATCGTAAAATCTTCTTCAACCGTTGCATGAATTGCTTGCAACTCCTGAATCGAAATCGTCTCAACATCCGCTTTTTCGAACAATCGTATAATGCTTTGGAAAACAAGAAAAACTCGTGATGACATCTCCGAAAATCTCTTGCATCATCTCCAACCATTCTTGTTCATTAAAATCTTCATTTTTGAATTAAACAAACATGAATCAGTTGAAGATTCTCCAACTGAACAGGGCATTGCCCCCTTGTTCTAAATACTGTTGCCAAGGTGAAAGTTGAGTTATTCCTCTGCTGGAGATTTTTAAGGTTTCTAATAAAGCTAATTCACGATTCGTTAATTGTTCATAAGGAATTTGTAACAAGTGTTTTCTTCAAAGGAATAACATAATCTCTTGCATCTTTTGGGATGTGATGGATAATCTTAGAATTTGGAAATAATTGTAACCATTCTTCGTATTTCATAACTGTCTCTTTTCTTCTTCTCTTGTAGTATACACTAAAACTTCTTGGAAATAAAAAAGAAGAAAAAGGAATTATAGTTTTGACTAGGATTTTTGAAAATTCGATACAATAAAAAGCAACTTTATAAAAAGGAGTGAGAATATGAAAGCAGTCGTAACAGTTGTTGGCAAAGATCGTGTCGGTATTGTTTATGAAGTATCAGTTATTAGCAGAACAAAATATTAATATTGTAAATATCTCTCTCAAGAAATTATGGATAAATATTTTACAATGTTAATCTTAGTAGATGTATCTACAAGTAAAATGCCATTTGTAGAATTGGCTCCTTTATATTCACGAACAAGGAAAAACTTTAGCATTAGATATTCGCATTCAAAATCATGAAATTTTTGAAGCGATGCATCGGATTGGTTAGGTGAAGGAATGGTTCAACATAGTGAAATTTTAGAAACGATTTCGATGGTAAAAAGAACAAAATTTTGATGTTCGTACTAATTACTATTGGTATTGATTTACATGATTGTATTCATCCGGATATTGATGTGTTAAATCAAAAATATTTACAACAAAAATTACTCGTATCGGAAAAGATTTAGTGAAAACAGCTCACGAACTATCTCTGCAATATGGTGTGCCAATTGTTAACCAACGAATTTCTGTAACACCGATTGCTCAAATCGCAGCAGCTACAAAAGCGGATAGCTATGTATCTATTACGCAAACATTGATAAAAGCAGCTCAGCCATTGGCGTATCTTTTATTGGTGGATTTTCTGCATTAGTTCAAAAAGGAATGAGTCCTCGGATGAAGTGTTAATTCGTTCAATTCCAGAAGCCATGAAAGTAACAGATATCGTATGTAGCTCTGTTAATATTGGATCTACAAAAGCAGGAATTAATATGGATGCTGTAAAATTAGTTGGAGAAATGATTAAAGAAACAGCTGAAATTACTCCAGAAGGATTTGGCTGTGCTAAAGTCGTAATTTTCTGTAATGCAGTAGAAGATAATCCATTTATGGCGGGAGCTTTCCATGGAAGTGAGAAGCAGATGCCGTGATTAATGTCGGAGTTTCTGGACCTGGTGTTGTAAAGCAGCCCTTGAAAAATCATGAAGCTGAAACATTAACAGAAATTGCCGAAATTGTTAAGAAAACTGCATTTAAAATTACTCGTGTCGGGGAATTAATTGGTCAAAAAGCCAGTCAAATGTTAGGAATTCCATTTGGGATTTTTAGACTTATCTCTTGCACCAACTCCTGCAGTTGGGGATTCAGTTGCTCGTATTTTAGAAGAAATGGGCTTATCTGTTACAGGAACTCATGGAACAACAGCTGCTTTAGCATTATTAAATGATGCTGATGAAAAGGTGGAATGATGGCTAGTTCTGCAGTTGGTGGATTAAGTGGAGCATTTATTCCAGTTTCTGAAGACGAAGGAATGATTGAAGCAGCTGCAAATGGTGTTTTAACATTAGATAAATTAGAAGCAATGACAGCGGTATGTTCCGTTGGATTGGATATGATTGCTGTACCTGGGGATACTTCTGCTACTACGATTTCAGGAATTATAGCGGATGAAGCTGCTATTGGAATGATTAATACAAAAACAACAGCTGTACGTATTATCCCTGTTCCTGGTGGAAAAGTTGGAGATTCTGTAGAGTTTGGTGGATTGTTAGGATATGCTCCAATTATGCCAGTAAAAGAGGGAAATTGTGACTTATTCGTCAACCGTGGAGGAAGAATTCCAGCACCTGTACAATCATTGAAAAATTAATCCTATCATGGAAAAATTGTACTAAATACAGTATAATGAAAAGATAAACAAAAAGAGGAGGAATGAAAGATGTATGAATGGGACATTAGAAGATTTATACCCATCATTTGAAAGTCAAGAATTTAAACAAGATGTAGAAGCTATAAAGCGTTAAAAGGAAAATTTGAAAGTTTAACATTAGAAGATTCTATTGAAGGAATTACACAAGTTGTAAAATTATTAGAAGAATCAACAGTGTTAACAGGTCGTTTATATAATTATATTCATTTAACATTAGCGACAGATACAACGCATGAAACAGCGACACAAGTAGAAATGCAATTAGCAGGAGTTTCAGCTGATTTACAAGTCGACTTATGCTAAAGTTTCAAAATTTTTAGGAACGATTCAAACAGATATTACAACAGATCCTTTCTAGCAGAATATCGTTATTATTTTGAAGAAGCTAAAAAGATGCGACTCACTTATTAAGTGATGAGTTAGAAGAAGTTTTAGCAAAATGTCCATTAGTGGTGGGAAAGCTTTATCTCAATTATTCGACTTCATGTGTCAAGTGCTCACGAGAATATAAAGGCGAAGTAGTTACTTTATGAAATTGTGGAAAAGCATAAGATAGCGATGCAGAAGTACGTAAGTCAGCGTACGAAGCAGAGCTAAAATGTATGATGCAATTAAAGAACCAATTGCTTTTCTCATTAAAACCATATTAAAAAGAAGTATTAACAACTTCGCAATTACGTGATTTGAATCTCCATTAGCACACTTTAGAAGCTTCTTCGTATGAGTCGTGAAACTTTAGATGCATTATTAGAAGCAATCCGTGAATATTTACCTCAACTTTTAGAAATATATTACGCCATAAGCAGCTTTTATTAGGTCATGAAAATGGATTACCATTCTATGATTTATTTGCACCAGTTGGAAATAGCAGTCGTACATTTACAGTGGAAGAATCAAAAGATTACTTTAATTGAAAACTTCAAAACATTCTCAGCTGATTTAGCAGAAATGACAGAAGAATTCTTTTGATAAACATTATATTGATTTCACCTCGTAAAGGAAAAAGTTGGGGAGCATTCTGTGCAACCACTGATGATTAAACAATCACGTGTTAACGAACTCACTGGCTCATTAAGCGATGTTGTAACATTAGCGCACGAATTAGGACATGCATATCATGGATTACATTGAAAATCACCGTCCATTAAACCAAGATTATTCAATGCCAGTTGCAGAAACAGCTTCAACGATTTAATGAAAAATATCATTATGAATACAGCGATTAAAGAAGCTAATGAGCAAGAAAAATCGCATTAATTGAATCTCAATTACAAGATACTACCCAAATTATTGTAGATATTTATTCGTTACTTATTTGAGTCAGCTGTTTTGAAAAATCGTGAACAATCATTTATGTTCTCTAAAAGATTTAGAAGAAATGATGTTATCTGCACAAAAAGAAGGCATGGTGACGGATTAGATCAATCTTACTTACATCCATATATGTGGGCATGTAAACCGCATTACTATAGCACTAGATTAAGTTTCTATAACTTCCCATATGCATTTGGTGGATTATTCTCTAAAGGATTATACCATTTATCAAGAACAACCCAGAAGGCTTTTGTAGAAAAATATCAAGAATTACTTCGTGCAACTACTGTATCATGTGAAGATACTGCCAAAGTTTTAGAGTAGATGTAAGTACTCCAGAATTCTGGAAGAAAGCATTAGCAGAAGTAGCAGAGTCTCATTGGAAGCATTTATTGCATTAACACCATTAAATAAATAGAATAGGTATCAGAAGAGATCGAGTTTAATCGTCTCTTTTTATGCGTATAAACATAGATGATAAAAGAATAAATAACAGATGATAAAAATTTTTTATATGATTAAGAAAAATGATTGCTTTTTGTTAAGAAACTGTTAAAGTATAGAAAGTTAATTTAATTGTCAGACAATTCTGATATAAGTCTGACAGGAGGAAATATAGAAGAGGACTATTATTTTTCTCAACTGCAGCTGTAGCTTAAGATAGCAAGTACATGTGGTGGAAAAGGACAATCAAGATTCTATAACAACAGGTGGAACTCCACAACCAAAAACAAATATGCATCTGAGGTAACGCATGAAGGTACACCAATTAAAGGTGGAACATTAAAATATGCATTAGTTTCAGCATTCCATTTAAAGGGATTATTCATGGATGAATTAGCACCGATCCCAACAGATCCATCTATTACATCTCAAATTGATACTACATTATTTTGAATACGATGAAAAACCGTAAATTAACAAATACAGGTATGGGTGCTATTGAATTTGACGTAGAAGGTAAAACTGCTACAGTTAAATTAAACCTCTAGACTATAAATGGTCAGATGGACAACCTTAACAATTGATGACTACATTTTCGCAATTGAAGCTATTGGTAATGATTATACAGGTGTTCTGTTATAACTCTAACTACCAAAACATCGAAGGTATTGATAAATTCTGCACAGTGGTGAAGCTAGCTCAATTTCTGGGGTAGAAAAATTAGATGACTACTCAGTGAAAATTCATTTCCAAAACAAATGCGTCCATCAATGCAATTAGCAGGTGGAGCGCACCTTTACTACGTAATGCCAAAACATATCTTCTCAACGATTCCAGTTGCTGAATGGGAAAAGAGTGACTCTGTACGTGGAAATAAAGGTGTAGGCCTTGGACCATTCAAGATTGAATCAATCACACCTGGTGAATCTAACATTAGTACCAAAACGAACATTACTACAAAGGTCGCTAAATTAGATAAAGTTGTAATGGAAGTTGTTTCTCCCAGATACAATTGTTTCTCAAATGAAAAGCTGGTAACTCCAGATATGCTTCAATGCCAAGTGCTCAATATGAAGCATATAAAGATGCAAACAAATGTTTCATCATTAGTTCATTTGTTTCTAATATGAATATATCGCATCTCCACGTAGCAATACGATAAAAGAACAAGGTAAAACAACGATCCAAATACAAAATGAAAGATCCAGTATTACGTCAAGCATTAGCTTAGTTTAATCAGCTGGTGAAAGTATGCATCATGGCTTTACAACGGAACAAACTCAATCATCATCCTATCTTTCAAAGACATTACTAATGCAATCAAGAAGGATTCGATTATAATCCAGAAAAGCAACAAATGTTAGATGAAGCTGCTATAAAGATACTGATGGTGATGGATTACGAAAATGAGATGGTTCTAAATTATCAATCAACTTTTGTAGCGTATGCACGATGCAAATGAATCATTAATCCAACAATATTTATTATGGTGGAGAAATCGGTTTAGATGTAAAACTTACACTGGTCAGTTTTGAATCAAATGTATTCTATGAAAAAGTTCAAGCTGATGATCCAGAAATTGTATATGTTCGTGGAGTGGGGAACAGGTTGTGATCCAAACCATCTAACTTATTCGGTGAATCTGCTAAGTTCAACTTTGCTCGTTTCGTAAGCCAAGAAGGTAACGTAATATCATGGCTAAAATTAGTTCAACTGAAGCTGTCTGAAGCTAAGAATGGAATTCTTCAAACAATGAGAAAAATATGTTCACGACTGCCGTTCATCTTCCCAACTTTTAATTAGGATTCTGTAACTCACTGAACAAACGTGTGAAATTATGAACTCAGAAATTGGTAACAGATTCTAAATCTGTTTATACCAACTTGAAGTAGTATCTGAAACAGCTACTAAATAATTAAAACACATTATTTTTAATATGACTTCTACAGTAGTGGGACGCCATGAGCTTCATGCGAAGTGAAGCTCATGGCTAAGCTACTGCGGGGAGTCTATATTCATTTATGAGTAACAAAGTGAGAAAAAGATTAAAAATTTGCTTTTATTTTTTAATTTATGATAGAATGATTTCGACATAAGGAGATGAGAACTTTATGTGAAATAAGAAATATTTGGAGGAATGAGATGAAGAAAAAGAATTGGTTATATGTAACGACAGCAGTAAATAGTATTAGCTTTAGCAGCATGTAGTTCTAATAAAGAAACAACAGCTACTAAAAACACCACTAGGAACACAAACGAAGTTCGCAACAGAAGCAGTCAATGATGCAGAAGCTATCAAAGTGTGGAACATTAAAATATGCTCTAGTAGCATCTTCTAGGGTTTTAAAGGTGTATTTCATTGATGAATTAGCACAAGATTCATTAGACTCAACGATTAGTTCACAAATTGATCTCAAGTATTTTTGAATTTGATGAGAATAGACAGTTAACAAAAATACTGGTTTGGCAAGCATTGATTATGATGTTGAAGGCAAAACAGTCACTGTTACATTAAATTCTAAAGATTATAAATGGTCAGATCGGTCAACCTAGCAACGATTGATGACTATATTTTCACTTATCAATCAATCGGTCATAAAGATTACACAGGTTCACGTTATAATAGTAAATATGAAAATGTAGAAGGAATGAAAGAATTCCATGAAGGAAAAGCTAGATTCAGTATCAGGATTAGAAAAAATTGATGACTATTCTGTAAAAATCCACTTCAAAGGAAATGCGTCCTCTATGAAATTAGCAGGTGGAGCATTAAAGTGCGTATATTATGCCTAAAACATATTTTCTCTACAATTCCAGTAGCAGAATGGGATAAGAGTGAATATGTTCGTGGAACTAAATTTGCTGGTTTAGGAGCATTTAAAGTTAGAATCGATTATTCCAGGTGAATCTGTAACATTTAGTTCCAATGAACATTACTACAAAGGCCGTGCAAAAATTAGATAAAGTAGTGATGGAAATTGTATCTCCAGATAATATTGTTTCAGAAATGAAAGCAGGTAAAATATGATATTGCTGAGATGCCAAATGCATCAATATGAATCTTATAAAGATTTAACAAACGTAAACTTAGTAAGTACATTTAAATCTTCATTTGAATATGTAGCATTTCCCATTTAGGAAAATTTGACAAAGCAAGTGGTAAAAACATCACTGATCCAAATGCAAAAAATGAGCGACCCAGTATTACGTCAAGCAATTGCTTATGCATTAGATATGGATACAGTAGGTGAAACACTTTACCATGGCTTTACAACGTGGAACAAATTGATTATTATTCCATTCTTCAAAGATGTATATAATGCAGAACAAGAAGGATTTAAATATAATCCAGAAAAAGCAAAAACAAATGTTAGAAGAAGCTGGATATAAAGATGTTGATGGTGATGGAATTCGTGAAAATAAAGATGGTTCTCCATTACATTACATTTGCGGCACGTACTGTGATGATGCAAAATGAATCATTAATTCAACAATACTTATTATGGTGGAAAGAAATTGGATTAGATGTTCAATTATATACTGGACGTACCATTGAATCGAATAACTTCTATGAAAAAGTTCAAACAGATGATCCAGAAATTGATATGTTTGCAGCTGGATGGGGAACAGGGTTTTCGATCCAAACCCAGCAAACTTTATTCGGTGAAACAGCTAAATTTAACTTTGCTCGCTTTTGTAAGTGAAAAAGGAAATAGTATTATTAATAACATTAGTTCAACAGAAGCATTTGATGATGCTAAAAATGTTGAATTCTACAAAGAATGGCAACAATACGTTCATGATGAAGCATTTATTTTCCCAACATTAGTAGGGGACTTAGTAACAGCTGTTAATAAAGCGTGTGAAATATTATGATACGAAGATTGGAAACAAGTAACTCAAAAATCAGCATTGTATCAATTAGAAGTAGTATCAGATACTCAAGTTAAATAGTTCAAATTTTTTATGAAGACTTTTTCATGGATATGCCCGTGAGAAAAGTCTTTTTAGTTTAAAAATGAGATAAAAATGAAAATAAATTAGATTAAAAATGACTTGCAAAATCCAAATTTTTATGTTAATATAATAACATCTTAATTAAAAAAATGAATTTTTAAAGAAGATTTTATTAAGGAGAGATGGAAAATGATGAAAAGAAAATGGCTATGGTTACCAACTGCTGCAGTAGCTCTAACAATGGCAGCTTGTGGTTCAAAAACAACAACAACTAAAACAACAACTGAGGGAGCAGACAAAACAAAATTTGTTTCTGAAGTAACTCACGATGGTGAACCAATTAAAAGGTGGAACATTAAAATATGCGATTGTTTCAGCTTCACCTATTAATGGACTATTCATTGATGAATTAGCTCTGATACAACAGATTCATCTGTAGCAGGAATGATTGATGAATCAATGTTTGAATATGATGATAATCGTAAATTAGTAAATACAGGTTTAGCATCTATTTCATTTGATGTAGAAGGTAAAAACAGCAACTGTTAAATTAAACTCTCAAGACTATAAATGGTCAGATGGAGAAAAATTTACAATCGATGACTATATCTTCACATATGAAGGAATTGGTCACAAAGACTACACTGGTGTACGTTATGATGGGGATTTCAAAAACATTGAAGGGAATGGATGAATACCACAAAGGTAAAGCTTCAACTATCTCTGGTTTAGAAAAATTAGATGATTACACAGTGAAAAATTCACTATAAAGAAAATGACACCTTCAATGCAATTAGCGGGTGGGAGCAGTAAGTAGCTATGTGATGCCAAAACATGTATTCTCTAAAATTCCCTGTAGCTGAATGGGAACAAAGTGATGCTGTTCGTGGTAAATCTAATGTTGGTCTAGGGCGTATACAATCGAAGCAATGGTACCAGGAGAATCAGTAACATTTGTACCAAATGCTAACTATTATAAAGGTCGTCCAAATCTTGACAAAGTTGTGATGGAAGTTGTGTCACCAGATAGTATCGTTTCAGAAAATGAAAGCTGGTAAATATGATATTGCAAGTATGCCATCAGCTCAATACGATTCATTTAAAGATTTAACAAATGTAACATTAGTAAGTTCTTATAGATCAGCATATGAATATATTGGATTTAAACTCGGAAAATGGGATAAAGAACAAGGTAAAAATATTGTAGATCCAAATGCTAAAATGTCTGATGTAGCCTTACGTCAAGCGATTGCTTACGCGATTGGACCCAGATACAGCAGGTAAAACTTGTATAATGGATTACAACATGGAACAAACTCAATTATCATTCCGTTCTTCAAAGATATTTATAACAAAGATCAAGAAGGATTTGCTTATAACCCAGAAAAAGCTAAAAAATTATTAGATGATGCTGGTTATAAAGATGTAGACGGCGATGGATTACGTGAAAATAAAGATGGTCTCAAAACTGAAAATCAACTTTGCAGCTCGTACTGTGATGATGCAAATGAATCATTAATCCAACAATACTTTATTATGGTGGAAAGAAGTTGGATTGGATGTTCAATTATATACTGGACGTACAATTAGAAGTAAACAACTTCTATGATAAAGTTGAAGCAGATGATCCTGAAATTGATATGTTTACTGCTGGATGGTCAACAGGTTATGATCCAAATCCAGAAGGATTATTTGGAGAAGCAGCGAAATTCAACTATCCAACGTTTACTAAGCGCTGAAGGAAATGATGAATTGAGAAAATTTCTTCAAATGAAGCATTTGATGATGCTAAAAACATTCAATTCTATAAAGAATGGCAAAAATATGTACACGATCAAGCGTTTATCTTCCCAACACTTACTGGTGAAAGTGTAACTGCTGTTAACAAACGTGTGAAATACTACGATACATCGGTTCAGAAACCACGATGAATCTTCTATGATTAAATTGCAATTAACTGCAAACGAACCAGTAAATAAGCCTACGTTTTTCCTCGACTCCAGTGAAATACATTGAGTCGAGTTTTTGTTTAGTAGCATGAATTTTTCAGAGCAAAGACGCAGCAAACCTGCGGTTTCATAAAACTTTGGCGTCTGTGAGTAGCCAAGAAATTGGCTATTATCAATCGCGGGAAAAATCTGCTCTTTTTGCTGATGAAATGCGTAAGAATAGTATTTTGTTGCCGAGACGCAGCCCTCGCTGCGAGTTCATAGCTAAAATTCGAGCCTTAGGTCTCGAATTTTCGTAACCAGCCATTGCTTGGCTTTTGCTGTTTGAGCTACAACGGATAGTATCATGGCTCTTTTGTGTTGTTGGATGGCGTAGAATTGTTCAGGCAGCAAAGGACGCCAGCAAACAGGCTTATGGCTAAAACTTTGAGTCTTGGTCTCAATGCCTTTTGATAATAACAGCAATTCTCGCTATTATCTATCATGCTACAGAGAAAATTTATAGTCTCTTTTATAAGAGGATTTGTAAGGAGATTTTCATAGGAGTAATGAGGAGTTTATTAAAGTTTGGGAAGAAATATGTAAGCGCTTGAAACGATAGTCCGATGTAGCTAAAATAATAGTGATAAAAATAAAACCAAAAAGGGTGGAAAATCATGAAAAACAAAGCATGGCAATCTTATCCTCACTTGCAGTTGTTGTTTTAGGAGCTTGTTCTCCAAAACTCTACAGATGGGGCGAATGACTCAAACGCAAAGGATAGAACATTTGCAGCGAAGTTACTCATGAAGGAACACCAATAAAAGTGCGAACATTCTAAATAGCCATCGTGCGCATCTCCTTTGTAATGGACTTTTTATTGATGAATTAGCTCAGATTCAACAGATTCAGCATTTTAGCAGGCTATGTTGATGGAACGATGTTTGAACATGACGAAAATCGTAAGCTAGTCAATTCTGGTTTAGCATCGCTTGAATTTGATGTTCCTGGAAAAACAGTGAAGGTACAGCATTGAATTCTAAAGATTATAAATGGTCTGATGGACAACCAGTTACCATTGATGACTATATCTTTACCTATGAAGGAATTGAGGAGAAAGATCTGTAGCAGGTATTCGTTATGATGCGAATTATAAAAATATCGAAGGAATGGAAGAATTTTCACAAATGGAGAAGCATCTAGTATTTAGCTTTAGAAAAATTGATGATTATTCAGTAAAAATTCATTATAAAGAAAATGACTCGTCCATGAAGTTAGCAGGGGGGACCAATTAGTCCTTACATTATGCCTAAAACATATTTTTCAACGATTCCTGTAAAAGATTGGGGAACAAAGCGATTATGTTCGTGGAACAAAAGTAGTAGGGTTAGGCGCTTTTACCATTGAATCAATCGTTTCCTGGGAGTCAGTGACTTATAAAGCAAAATGAGCACTATTATAAAGGAAGACCAAAATTAGATAAGGTAGTAAGAACTTGTCTCCAGATAGTATTGTTTCTGAAATGAGAGCAGGAAATATGATACTGCTCTCGATGCCAAGAGCTCAATTTGATACGTATAAAGATTTAACGAATGTCACCTATTAGGAGCGAGGATTCTGCCTATGAATATATATAGCGTTCCAATTAGGAAAATGGAGCATCAACTAGTAGTGATGAATCCAAATGCCAAAATGTCGGATCCAGTTTTACGTCGAAGCAACTGTCATATGCATTAGATATCGACTGCTAGGAAAAGAGTTTAGTACAACGGATTACAACGAGGAACGAAATTCATTAACTATTCCATTCTTTAAAGATGTATATACATAAAGACCAAGAAGGATTTGCTTATAATCCAGAAAAAGCTAAGAAAATGTTAGATGATGCAGGCTATAAAGATGTCAGATGGTGATGGATTACGAGAAAATAAAGATGGTCTCTAAATTAACGATTAATTTTATTGCTCGTACGAGGGATGATGCAAATGAACCTTAATTCAACAATATTTATTATGGTGGAGACATTGGTTTAGATATTCAATTAGTTATCTGGACGTACGATGGAAGTGAATAGTTTCTATGATAAAGTAGAAGCAAATGATCCAGAAATTGATATGTATACGGCTGGATGGTCACAGGATTTGACCCAGATCCAACAGGTTTATATGGTGAAGATGCGAAGTTTAACTTTACACGCTTCTGTAAGTAAGGAACAAAACGGATATCTTCAATAAAATTAATTTGAGGCTGCATTTGATGATGCTAAAAATATTGAATTTTATAAAGAATGGCAAAAATATGTTCATGATCAGGCATATGTTTCTTCCAACTTTAATTGGGTGATCAAAATTACAGCTGTGAATAAACGGTGAAATATTATAGTACGGATATCGCTTCGAATAATCCAAAAATGCGATTAATGAAATGGAATTAGTTGCGGATACCCAGTTAAATAGGTTTAAGAAATTGACTTTTAGCAAGTAGTAAAGGATGCTAGCTACTGTTAAAAAGTCTGTTTCTTTTTCTATAAATTATACGAAATAACTATAACAATAAATAAGAAAAATTAATTTTCCCAGCTACAAAAAGGTATGAATACTGATGTTTTGAAAAACATTTTTATGGAAAAATATTAGGAAATTATTAAAAATCTGTAGAAAATTATAGGAAATTTTCAAAGAATCATGGTAGAATCAAACATACGTAATTTTTAAAAATGGAATTGTTACACAATTTGCATTTTTAGTTGAAAAACTGTATAATATCAATAATGTTTTAAAGGATATTATTTATTTTAAATATTATGACAGATATGCTGAAGGTTACAAAAATACTAACCATTCGAATAAGACAAAGGAGGACGAGAGATTTGGCTATCGATAAACCATTATTAGAAATCAACGATTTACATGTTGATTTCCGTATTAAAAGATGATTTTCTTTATGATGCAGTTGATGGTGTTTCATTAGCATTAGAGAAAAATGAAATCTTTAGCAATTGTAGGGGAATCTGATGTGGTAAATCTACATTAGCAACAACTATTATGGCCTGCATAATAAATTAAACACAAAAATCACTGGGACATTATTTATAATGATGTGAACTTTAGTGAATTTGAAATGAAACTTTATATAATAAAAATTCGTGGAAATGACATTGGAATGATTTTCCAAGATCCATTGGCTTCATTAAACCCATTAATGACCATTGGTGCTCAAATTGACGAAGCATTATTATATCATACAGATTTAGATGAAAAACAACGTACAGAACTGTATTAGAATTACTTTGAACAAGTAGGGATTCCAACCACAACGTACATTTAAAACAATAATCCACATGAATTATCAGGTGGGATGCGTCAACGTGTTGTAAATTGCGATTGCATTATCATGTAAACCACCAATTATCATCGCTGACGAACCAACAACTGCGCTTGACGTAACAATTCAAGCACAAATCTTAGATTTATTAAATGAAATTCAAGCAGAAACACAATCAGGAATTATTTTTTAATTACGCACGACCTTGGGGTAGTTGCGGAAACCGCTGACCGTGTAGCCGTGATGTATGCTGGACAATTTGTTGAAATTGCTCCTGTAGAGGAATTATTTACAAATCCTAAAACATCCATACACTCGCTCATTATTACAATCAATTCCTCAAGCTGGTTCAGAAGGACAAGAGTTACACGTAATTGAAGGTACAGTTCCGCATTACCAAGCTTACCACGTACAGGATGCCGTTTTGCTCTCGTATTCCATGGATTTCGCAGAAGAACATGAAGAAAAATCCAACATTACACGAAGTTGGCAAAGGCCATTTTGTTCGTTGTACATGTTATAAAAATTTCCATTTTGAAGGGGAGGAAGCATAATGGGTTTTTGTTAGAATTGAAGACTTAAAAAGTTCACTATCCAATTAGAAGTGGCTTTTTAACCGAGTAACTGGATCATGTTTACGCAGTTGATGGCGTTACATTGGAAATTGAAGAAGGAAAAACTTATGGACTTGTTGGTGAATCAGGTTCTGCAAATCAACAATTGGTAAAGCAATTATCGGTTTAGAACCAGTTACTAGCGGTAAAGTATTATATGAAGGTCAAGATGTGACAAATAAAAGCACGTCGTCGTACTTCTGATTACAACCGTAATGTACAAATGATTTTCCAAGATTCATTATCAAGTTTTTAATCCTAAAAACGTATTTTTAGATATCGTAGTTGAGCCATTACGTAACTTCGATCGTTTATCTCCAGAAGAAGAAACGTCGTAAAGTTATCGAATTAATGGAAATTATTGGTTTGTCTGAAGAAGCATTATTAAAAATACCTCACCAATTCTCTGGTGGTCAACGTCAACGTATTGGGGCAGCTCGTGCATTAGCAAGTAATCCACGTTTAATTATTGCCGATGAACCAGTATCTGCTTTGGACTTATCAGTACAAGCGCAAGTATTAAACTATATGAAACGTATTCAAGATGAATTTAACTTAGTTATTTATTCATTTCTCATGACCTTGGGGTTGTAAAACACATGTGTGATGAATTATTCATTATGTATCGTGGACGTTTTGTTGAAACAGGAAAAGTAAATGATATTTATGCAGACCTCAACATATTTATACAAAAACGTTTATTATCAGCTATTCCAGTTATTGGACCCAGTAAAACCCGTGAAGCGAACAAACTACGTCGTATTGAAGCTGAGAAATTCTATCAAGAAAAATCAAACAATGTACTATGACGAAAATGGTCGTATTCGATTTACAACAATTGTCAGATTCTGCATTTTGTTGCGTTGAAATCCGTCAGTAAAGGGAGGTAACTAGACTATGTGAAAAACTATATTACGTCGTGTGCTACTAATGTTGCTACAAATTTTAATTTTAAGTTTATTAGCATTCTTAATTGCTAAGATGATGCCAGGGGATCCATTTACAGGTTTAATTACACCTGAAACAGATCCGAACACGATTGAAGCTTTTACGGTGAAAGCAGGTTTCTATGACCCATGGTATGTTCAATATGTTCGTTGATGGGGGAAAAGACTCCAAGAGACTTTTGATCAAAGTTATACTTATAAATATGCTGTTACTAAAATTAATTGGTGAACGTATTGGAAATACAGTTTGGTTATCATTATTAACATTAATTTTAACGTATTTAATTGCACTTTACCTTTAGGGATGATTGCAGGACGTTATCAAAACTCATGGGCAGATAAGTTAATCGTTGTTTACAACTTCATTACTTATTCTAATTCCAAATATCTGTATTTGCCTTTAATCTTATTATGGTTATTTGTTATACATTAGGTTGGTTCCCAACTCGTGGTTCGGTTGATTCAGGTGTATCACCAGGATCTGATTAATTATTTAATTAATCGATTCCACCACTTATTATTACCAGCATTTAACAATGGCGATTTTATCAACAACTGGTACAGTTCAATATTTAAGAACTGGGGTAATTGATGCGAAGAGTCAAGACTATGTTCGTACAGCTCAGTGCAAAAGGGGTTCCTGAAAAAGTCGTATTTAACCGTCACATTTTTCCGTAACTCAATTCTACCAATCGCTGCATTCTTAGGATATGAATTTACAGGTTTAATCGGTGGTTCAGTGTTTATTGAAAACATCTTCTCATATCCAGGAATGGGGAACTTATTCGTAAGTTCAATTTTTCATCTCGTGGACTATTCTGTTATCTTAGCGTTGTATTACTATTTGGTACAGCAACACTATTAGGAACATTATTATCTGATATTATTATGAGTATCGTTGACCCTAGGGTTCGCGTACAATAGAAAAGGAGGAGTAGCAAATGGCGCAAGATAAAAAAGATGTAACAAAAAGAAAGCACTGTATCTACCCCACCTACTGGGTTCCAGGTTGTGAAAGGAGAATTTTAAAAGATAAAATTGCTCTTGCAGCATTAATTATCTTAACTTTAATTTTCTTTATTTATTTACATTGGTCCGTTCTTTCATTAATGAAGCAACCGCCTTTGAAAGTAAATATTTTTACAACGTTATAAAGCACCAGGAGTTAATGGATTTTTATTAGGTTCTGATGAAGGTGGTCGATGTTTTCGCGATGTTAGTTATCGGGGCTCGTAACTCTGTAACAATTGGTTTCACGATTACAATTTTAACTTGTATTATCGGGATTATCGTTGGTTTAATTTCTGATACTATGGTAAATGGGTTGATACTACATTAATGCGTATTGTTGATTTTCATCATGATTTTTACCAACATTAATGATTATCATCGTATTCGTAACAGTTATTCCAAACTATACATTATTCCACTTTTATCATAATTATGACATTGTTCTACTGGGTTGGTTCAGCTCGTTTATTCAGAACTCGTACGTTACAAGAAGCTAGTTTAGACTATGTAAATGCGTCTAAGACTTTAGGTTCTAGTGATTTACAAAATTATGTTCCGTGAGATTTTACCTAACATTAGTTCATTAATCATTGTTAACTTAATTTTTACGTTTAGCAGGAAACATCGGTATTGAAACTGGTTTAACTATACCTAGGTTTCGGCTTTACCATATACAACTCCTTCTTTAGAACGTTGATTTCTGCAGCTAAAACGCAAGATATTATTGAAAAATCAAAATGTGGGTATGGTTACCCTGCGACAATTTTAATCTTAGTAATGATGTTATGTATCAACCACATTGGACAAGCGTTTCCAACGTGCAGCGGATGCTCGACAACGTCTCAGGTTAATATTTTGAATTCAGACTTCTCATATAGTGTAGTAAAGGATTTGGCAGCAAACTCTCGGTTTCATGCCCACGCTACCATGGGAAGTCTTTGTTTCAGCCCAAGTTTTAGTGCGTACTAAATTAGACTCTAGTACATAGCAGTATAGGACGCTAGCCTCTAGTAACAGTAGCCACAAGTGTGGCTGCCGTCACGCATACCGCCATGAGAAAGTCTTTTTCTGTTTTATGCGGATATTCATGACAAGACTGTCGAGACAGACTTATACTAGTCAGTAAAGGATGGCATTAAATCTTCGGTTTCACGTGCAGCTACTCATGGGAAGCTCTTTTTGTCTTTTACCTTTTTTTGGTTGTAAATTTGTATGTAAAATAGAAGGGCTAATAATTTTAATGGAGGATTTATGAAAGAGAAATTTAAGAAGCATCAACATTTAGTGAGAGCCTTATGACATTATTATTGTAATTGCCTTATTTATTTTTATCGTTTTTACCAAATGCAATTTTTGCAGCACAATAGATGACGACTTCAACTGAAGAAGCAAAGATTTATGCTGTTGTTACGATTAATGGTGAAGAAGTGCAACGTTTTGAATTAAAAGAGGATACTTCCACGAGAGGAATTTATTTATTTCCTAGTGATGACCAATATAATATTATTGAAGTAGATGGGACTAGAATTAGAGATAAGGAAGATAATAGTCCTGACCAAATTGCCGTTAAAACGGGTTGATTTCAAGAGTGGGCAAACGAGTATTTGTTTGCCGCATGGGTTGATGACTGAGATTGTTTCAACACAGGATCCTACAGAAGAAACGGATACTATCATTCCCCTGTAACGAGTTCGAATTTGACTTCCTGTATAGTAGTAGACGCCAGCAAACCTACGGTTTCATGGCTAAACTTTTGAGCCTAAGGTCTCAGTCTAGTACAAGCAGCCAAAAGGCTACTTGTACGCATACTACTCGGGAAGTCTATTCTGTTTTAACGGATATTTGATGAGGCATGAATAAAACATAGACTTCTCTGTATAGCAGCAAAGGACGCAAGCAGCCCTCGCAAAAGCGAGTTCATTACAAATCTTGAGCCTCGGTCTCTGGGCTTCTCCTAGTACAGTAGCTACAAGTGTATGCTGTTACGTATACTGCTATAAGAAGTCTATTCTTCTTCAACGGATATTATGGGAGGCGGATAAAAGGTGATCTCTTTGTATAGTAGTATAGGACGCCAGCAAACCTACGGTTTTCGCTCAAAACCTGACCGGGCGTCTGCAAGTTTTCCTAGTACAAGTAGCCTTTTGGCTACTTGTACGCATACTACTATGGGAAGTTCTATTCTGTTTTAACGGATATTTATGAGGGTGCGAATAAAACATAAGACTTTGTATAGTAGTATAGACGCCAGTAGCTCCTGTGAGTTTCCTAGTGCTATAAGAAGCTCCTTTGTTTTTAACAAATGGTAAAATATTGTTCTATTATTTGTCAGTTAAACTTATTCATGATACGATAATATTATATCGAAATTAAAAGAAATGAGAGAATTTTATGAATGAACAATCAACCATTAGAACTCGCAAAAAAATTCCTTCTCGTCATGATAAAATCGAAGAACGAAATTGGTCTCAAAATGATAAATGGTATATATATGGAATCATCCTTAGCTTTAAAAAGAATTAGAAAATTTTTGGATTTCATCTAACAAAACTATTCTTTACAATTTTTCTAACTTTCACAGCCTTCTTTTAACTTATTTAGTATATGGGGCAAAACTCAGATGTTAGTGGATCTAAGAGCAGGAATGATTCAAGAAACGCGTTATTTATGATGAAGATGGTCAAGAAGCAGGCGTTTTAAATATTTCAAAGCAGAGTATGTACCTTTAGATAGATATTTCAACTTTGATGAAAGATGCAGTTATTTCTACAGAAGATAAACGTTTCTATGATCATAAAGGGTTTTGATTTGATTGGGATTTTTGCGCTTTTGCTGGAGTGATTATTCACCATGGGAAATATTGTTGGTGGAGGTAGCACGTTAACACAACAATTAGCAAAAAATGACATTTTTAACATTAGATCAAACATTTTATGAGAAAAGCAAAAGAATTATTTTTAAAGTTTTGAAATTGAAAAAGCATTATACAAAAGATCAAATTTCTTGAGATGTATTTGAAATAATGCATATTTTGGAAATGGAGCTATATGGTATTGAAAAATGCAGCACAGCGTTATTTTTGGGAAAAAGTGCTGCAGATTTATCCATTAGTGAATCTGCAATCTTTAGCTGGGTGCTTTAAAAGCGCCAGTTATTATAATCCTATTGATCATTATGATGCTACAGTTAAAAAGACGTGCTACTGTATTTACAATTTAATGGTGAAAAATGGAAAAGATTAGTGAGCAAGATGCTAATATTGCCAGAATCTGAAATTTCACTTGTTGATAGTTATGTAGCCAATTCAAGATATCGTTATCCTTATTATTTTGATGCAGTGATTAATGAAATTACTCAACAATTATGGGCATTAAAGGAAGAGGATTTATTTAATAAAGGGTATCGCATTTATACTGGATTAAATCAAAAATTACAAGCGGATATGGAAGAAACTTTTGGGAAATACACAATTATATCCTGCTTATGATGATGGAACAAAAGCTCAAGCAGCTTCTATTGCAATGGAACCCTCAAACGGGGAAATGTGTTAGCAGTAGTTGGAGGAAGAATTGATGGAGGAAACATACTTTAGAGGATTTGAATCAGTAAGGACTCAAATGAAAGTTCAACCTGGTTCAACGTTTAAACCTTTAGCAGTCTATACTCTTTAGCTATTAGAAGAAGGGATATGAACCTAATTCAACATTAGTAGATGAAAAACGTTCGTATGGTCCAGAAAAATATACTCCTGAAAAACTGGAACCATCAAAATAAAGGTACTGTAACAATGACAGAAGCGCTAAGTTTAAGTTGGAATGCTCCTGCAGTATGGTTATTGGATCAATTAGGTTTGAAAAAAGGAATTGAAAAAGTTCATCAATTTGGAATTTCAACAGTTCCAGAGGATGAATATTTAGGAATTGCTTTAGGGGATTAACAAAAGGAGTTTCTCCAATGGAAATGGCATCAGCTTATACAACATTTGCTAATAAAGGAGTTCGTGCTAAGGGTAGATTTGTGACTAAAATTATTGATGCTACTGGTGCTGTTATTGTTGATAACACAACTCCCTCAAACAAATAAAGTAACGAGTGAAACAGTTGCAGATAAAATGACAAGTATGTTATTAACCGTATATGCGCCTGGTGGTGGTGGAGCTAATGCTGCTCTGCAGGTTATACGATTGCAGGTAAAACGGGTACTACTGAAACGGTTAATGGAGAAGATGGAGCAAGAGATCAATGGATGATTGGTTATACTCCAGATATGGTAGTAGCAACATGGATGGGGTTATGATGATTCTGCTAAAATATTCATTAGCTGTATCAAGTACGCATGGAGTAGGGACCATTATTCCAATTAGAAATGTATGGATTTTATTAAGTACATTTCCTAAAAATACACCATTTAATGTTAAACCTGCTGTTACAAATCAAAGACTTCATCGTAAATGTAGATGAGATCGATTCAAAAAGCAGAAGAAACAGGAAAACAATTATGGTCAAAAGTTCAAGAATGGACAGGACAATTATGGAAAAAAGTTGGACAATAGATTTGAGTAAGGATGAAATCTTATATTTAAACTAAAGATATGAAAATATGTCATCAAATTGTTATAGAACTGGTCACATGATTGCACATTAATTAGTGTATACTATTGACAAAGTTTAAATAGGAAACTATGAAATATAAAAAGTTATTATTGGGCTGTCTTTCAGCTTTAACACTATTTACTAGTTAGAACATAGCAAATACAACTACAGCATATGCTGAAGAAACAGTAGTAGTGGAAAATACATTTCTGATAGTAAAGAAGCGATTATTAATCGTATTAATGAAATTCGTAAAGAAGCTTATGAAGAAGGTTTAGTCGATCGTTATGTACCTATTAAATGGTCAACAGCTTTTAGAAAAATTGCAGAAATTCGTTCAGTAGAAGCTTCTGTATTACTTAGCTACTATAGTCGTCCAAATGGAGAAAGTGATCCATTTAGTATTGTTAAAAGATAATGTGAGAAGTTATGGAGAAAAATTTAGCTTGGAATAGTACAGGAGTTTTAGAAGGAATTGAATATTTCTATGGTGAAAAAGCTGCTTATGTGAAATCAAAAGTGAAATCATCAACCATTAGAAGTTGGGAGAACAAACAGGACATTATTGGAATTTAATTCGTCCAGATTTTACTCATACAGCTTTAGTAGCTTTCCAAAAAGATGGGTAAAGGTGTCATTACGGCTCAAGCATTTACCAAATACGGAATGGTTAAAAGGAAATGGTTTTGATACTAATTTGTCAGAAGACTATTTAGTCATAATGGTGAAGCATCTGTCTACATTACAACTGGTGGTAAAGATTGGCAAATCATCTTCTAAACAAACGAAAACTGTAAAAACAAGCAAATACAACTGTCGAAAGAGCAGTCGCTAACATCTACAAGTCAGCAGAAAGAAACACAACTGTTTTAAATGGTTGGTCAGATCGCAGTTATTATAAAAAAATGGAGAAAAAGGTCATTTCTCAATGGATTTTATGATGAGAATTACTCTAGTTGGTTCTATCTTGATGCACAATGGAGAATACTTAGAAAATACTTGGAAAGGTGATTACTATTTTAGAAGCTGGCGGATATATGGCTAGTGGAGAATGGGTTTATGATACGAACTATCAAAATTGGTTCTACTTTGCATGGTAATGGAAAATATGCTCGTGACTATTGGAAAGATTCATACTATTTAGGGTCAAAATGGTGAATTAGCTCGTGATACATGGGATTGGAAGTTACTATGTAGATTCAACTGGTAAAATGGAATCTGAAATGTAATTGAATGAAAGTCAACAAAAATTAGATAAAATATCTAATTTTTGTTGACTTTTTATTTTTCAAAGAGTAAACTTCTAATTAAAGTTAGATGTTTATCTAATTTATTATGAAAGTGAGGTTGAAATTTTATGGATATCATATTAAATAATGTGAAATTTTAGAAAAGTTATGGTTTAGTAGTACATTTGCGGGAGCAGCGAGTAATATTATTCAATACGCTTTGTCGCTCTATGTATTAGATAAGACAGGGTTCTGCAACAGCTTTTGCTAGTATTCTTTCGATTATTATCTTCCCTAGAATACTATTTTCGCCAATTGCAGGTGTGTGGGGAGATCGAGTGGATCGACAAAAAGGTCTAGTATATACAACACTGATGACGGTTATTACGTTATTGATATTTGGAGTGGGAACTTATGTAACAAGTAATTTTATCTCTTTGTAGCGATTTATGTTTTGGTCATTATTTTAGAATTAGTAGAGTTTTTCAATCGGGTCCAATGATGAGTGTTTTGCCAGCAATTGTTGAAGAAAAGTCAATTAGCTCTAGCGAATACTTGGATGCAAGTGGATAATGGAATTGTAAATATTATTACGCGTTTGTTGCAGCATTTATTTATTCGACTTTTTTTCCATTACAGGTTCCTTGTTCATTTCTAGTAGTATTTTATTTTTGACAATGATTGGTTATGTCATTGATGAAAAATTCCTGAGCGTAAAGTTCAAAAACAAATGGATGATGAGCAATCTGTTGTGAATAGTTTTTGGACAGATTTCAAAGAGGGAATTAAAATTGCGTTCGACATTCCAAATCTTATTATTATTGTATTGCTTGCATTATTTATTAATTTTTAATGTCTCCTATATTTTGGTATTGTGATTACTTACTTTATCAGGGTGACGTTGGAATTTTCAAATACAGAATTTAGTATGTTTCAATCATTTGTAGCAGTAGTGAGTATGATTTCTCCATTAATTGCGTATCGTTTAATCAAAAGATAGTAAAGAACCCGTTCACTTATTATTAAAATATACTGGGAGATTTGTTGTTGGATTATTTGTGGTTATGTGTGGAACAATGGCTCGTGATATTTTTATCAATGAATCAATGGATGTCGTTAGCTGGTATTCTTGTTGGATTTATCCTTGTTTCTGTTTTAGCAACGTATATTAATATTCAATTATCAACTTTACTGCTAAAATGGTTCCTGAACAATTTTTAGGAAGAATTGGAACAACGATGGGGATGTTAGCTACGATTTCAGTTCCAATTGGGCAGTTAGTTTTTGGAATGATATTAGATGTTTTGAATGCTACAGTGTGTTTAGTTGTTTCTATTGTGGGATTAGTGGTATTCTTAATAGTAGCGAATCGAATGTATCAAGATTCTAGTCAGGAGGGGAAAAATGCAATTTAAACAAGAGCAGATGGAGTTTGTTAATCAACTGCTATATCCAATTTTAATATTGAAAAAGGATAGAGATGAAGAACGTCCCTTCATCGCCTTTAGAAGAACAATTAGAAGTTATTGTAGAAGAAATGAGACATATGAGTATTCCTTTGGAACCTTATAAAGGATAATATTCTCTATTTCTATAAGGATGATGCTTTTACGAATGTGTCAATGTAAAAAATGTACTCCGTTATCATTCTTTTGATGAGTATGCTGAAGTTTTTACATTCGATGGATGAAGATCAAATTAAGCAACAATTGATGACAAGTATTGTAAAGCAAGATGAAGAAGTAGAGGTAGAAGATAAAAGTTCAGGAGTTATTAGAAATCAATTTGCATTTTTAGATTTTCTTTAAAAAAATTTGCCGATTGATGATACTGTACGTTGGAATTACTTTTACAGATTATGTCGAAACCTAAAAAGTTTGTAGAAGATTTTATTTCATTTGCATCAAACACTAAAGCCAATTTTTGATAAAAGTGTATGTAGAATATTTACCGATTTTAGAAATAAATCTTATACGGAATTTGAAGTCTACGATTTCATGAACATCCCAACGATTTTTAGCAGAGGCTTTTACTGGAACAAAGGAAATTGAAGAAATTGACTGGACATCAGATAAAATTTCAGTTATTCCAACTGTATTATTATCTGACTTCTATTTTTCAAGATTCTGAAACTTTTCTATTATTAGGGGCAAAATCGTTAGAAGTCATTCAACATATGATTCAAACTAGATTAGATAAACAACAAGAACGAATTAATGTTTTCAAAAAAATTTAGGAGATAAAACAAGGTATCAAATTTTTGCGAAATCGCTAAAGGTACAAAGAGTGTGAAAAAAATTGCGGAACAATTAGGGATTACATCTGCAACAGTTTCATATCATATTAATGAATTAGTCTTATCTAATTTAGTCGTTCAAGGTTGGAATAAGAAGGATTGTACGAAAAGGCAATTCATACGGAATTGATTACAGAAGTGATGAATGGATTAATGGAAGATAGTTTTAATGACGAATACACTAGAGAATGAAGAATAATATGCTATAATAGCAATACAAAAAGATTGTATGGAGGGATACACATGAGTGATGTAAAATTAGTAAAACGTAGTGAAGTCGATCAATCGATTACATGGGATATGAGTTTATTATATCCAAGTGATGAAGCGTATCGTACAACATTAAAAGAAACAGAAGCTCAATTAAAGAGCTTTAAAGAAAAAAATATGAGGATAAATTGGCAGATTTAGAAGTATTAACTGCTGCTACTGCAGAATATGAAGCATTATATGAAACATTTTCTACCGTTTATCTCATTACGCAGAATTACCAATGACTGTAGACCGTTTTCAATGATACAGTAGTTGAAAAATGCAACTTTATTTGAACAATTAGCTAGTGCTTGGGCACAAAATATGAGTTTCTATGATACTGAAATTGTAGGATTAGACGAAAGTTTATTACGCCAATTTGTGGCAGAAAAAAACGTCCAGATTTAGCATACTTTATTGAAAAAAATTATTCGTGTCAAAGCTCATACTTTATCAAAAGATGCAGAACAAGTTTTATCAAATATGTCTAGTTTACCAAGTTTCTATCAATTATATGAAGTAACAAAACATGAAGATATGGAATTTGATTCATTTTGAAGCTGATGGAAAAAAACGTATGAAAATAGTTTTGTTTTATATGAAAACTTACATGAGATGGATAATCATACAGAAGTTCGTCGTAATGCAGCGAAAAAGTTTTCTATAAAAACATTAAATCGCTATAAAAAAATACAGTTGCGAAATGAATATATTTCAACGATTAAAAAAGAAAAAAATGCTTGCAACGATGCGTGGGTTATGATAGTGTCATTGATTACTTATTAGATAAAACAAGATGGGAGATCGTGAATTATATGATCGTCAAATTCGTACATTAATGACAGATTTAGCACCACATATTCAACGTTATATTCGTTTATTAGCAAGAGAACATGGCATTCAAGATATGCAATTTGCGGATTGTAAAATTAATTTAGATCCTGAATTTGAAGTGGATATGTCCATTGAAGAATCTAGAGACTATTTGAAGAAAGCTCTTGGAATTTTAGGGGAAGATTATAAAGATATGATTGATGAAAGTTACGACAAACGTTGGACTGACTTCCCTCAAAATATTGGTAAGAGCACAGGTGGATTCTGTGCGACTGTTCCAAAAGTAGCGAGCTATATTTTATTATCATGGACTGGAAAAATGAATGAAGTATTCGTATTAGCTCATGAATTAGGACATGCTTACCACTTTAAACGTGTTGGAGAAGAGTTAACAATGTTTAATAATGAATGTTCATTATACTTTGTAGAAGCTCCATCAACTTGTAATGAAGTAATTGTATCAAATTATTTATTAAAAAATAGCACAGATGCTCGTTTTCAAACGTTGGGTTATTAGTAATATGATTAGTCGTACTTATTTCCATAATATGGTAACTCACTATTTAGAAGCAGTATTCCAAAGATCGTATTTATAAAATGGTAGATAATAATGAAATGTTAAATGCAGATGTGTTATCTAAAGTGAAAACGTGAAGTGATGGAAGAGTTCTTCGGTGATAGCCTTGTTGTCAATGAAGGAGCAGAGCTAACTTGGATGCGTCAACCTCACTATTATATGGGATTATATCCATATACTTATTCTGCTGGTTTAACAATTGGTACAGCAATTGCGAATAAGATTGAGGAAGATCCTTCTCAAGCTCAAGTTTGGAAAGATACATTAGCATTAGGTGGTAGCCTTTCTGCGAAAAGACTTTAGCACGTCATGCTGGATGTGATGTTTCAACAGAACAACCACTAAAAAGAAGCCATTGCTTATGTAGGAAAAATTAGTGGATCAATTATACGAATTGACAGAGGAGTTAAAAATAGGACTTGTCTGAAGTAGCAAAGGACGGCAGCAGCCTCGCTTGTGCGAGTCTCATGCCCTAAATTTCGAGCCCTAGGTCTCGAGAATTTTCCTTATGGAAGAAGCCAATTGTTGGCTTCTTCCATTTTTGCTACTACGAAAGTCCATTTTACTCGGACGGAAATTTATGAGAGAGCGTAAAAATAAGACTTGTCTGAAGTAGCAAAGGAAAAAGAAGCTCTGCTTTGGCGGAGCTTCTTTTTCTATATAACTATTGACAAACCTATAAATTATTTAATTATTTCGTACGAATACTTACCTCTCCATACGATAATGAGTGTAAAGTGTTATCCTCTTTTTCGATAATTAAATGTCCATTTTTCATCAATATCTTTTGCAAAAGCATCATAAACATGGTTTCCTTCGATAACTTTTGACAGATTTTCCAATGACATTAGAATGTTCCTTTTATAAGTCTTGATAAAAGTCTTTTTGAAAGATTTTGATAATAAAATGCCCATTTTTCTAAAAATGTCGCAATAAATTGATTACGATTAAAAGAATATGCTTCATATTCCTTTCTAGAGGAAAAACGCTACCTACAATAGAGTGTAATTCTTCCGGAAAGGACTGGGGATTTTCAATAAGATTGATTCCTATTCCAACAATAAGAGATTGAACTTGTTGAGATTCAAAAATCACTAATCACTTCTGTTAGAATTCCTCCAACTTTTTTTATCTTGATAAAATAAATCATTTACCCATTTGATATTTAGAGATTTCCTGTTAATTCTTCTAGTGTTTCAACACAGGCTACTGCTGTTGCACAAGTAATGAGAGATAAGTCTTCCAATGCAATTGTTGGAAATAAACAGAGACTTATATATAATCCTGATTTAGCAGGAGAAACGAATGTTCTTCCTAAACGACCTCTGCCAGCTGTTTGTTCTTCACTAATAAAGATAGCAGGAGTAGTTGAATTTTTGATTTGCATACAATTTTGCTAAATCATTCGTTGAGGTCGTACTTTCCATTGTTTGAATGACCCAATCGATTGGATGATGCTGTTGAATAAGTTCTTGATTAATTTGTTGTTCTGATAATACATCGTTATTTTCAGATAATGTATATCCTTTATTCGTTGAAGAGTCGATAGCATAGCCTTCTTTTTAGTGATTGGATGGCTTTCCAGATTGAAGTTCGAGATTTATTTAAGGCTAGTGCCATTTTTCTCCGGAAATTGGTTCGCCAGAATTTTCTTGAAGATAAAAGTAAAACAGCTTCTTTTGTTTTCATAAAAATCCCCCTTTATTTGATTCAAATTGTATAAAGATTTAGTAATATTGTCAACTTTACTTTTGATTAGGGGGTGACAATGATAAATGAAGTTTTAAGTATGCCTTTTTGTAAAGGCATGGTATAATGGAAGAGAAGATGTTATGAGAGGATTTGAATCAATGAGAAAATTAGTCATTAATGGAGGAAAACCGCTAACTGGTGAAGTAACGATTAGTGGTGCTAAAAATAGTACAGTAGCATTAATTCCTGCTGCTATTTTAGCGTCAGAACCAGTTATATTAGAAGGTGTTCCAGATATTCAAGATGTCGCTGCATTAATTGAAATTTTAAGCGATTTTAATGTTCATACTACTTTTGAAGAAGGAGTATTAACGATCGATCCAACAAATATGTTATCCATTCCAATGCCAAGTGGAAAAAAATTCAAAGCATGAGAGCTTCATATTATTTTTATGGGAGCAACCCTTGCAAAATTTGGGTGAAGGGGTTGTTGGACTTCCTGGAGGATGTTTCTTAGGACCAAGACCAATCGATCAACATATTAAAGGATTCAAAGCATTAGGAGCAGATGTTCGTAATGAAATGGGAGCTATTTATTTGTCTACAAATGGACAAGGCTTAACAGGAACTCGTATTTATATGGACGTTGTATCAGTAGGAGCAACGATTAATGTTTTATTAGCAGCTGTTCGTGCAAAAGGTAAAACGATTATTGAAAATGCTGCAAGAGAACCTGAGATTATTGATGTTGTTAATTTATTAAATAAAATGGGTGCCAATATTAAAGGTGCTGGTACTAGTGTGATTCGTATTGAAGGCGTAGATGAATTACACGGATGTCGTCATACAATTATTCCAGATAGAATTGAAGCAGGTACATATTTATCAATTGCAGCAGCAGTAGGTGAAGGCATAACTGTTAAAAAATGTCATTTTTGAACATATTGAAGGCTTACTTGCAAAAATGGAAGAAATGGGCGTGAAAATGACCATCGGAGAAGAAGATATTTATGTGGCTCCTTCTAAAAGATTTAAAAGCAGTAAGTATTAAAACGTTACCTTATCCTGGTTTTGCAACTGATTTACAACAGCCAATTACTCCTTTTATTAATGAAAGCTACTGGAGAAGCAAAAATTATTGATACAATTTATCCAAAAACGTGTCAATCATATTCCTGAATTAAATCGTATGGGGAGCTTTTAGGACGAGTAGAAAATGATGTCATTTCAATTACTGGTCCAACTCCATTAACAGGTTGTGAAGTTGCAGCGAGTGATTTAAGAGCTGGAGCAGCGTTAGTGATTGCAGGTTTAATGGCTCAAGGTACAACGAAGATTAGCAATATTGAACATATTTTTAAGAGGATATTCTCATATTGTAGAAAAATCTACAACAATTAGGTGCCGATATTCAAATGATTGAAGAGATTAAAATGTCAGAAACAATTGAAACAGTAACTTTACCAGTCTTGCAACAAAAGACTTTAAAAAGAAATGTATGCTTTTTATGAAGCATTATAAAATTCCTATTATGGTCAAATGAATAAAAAAAGAATTAGCTCTAGCGATTATGAGAGCTCAAGAAGAAGCGACTGGATTCTTCCAAGTAGAAGGAGTATTAGATATTAATAACGCGGAAGGATATGGTTTCTACGTCCCATTAATTATTCTACTAGCCAAGAAGATATTTATATTTCTTCTTCTCAAATTCGTAAATTTGCCTTAAGAAATGGTGACTTAGTAGCAGGGCCTGCTCGTCCTCCCTCGTACGGGTGAAAAGTTTAATGGATTAATGCAAGTTGGAGCAGTCAATGGTAAAAGATCCTGAAGAAGCAAAAGAAAGGGATCATTTTCCAGGATTAACACCACTTTATCCTGAAAAAGCAAATGCAATTAGAAACGACTACTGGTAGAATTGCTTCTAGAATGCTAGATTTAATTTGCCCAATTGGATTTGGACAGCGTGGATTAATTGTGGCTCCGCCCAAGGCTGGTAAAAACAAGTTTATTAAAAGAAATTACGAATGGAATTACAACTAATTATCCTGAAGCGGAATTAATTATTTTACTAATTGATGAACGGCCAGAAGAAGTAACGGATATTGAGCGCACAGTGGATGCTGAAGTTGTATTTTCAACTTTTTGATCAAACACCGGAACACCATATTAAAGTGAGTGAATTAGTGTTAGAGCGTGCATTGCGTTTAGTAGAAGATGGACGTGATGTCATTGTCTTATTAGATAGCATTACTCGCTTAGCTCGTGCGTATAATTTAACGATTCCACCTTCTGGACGTACATTAGGGGGGAATCGATCCAGCAGCTTTTTATCGTCCTAAGAGATGGATTCGCTAGAAATATTGAAGATGGCGGAAGTTTAACGATTTTAGCAACAGCTTTTAATTGAAACAGGTAGCCATATGGATGATGTCATTTATGAGGAGTTTAAAGGAACTGGGAATGCGGAAGTGCATTTATCTCGTGAATTAGCAGAAAGACGTGTATTTCCAGCGATTGATGTGAAACGTTCAGGTACTCGTAAAGAGGAAATTTTACTGGAACCTCATGTTTTAGAAGCAGTTTGGAAAGTTCGAAACACGATGAAGGGTGACGGACTAGAAAACAAGCGAGCAAATCGTGAAGCTAAATTAAGAGAAACGAAGAGTAACAAAGACTTTATAAAAGCGTATTGAATTACTTTAAATATCATTCGAAAGACTTTTCTTAAAAATAGCATTGGACGCCAGCAGACCTGTCGGTCTCATGGCTAAAAATTGAGCCTAGGGTCTCAATTTTTCCAGTAATATCAGCCTTTTCCGGCTGATATTACTCCCTGCTAGGAGAAAAGTCTTTCTCATTTAGATATGAAATTATCAGAGTCCGTAAAAATGACTTTTTCTAAATGTAGCAAGGACGGCAGCAGCTGCAAATCCGAATCTTATGCTACTTGGAAAAGTCTATTTCATTGGACGTGAATTTTATGAGAGACCGTAAAAATGATCGTTTTTATAGCACTAGTAAAAGACACATACGTTTCTCACATCAAAGAGAGTGAATAGAACAGAAAAAATTTTATAGTAGCAGTCATATAAGCCACAAGTGTAGTGGCTTATATGACAAGGAAAAATTTGAGACCAAGGCTCAAATTTTTAGCCAAGAGACCGAAAAGCAAGCTACTGGCGTCCCAGTTACCATGAAAAATTTTTCTGTTCCTATTCACGAGCTAAATTTATTACTTTAATCCTTCCCATTCTGCGAAAAAAATTGGGTTAAATAATCTTTCATAAATTCGTGTCGTCCTTTTGCGATTTCACGAGCTTCAGGGAGTATGTAAAGTGTCAGATAAAGTTAATAATTTTTCATAAAAATGTCCAATGGCAGTGTCTTCAATATCCTGAGCATTTTCTAACACATCTTGAGGTTCTCCTGTATAAATCGGACGTTGGTGCGCACCTGAATAAACGAAAAGTACGAGCAATGGCAATTGCACCAATAGCATCTAGTCGATCCGCATCTTGAACAATTTTTATCCTCAATTGAAATAGGTTGAAGAGGATTTTTTTCCCATTACGAAACCCAACTGCATCAATGGAGTAAAGAATCTTTTTAATTAAAATCTTCTGACAATCCATGTTGTAGTAATAAATCTCTCACTTCTAGTTTAGCTTCTTCAACATTAGAAACAATTTTATGATCATATCGATCATGAAGTAGAGCAGCTAACTCAATTTGTAGATGATTTGCTTCAGGATAATGTACAGAAATTTTTTTAGCATTTTTCCATACTCGTTCAATATGATACCAATCATGCCCAGTATGTTCTTGAGTAAAAATTTTTTCATTTCATTTTTGAATCGAATGAATAATTTCTCTATGATTCATGATTTATTCCTTTCTTATATCGAATAAAAAGACTTTTGGAAATCCAAAAGTCTTTTTCATCTCTTAATGTAAAACTTTATTTAAAAAGTCTTCTTGTACTGATTATGTTGAGGATTTTGTGAAGATTTGCTCTGGTGTACCATCTTCAACGACATAACCACCATCCATGAAAAATAACACGGTTACTTACTTCACGGGCAAATCCCATTTCGTGAGTTACCACGACCATTGTCATCCCATCTTTTGCTAATTGTTGCATTACTTCTAATACATCTCCAACCATTTCAGGGTCAAGAGCAGAAGTTGGTTCATCGAATAATAACATTTTTGGTTTCATTGCTAAAAGCACGAGCAATGGCTACACGTTGTTTTTGACCACCAGATAAAGTTTTTGGATAAACATCTGCTTTATCTTCTAGGCCAACCATTCCTAATAATTCTAAGGCATGTTTGTCTGCATCTTCTTTTGTTTCACGTCCTAATTCAACAGGAGCTAATGTAATATTTCTCTTTAATTGTTAAATGAGGGAAATAAAGTTAAAGTGTTGGAATACCATTCCAATTTCTTGACGAACAAAGTTTAAATCAGTATTTTTATCAGTTAAATCATAACCATCAACGATAACTTTACCTTCAGTTGTTTTTTCTAGACGATTTAAGCAACGTAAAAATGTTGATTTACCTGATCCAGAAGGACCGATAATACAAACAACTTGTCCTTCTTCGATTTCTAAATCAATCGATTTTAAGACTTCTAATTCACCATAATTTTTTTTAAGGCCTTTTACTTCGATAATTGCCATCTTATGCCTTCCTTTCTAAACGTGCTGAAATTTTTGTTAATAGAGTAATAACAATTAAGTACATCATACCAACAATAAAACCACATTGAACTTGATTGTAAGTTTCTTGCAATAATTATTTTACCAGTTTGTGTCAATTCTACAAGTCCTATGATGGATAAAATTGAAGTATCTTTCAAAGTAATGACAAATTGGTTAATAAATGATGGAACCATTAAACGAATCTGCTTGAGGCAAAATAATTTTTGCATTGATTTGTAATATGGTAATCCTAAACTCATCGCTGCTTCACTTTGTCCTTTATCGATCGCATTAATACCACCACGGACAATTTCAGCGATATAAGCAGCAGATTTAACCCTAATGTTGTAATAGCTGCAACTGTTGCATCTAAACGAATATTTCAAATGCTTGAGGAATTCCAAAATAAATAAAGAATGTTAAAAACAATTAGTGGAATACCACGCATAAAAATCAATGTAGATAGTTGCGATTGTTTCTAATACAGAAATACGGCTAGTTCTCATTAATCCTAAAAAGAACTCCAATAATAGTTGCAATTGCTAGAGAAACAAATGTAATCCAAATCGTATTCCATAAACCATTTAATAATGTAGGAGCATTTGTTTTTAATAATCCTAATAAACTTGTATCTTCAGTAGAAGTAGTTGTTGAATCATCTGTTCCAATGTATTTATTAATGATTTTTATCGTATTCACCATTAGACTTTTAAAGTAGCTAATCCACGGTTGAAAAGCTTCGATAAATTCAGTGTTTTGATTTTTTTAATACGGCAACTCCATATTGAGTGGCTTGTTCTTTATAAGAAGTTAATGTCATTGGTAAGTGATTACTGCGAATGGCATATCCTAATACTGGATAATCTTCAAAAAGCAGCAACACTATTTCCACTGACTACGTCTTGATACATATTAGCAGAATCTTCAAATGTTGAGATTGTAAAACCATATTTATCTTTAATAGAAGCAGCAAAGCTAGCTCCTTGTGTACCAATTTTTTTACGCTACATTTTTTTACTGCGAAGTTCTTCGTAAGTACTAATGTTGCTTGAAGTACTTACTGCCATTCCAATACCACTATCGAAATAAGAATCTGTAAAGTCGAAATTTTTGTTTTCTTTCATCAGTCATACTCATTCCTGCGATAACTGCAGTCAACTTGTCCAGCTTCTAAAGCTTGAACAGCAGCGTTAAATCCTAAAAGCTTTTAATTTCAATTTCAAAAATTTTCTTCTTTTTGCGATAGCATTTCATTAAATCCATATCAATTCCAACATAATTACCAGAAGTATCTTGGAATTCAAATGGGAGCAAAAAGTAGTATCTGTTGCAATCGTATATTTTTTTGTAGCAGCTTCAATTGGAGTAGAAAGAAGGAAAAACAAAAATTCCTAATAAGCTAATCCAGAAGCTCTTTTTCTTAATGTTCGTATGTATTTTTCATAAAGACCTCCATATTGTTAAAAAATTAATGTGGGTCTAGTTTACTAGATTTTTAATGTAAAAAACAAAAACAGGTCTCATGTCATGTTACATTTTCTGACATGAGACCTGTGATGGAGTCACTCTTTCTTTAAATGATGATTGAGTTCAGTTAACAAATGAATCATTGTATCTAACCGTTGTTCCATTCGATGAAGTAAGTAAATACTCATCGCAATTGGAAAACCCATATTGCTAATTAAAGCAATGAACGGTTTAAGAATATCTGTTTCCATAAAATCACCTCCTACTGTTAAAAAAAGGAGATTATGAAAAAATTACCCCATAAGGAGGTAATTCGTTAATTTTGTTGATCTAAAACATTTTTGAATCGCTTTTAGCAACGCCACCATGTTTATTATCATCTGTTTGATAGGGTAGCAGTTTGCATAGCTTCTGATTAGCATTTCCCATCGCTACACTATAACCAGCCAATTTTAACATAGAAACATCATTTGAATTATCCCCAATCGCAAAAACTTCGTCCATTGAAATTCCTAAAGTGTCTGCGTAGTATTGAAGAGCGATTCCTTTTTGAGCATCTTTGTGAGTGACTTCAATATTTGTTTTTAAAAAGAAGAAGTAACAACTAGATTAGGAAGTTCTTGTTCAACATAAGATGTAATTTCCATTAATGAATCTTTAGATTCGTAATTGGAAGTTAAGACTTTATAAATTTTAATGGTTGGGTCTTCTAAAAACTTCCTCTAAACTAGAAACATCTGTTGCATCAAAAAGTTTTCTTAATTTTCTCGAGTTCAGCTTCAAATTGTTCTGGAGTAAAGGTCTGGATGATTTTTCTTTTGAAAAGTAGCCACTCTTTTTGCAAATTTTTTTCTGCAAAGTGTAAAGAGAATAATCCTTTTGAAGTCATCATATCCCAATTGTTATGATATTTCTCAATTTCTTGAATAAGTTTTTCGTGTATCTTCATGAGAAAAGTGTGACTTTCTTTTTAAAATAGTGCCGTCTTCTTTATAAATAACGGCTCCATTTAATCCAATGACAGGGCATTGAATATTTGCAGGTTCTAAGCAGAGAGAAGCTTGGTAAAAATCTCTTCCTGAGCAAAATGACAAATGGGAATATTCTTTTCTTGTAAATAGTGTACCATTTTAATATTATCTGGATGAATGGTAGAATGATCTTGTAAAATCGTACCATCCATATCACTAGCAAATAATCGAATCATACGTTCTCCTTTTTGCTTCTTGAATATGTTTTATTTAACAATGATAGATGTGCTTGAATTCTTTTTAATACGAGGTTGGCTCATATGTTTAAAAATTTTGTACATCTTCCATTATTTCTTCAGATAGTTCTTTTACTTGTGGAATAATTCGATATTGTAATTGTTGTGTTCCTTTTTGAAGAACAGGGAATTCCATTACTTAAAGTAGAAATATCTTCCGATAAGCTGACGATATTTCTCATATAACTGTTCACGATTTTTACCATTTTGCTTTGTTGTTAATAGAGCTACTGTACCACCAACAATACTTCCGAAGAGTAATCCTTTGACAAATTTTTTTCATTTATTTTTTTCTCCAAATTTCTAAGTAAATTTCATCATGAGAGTTTCCGTTAAATTGTTCTTTTTAACGACTTCAGCATCATTCAAAAGGTAAATTCTAAGTTTTTATCACTTGGATAAACACTTGAGCCATTTATAAAAAAATAATAATCTACCTCACCTTTATAATCGTCAAGTTGAATATCTTCATTTTCAATAAAACACAAAAATCATTTTCTTTTTGCGACAGAAAGATCGAAATTCGGCTAATGACTGGATAGAAACATCTGTACCTTCAAATAATTCTTTAGAATAATCTGATACAAATAAAGTTCCATTTTTCCTGTTTTACTTTGCTTACGATGTTTTCAATTAAAAGAAGCATCTCTTTGATTGACGACGATGATTGAAAAGAACACCATTATCTTTTATCTAATACATAAATGACTTTTCATAGTTTATCCCTCCACATGTTTGGCAATGTTTTTGTGCGATAGCTGCTAATTCCTCGTGAGAATAGTCATGAGTTTCCCATTTTAATCCGAAAACCTTCTTCGTGTTTGTAACGAGGAATTAAATGGATATGAGAGTGGAATACACTTTGAAAAAGCAACTTCACCATTATTATTTAAAAATATTTACACCTTTTTACATCTGGGTTCATTGCTTTTTAAAGCACGAGCGATTTTTGGAATTCTGCTAAATACAGCTGCAGCTAATTCCTCATCATATTCAAAAATATCTTTCACGTGTTTTTTTGGCACGACTAATGTATGACCAGGAGTTACTTGTCCCTAAGTCTAAAAAGGCAATGACTACCTCATCTTCATAAACAATATGTGCTGGAATTTCTTTTAGAAATAATTTTATCAAAAAATACAATCTGACATGATAAAAACCTCCTTAAATTGTATAGGGCAAATCGTACCACTGAGTAGTGAAGGAATGCAATGAAATCATGAAGTTTTTTTCTTCAAATGAAAGATTCTAGGAACTAGAGTGTTTTTTGATATAATAATGCTAAATTGTGTAGGATTGGAGAAAGTTATGACATTAAAAAGTAGATAATATAACAGCTGGTTATACTCAAGTTCCTGTTATTAAAAGGAGTTTCTTTTGAAGTACAATCAGGAGAAATTTGTGGACTCATTGGATTAAATGGGGCAGGGAAAAAGTACAACCATTAAATGTATTACAAATTTTATTCAACCATTTTCAGGAGAGATTTCGATTCAAGGGCATACTGTTGAGGAAAGTGTTCAGAGATTATCGTAAAATTGATTGCAGTCATTCCAGAGACACCTAGTTTATATGAAGAATTAACCTTTAGAGAACATATCGAATTAACAGCTCGTGCTTATCAACAAGACACACCTGAAACGATGCATAGAGCGATGGAATTAGTAGAGCAGTTTCGTTTAACGAAAGCAATTAGATTGGTTTCCCAGCTTATTTTTCAAAAAGGAATGAAGCAAAAAAGGTACTCATTGTTTGTGCATTAATGTTAGACGTTCCCATTATATGTGGTCGATGAACCATTTTTAGGATTAGATCCATTAGGAATTCGTACATTATTAAATGTTTTAAGAGCGAAAAAGAATCTGGTGCAGCAATCTTAATGTCTACGCATGTGCTAGATACTGCTGAAAAATATTGTGATCGTTTCATTGTATTACATGATGGATTGGTTCAAGCACAAGGAGATTTAGAAACGCTTAAAGGCGAAGTTCAAATTGATGAAACTTCATTAGAAGACGTGTATTTTGCCTTAACAACGAATACAGGTGATCATCATGAATAGTGAACAATTGTGGGGAACTCGTTTCAAGACTTATCAGAAAAAGTAATGAAATATGCCAAATATATGATGAATGATCATTTTATGATTGTTGTCTTTTTCTTATTTGGCTTTTCTATTATTTCAATATTCAACATGGTTAAAAAAACAATTCGTATTTTAGAATGGCCTTTGATCTTATTTGATTAGTTTTATTATTAGCTATTGTTCCTTTTATTTGGTGAAATTGCTACTTATGTAGAAGAGGCTAGATTTACACTTTTTAAGTGTGATTGGTGAAGATTTTAAACCCTATTTTAAACGTGCGATTCGTTATAGTTGATTTTTCCATTAGTGATGAATTTTATTGCAACGATTTTTTTGTGTTGCTGATTTTTATGCAAGCATATGGGAACGGAATGATTCCATTTATTGCTATTTTTGTAACGCTATTATCACTAAAAGGATTCCATTTTATGATTCAAAAAAATCAATTTTTGAAGGAAAAGTTACTGAAGAATTCTTTTTATAATGTAGCACTCTATTTGGTGAATAGTATTTGTTTATTTGGAATTCTTTTCTTTTATTCCAAAAGTGTTCTCTTTATCGATGGCACAAGTATTGGCAGTTCTTGCAATTGGACTTTATCGTTTTGCATCTGCTAAAACGGTGAATTTTTGACTGGAATGAAATGATTCAAAAAGAGCAAGTACGTCAACAAAGAATTTTTTTAGAGTGATTGCTTTTGTTTGTAGATGTACCGTTTTTAAAGAAACATCAAGCAAAACGTAATCAATCATTAGATATTTTCGTTGGAAAACTAACACCAAATCGTATTCATCCGTATCGTTATTTATTAGTTCGAACAGCATTAAGAAGTTCCAATTATGTTACGGTATTTCCTTCAAATGATTGTAGTAACAGTTTTATTATCATTTGTTAGTTCTATTTGGTATTGGATAATGGCAATTCAATCGATGATGATATTAGTGATTTGTTTCCAATTTGCTTCCTTATATAAACATCCAAAAAGCTCATTCGATTTATATTCATTCCTTTATATGAACCAAAAGGAAATGATGGATGATTTTATTGGAGTTGTTTTACAGTTAGTCATTGAGCAAGTGTCATGATTAGTCTATTAACAGCTTTTAGTCTCAAGAAATGCTTTTGTATTAGCAGGACTTTTTATGGTATCCCGTATTATCTGCTGCATTTTTATATGGTTATTTAAAACCACGTTTAAATCGTAAAAAGAAAAGAAGATAGATTTTAACCGTGAAGCTTGACGGAAACATTGGGACAGCATAAAATGAAAGATAACGAATAAACTCAAGAAATGGTCGGTAGGGATAGAAATATGGAACAAAACATGGATGCAGGATGGGAATTACATCCAATTGGGGGAGATACCGGACAAGCTCTATATGGCAGTGAGAGCGCAGGAGAGAGTCTTTTTAAAAAGAAATTCTTCGCCATTTTTAGCTGCATTGTCAGGCGAGGGAATTGCTCCTAAACTAATGTGGACCAAGAGAGCTGGAAATGGAGATGTTCTAACAGCTCAAGAATGGTTAAATGGTCGATCCTTAACAACTGAAGAAATGAATTCAATGGAAGTGATTGATTTATTAAAAGAAATCCATCAGTCTCCTAATTTACTATTAATGCTTCAAAAAATTCAAGGCGAAGAATATACTGCTCAGCATTTCATTGAAGATTATTTAGTAAATTTACAGTCAGGTTTACAAAGTCATCGTTTCTTATCAGAAGTATTAGATTATTTAAAAAGAAACATTGCCTCTTGTATTAGAAGCAGGAAAAACTGTTTGTCATGGTGATTTAGATCGTCGTAATTTTTATTAGCTAAATGATAAATTATATTTAATTGATTGGGAAATGGTTCGTTTAGCTGATCCTGTATCGGATTTAACGATGATTTTAACTCAATACATTCCTGTTCATCAATGGGGTGAATGGTTAGATGCTTATGGGTTGAATTTATCAACGAATATTTATCAACGAATTGAATGGTATGCTTTGATGAATTGTTTAAACTTTATTAAGAAAAGTCATTTTGAAGGTCGTTATTATGAAATGAATGAAAAGATTTTAGTGGTAAAATCAATTTATAATCATCGTTTGATGAAAGAAGAGGAGTATTAAATTGCGTTTAAGAAATAAACCATGGGCTAAAGATACTTTTATTAGCTCATCCAGAAATGGTGATTCAAAAATCCAGAAGAATGGAAAGGACGCTGGAAAGAGCGTTTTGGAAATGATCATCCGATTCATATTGAAATTGGATCTGGAAAAGGGACAATTTGTTAGTGAAATGGCAAAGAAAAAAATCCAGATATTAATTATATTGGGATTGAAATTCAAACAAGTGTGATTGTTGTTGCATTAGAAAAAGCTTTAGCTAGCAGAAGTTCCAAATTTACAATTATTACATATTGATGGTGGAACAGTAACAGATTATTTTGAAGATGGTGAAGTGGATCGAATTTACTTGAATTTTTTTCTGATCCATGGCCTCAAGAAACGTCATGCTAAAAGACGTTTGACTCATGCTGATTTTTCTAAAAGCATATGAACAAGTATTGCCTTTAGAAGGAGAAATTCATTTTAAAAACAGATAATCGAGGATTATTTGAATATAGTTTAGCTTCATTTTTCTCAATTTGGAATGATTTTTAAAGCAAGTTTGGTTAGATTTACACCAAGTAGAGTTTGAAGGCAATGTGATGACCGAATATGAAGAAAAAGTTTTCTGCTAAAGGACATCCGATTTATCGAGTAGAAGCAATTTTTTTCCAAAAAGAACGTCATCCCTATGAAGTAAAATAGAGGAGTGAGTAAAATGTCAGAAAAATAAATCATCTTTTACAGCAGGAGTATTCCTTGCAGCCGGGTGCTTTTGTTGGTGCATGGCTCGTTTCTAAATTTTATGAGAAGAAACTAGTAAATGGGGATATTATTGTAGGAAATGTTCGTCGTTTATTTACAGTTGTTGGTACAATTGAAGGCTCATGGATTGAAATGGAACCAGTGTATATTGAACAAGAAGATTTTTAGTGGATATGTATACTATGGTGGCATTACTCGTAAAGAACAAGAAGAATTGGTGCAATACGAATTTTTTGCTGATGCCAAAACAGGTGCAGTTCTAGATTTATATAAAAATAGCGTCAGCCTAATGGGCAAGGAATGCTCATAAAAAGAGTGACGTTAAAAGGAGCTCTGAAAGGACTGGGAACGGTACATTAGAGCTTTTTATTCTTATGGAGGCAAGAACAATGGAAAAAGAAAAACAGAAAGTTTAATTAAAACTTTAACAGAATTACAATCAACAAGTGGACATGAAAAAAATGTTCGAGAATTTATGAGAAAAAGAAATGGAGCCATTAGTCGACCGTATTGAGCAAGATGGTTTAGGAGGCATTTTTGGGGTTCGTGAACATAAAGATGCAAATGCACCTAAAATTATGATTGCTGCTACATATGGATGAAGTTGGATTTATGGTGACAAACTATCACTGCAACAGGTTTATTAAAAAGTTAGCCCATTAGGTGGTTGGAATCCATATGTTGTTTCAGCGCAACGTTTTTACATTGCAAACTCGTAAAGGAGATTATCCTGTTATTTCTAGTTCAGTTCCTCCACATTTATTACGTGCAGCTGGAGGGCAACAAGCTTCTGTGAAAGTAACAGATATTTTATTTGATGCTGGATTTACTTCAAAAGAAGAAGCTGAGGAATACGGAGTTCGACCTGGGGATACCATTGTTCCTTTAGTGGAAACTATTTGGACAGCGAATAAAAAACGAATGATTGCAAAATCATGGGATAATCGTTATGGTTGTACAGTCGTATTAGAAGCTTTACGTGAATTGAAAAATGAAAGCTTTACCAAATACATTAATTGCTGGAGCAAATGTTCAAGAAGAAGTTGGATTACGTGGAACGGGACCAAGTGTAACAAAAATTCAATCCAGACTTATTCTTTGCAGTAGACTGTTCTGCAGCAGATGATTTAACAGGGTTCTAAAAGATACATTTGGACATTTAGATCAAGGATTTTTATTTAAGAATATTAGATCCAGGGATGATTACATTACCTACGTATGAAGGAATTTTTAGAAGATACTGCTTTAACTCATAATATTCCATTCCAATACTTTTGTTTCTCAAGGTGGAACGGATGCTGGAAAAGCTCACTTTAATGAATCAAGGAGTTCCAAGTACGGTGATTGGGGTATGTGCTCGTTATATTCATACGCATCAAACAATGTTTCTCGATTAAAGACTATGAAGCGGCACGTGAAATGGTTATCCAAACGATTCGTGCATTAGATCGTAGTACAGTTGATACAATTTTTAGATGGAAGAACAAATTAATTAAAAAAATAAATTTAAGGAGATTATTATGTGGTTAAGTTTTTATAATCAAGAAGGTATTTTCAGATACATTATTATTAACATCAGGAACGGCAAACCGTTATGATGTAGCGATTGAAACTAAAAAAATGGAGTAACACGTGTATTAGATGAAAAAACGAATACAGTGATTGGCTATAATATTGCAGGAATTTCAAACCATATTCGTTTTGAAAAAGCAGGGACAACAATTTTTATCTGCAGAAGAGCAAGAAATTGTTAAAACATTAATCCAAGAAGCCGGATTTGATGGAGCATCATTAGATTTATCTCCAAAAAGATACTTTAGTAGTTGGTTATGTGGAAACTTGTGTTCCTCATGAAGATTCAGATCATTTACATGTTACACAAACACGTGTAAGTCAAGATACAGTTTTACAAATTGTTTGTGGAGCTCCAAATGTAAAAAGCAGGACAAAAAAGTTGTAGTAGCAACCCAGGTACTGTAATGCCAAATGGTAGTATTATTTGGTCTGGAGAATTACGTGGGGTAGAAAGTCACGGAATGTTATGTTCTGCTCGTGAATTAGGATTAGAAAAATGCTCCAGCTAAAAAAAGGAATTTTAGTGTTAAATGATGATGCTGTTATTGGAGAACCGTTTAAAGGTTAAAAAATCGAAGAGGAGTGGTATTATTGTCAGATAACCATCGTTCGATGAGAGATTAGTAATCAACATTTACCAAATAAGAAAAATTTCCAAAACAAAATGGGTTGATTTTCCCGAATCATTTGCACCCAAAAGAAGAAGTAGCATTTGATTCTGAACAAGAAGAGATAAAAAGAAGAAACCATTGTAGAACATTATCTACCTTTTTCTCATCCAACTCGTTCAGCATTAGAAGAAAAAAATGAATCCTGAAAAAAAGAAGGGATTTTACAATCTTTTTAAAGAAAGTAGTCAAAGAGGAAACAATCGAGATAAAATGGCGTAGTTTTTACAAGAAAAAAACCAACTCGTACTCGTTTTACACCTTCAACGGTTCCTTCGATTTTAAAAAGGGATGACTCCTTCTAAAAAGTGTAAAAAGCAAGTTGCATATGAAGAATTAGAAAATCAATTGAAAAAGAGATGCGGAAGAATTACTTATATTTTCAAGTGAAGAAACACCTTTAGTAACAGTAGAAGAAGTAGAAGTGAAGTTGAGAGAAAATCTAGAAAAGATTGAAAAACAAACGTCATTACAAAAAGAAGTGAATCCTTCTTTATCTTCTAGTCAAATGGTACAAGAAACATTATTGAAGACTTTACCTGATACACAATCAATGGAAGTATTAGCTCCAGAGTTAAAACCTTTACCTGGTAAAACAGAGAAGAGCAATGAATCGTTCACTATCATGGATAATGGAACAAGAACAAGGAAAAGATACTTTACCATATAGTAAAAAAAGTAAACATAGGAAGTGGAATTAATCATGGATAAAAAGTAAAAATTTATCATTTTACGGGTATAAAAAGGCTCTGGAATGAGTGCTTTAGCTCTAGTATTACATGGAGAAGGATATTCTGTTCAAGGTTCAGACTTGGAGAATTATTTCTTTACACAAAAAGGTTTAGAAGATGCTGGCATTAAAATGTTTCCTTTTAATGCAGAAAATATTCAAGAAGGACAAATTGTCATCGCAGGGAATGCATTTCCAGATAGCCATGAAGAATTAGTAGCTGCACGTGAAAAAGGGCATGAAGTGATTCGATATCATAAATTTTTAGGAGAATTATTAAAAGGATATAAAAGTGTTGCTATTACTGGTTCGCATGGGAAAAACAAGTACAACAGGTTTATTAGCACATGTTTTTAATGCAATGGAACCAACAAGCTATTTAATTGGGTGACGGTACTGGGACATGGGAGTAGAAGGTTCTGAATACTTTGTATTAGAAGCATGTGAATATAAACGTCATTTTATGGCCTATAAACCAGATTACGCAATTATGACAAATATTGATTTTGATCATCCTGATTATTATACGGATATTGATGATGTACAAAGTGCATTTGAATCATTTGGTCGTCAAGTGAAAAAGGGATTATCGCTTGTGGAGATGATGCAAGATTACGTGAATTAGATGTGACAACACCAATTACTTATTATGGAATTGCTAAAGGTAATGATGTTGTGGCAGAGAAATATTGAAAAAGATACAGAAGGTAGTCATTTTGATGTATATATCCATGGTAAATTCTATGGTAAATTTGATATTCCAACATTTGGAACTCATAATATTTTAAATGCATTAGCGATTATTACTTTCTATTATTTAAATGATTTTTAATCCAGAAGAATTAGCTTCTAATTTAAAAACTTTTTGGTGGAGTTAAACGTCGTTTTCTCTGAGAAAAAAATTAAAGAAATTACAGTTATTGATGATTATGCACATCACCCATCTGAAATTCGTGCAACATTAGATGCAGCAAGACAAAAATATCCAACGAAAGAAAAATTGTAGCTGTATTCCAACCACATACATTTACAAGAACCATTGCATTATTAGATGAGTTTGCAAAAGCATTATCTTTTAGCAGATGATGTATATTTATGCGATATTTTTGCATCTGTTCGTGAAAAAATCAGGAAATGTTTCGATTGAAGATTTAGCAGCTCTAGTGGAAGGTGGAGCAACAGTATTAAAAACTTGAAAATGTTTCACCATTGTTAGTCTATAAAGATGCTGTTATTATCTTTATGGGTAGCAGGAGATGTACAAAAAAATTTGAATTTGCTTATGAACAATTATTAAGCAGTACTTCTCCAACACAAAAATTAATTATGAAAAATTTAAATGAAAAATAGTTGACATCATATTTTCATTTTGTTACAATGACTTTACATAATTAAATATATGGTTATTGAACTTGAGGCGCGGATGACAAAAGTACGTGATTACGGAAAGGGGATTTCGCTGAAAATGTAGCAAAAGCTATGTTGGGGGCTGGTCATAATAGGTCAGTCACTGTCACACTCTGCCCAGACCAGTGTGAAGTGCAATCAATTACCGGGCAAAAAGCAGTTTATGCTAATTTTTCTGTACACTTTTTTTAGGATAAGAGTCTATTCAGGGAGATTGCGAACCTTTTGTTCGTAATCTCTTTTTTATTTGAGTCAAAAGTTTATAGCCAGGAGGAGAGGATTTTTATGAAAAATTTATTAAAAGGATTATGACTGTAGCAATCGGTTTAGGCTTAGCTGCATGTGGAGTAAAAGTCATCAAGTCAACCAATTAGTTGTTGGGATGGAAGCCGGGATATCCTCCATTTAACTGGACACAACAAACAGATGCTAATGGCGGAGTAAAAATCCAAGGTTCAAAATGATTATGCGGGTGGTTATGACGTTGAAATTGCAAAACGTGTTGCTAAAAATTAAATAAAAGAATTAGTTATTGTAAAAACTGAGTGGGATGGCTTAACACCAGGTGTTGTTTCTGGTAAACTAGATGCAATCATAGCTGGTATGAGTCCAACTGCTGAAAGAAAAGAAGCGATTGATTTTTCAGATAATTATTACAAATCACAATTAGTAATGATTGTTAAAAAGGTAGTAAATATGAACAAGCTAAAACATTAGCTGATTTCTCAGGTGCTAAAGTAACTGGACAATTAAACACTTTCCACTATAGTGTGATTGATCAAATTCCAGGTGTTGCTAAAACAACCTGCAATGGATAACTTCCCTGCAATGCGTGTAGCATTACAAGCTGGAACAATTGATGCTTATGTTTCTGAATTACCTGAAGGTGTTTCTGCTCAAGCTGCAAATTCAGATTTTGTAATGATTAAATTATCTGATGGATTCCAAGCAAGTGATGAAGATACAGATACAGCTGTTGGATTGAAAAAATAGTCCCATTAAAAGATGCTATCAACAAAGCTTTATCAGAAATTTCTGATGCTGAACGTCAACAAATTATGGATGAAGCTATCAAAAATCAACCAGCTGCTAACTAACATATTTTTATTAAACTAGAGGGGATTCCCTTCTAGATACATAACTAAAAAAGAAAGAGGGACAAAAGATGAATATTGAATGGATTATCAAAATTATACAAGATAATTGGCCAATGTTTCTAAATGGAGCTTGGGTAACCTTTATATATTTCTATTATTGGGAACAATTATTGGAACAGGGATATCGATTACTCATTGGTTTAGTAAAACAATTCCAATGCCAGAAAAAAAGGTTCAAAAAGAATTACTTTAAAAATAGCAAATGCTTTATTAACAGCTATACAGAGTTCTTTAGAGGAACTCCAATGATTGTACAAGCAATGGTTATTTATTATGGGATCAGCATTAGCATTTGGAATTGATATGGATCGTACATTTGCTGCGATTTTCATTGTATCAATTAATACAGGTGCTTATATGTCTGAAATTGTTCGTGGAGGAATTATTTCTATCGATAAAGGACAATTTGAAGCTGCTCAAGCAATCGGATGACACACACTCAAACAATGATGAATGTCATATTCCTGCAAGTCATTCGTAATATTTTACCTGCTACAGGAAATGAGTTTGTTATTAACATTAAAGATACTTCAGTATTAAACGTAATTTCTGTTTCAGAATTATATTTTGCAACAAAAACAGTTGCGGGAGCAAACTTCGTTACTTTGAAACATTCTTTGTCACATTGATTTTATACTTCATTATGACAACTGTATTAACACAAATTTTACGTTATATTGAACGTAAAATGGATGGTCCAGATAACTATGAAATTATTCATTCAGATCCATTAAATTCAAATTCAATGGCATCTGTATACGAAAAACGAAAGGAAAAGGATAAAAATCATGAGTCAAGAAGTAGTAACGATTAAACATTTAAATAAAGTGTTCGGGACTCATGAAGTCCTAAAAGATATTTCATTTTCAGTCCAGATCTGGGAAGTAGTAACGATTATTGGTTCTTCAGGTTCAGGTAAATCTACTTTATTACGTTGTGTGAATTTATTAGAAAAACCAACTTCTGGTGAAATTTTATATAATGGGAAAAATATTTTTAGATGAAGATACAAATATTTATGAATATCGTACTCATTTAGGAATGGTTTTTCCAACAATTTAATTTATTTAATAACTTAAAATGTATTAGAAAACTGTACAGTGGGTCCTATTAAAAGTGTTGAAAAATCAAAAGAAGAAGCAGAAGAAATTGCGAAAAGTTTCCTAGAAAAAGTTGGTATGAGTGCTTACTTTAAATGCTCGTCCTCGTCAATTATCTGGTGGACAAAAACAACGTGTAGCGATTGCTAGAGCTTTATCAATGCAACCAGATGTACTATTATTTGATGAACCAACTTCTGCATTAGACCCAGAAATGGTAAATGAAGTTTTAGAAACAATGAAGAGTTTAGCCCATACTGGATTAACAATGATTATTGTGACACACGAAATGGAATTTGCTAGAGACGTTAGTGATCGCGTTATCTTTTATGGATAAAGGGATTATCGCTGAAGAGGGAACTGCTGAGCAAATCTTTACAAATCCGCAAAAAGAAAGAACAAAAAGAATTCTTGATGCGTGTATTGTCATAAAATGATCTTTTCTAATAGTAGTAGGACGAGCAGATATCCAAAAGGTATCTGCTGCCGAAGTATTTTAAATAGAGTGAATTAAAATGGAGAATCGTTTGATAGCCCTGTTGGACAGTGAGTATAGGCTTCTTTTTAAAAGCTTCTATTTCATGTTCAGGGAATTGGGAGGCTTTCCAGTATTATCATCGTGTTTTCATGAATGCAATCCCATCGTTATCGTATTCAAAATAGATGATTAGCTTTTTAGTTGGCAAATGCCACAGGCAATACAACTTTCATAATCTAACTTTTCCATAAATGGATTGATGTTTGTTTTTGAATTCACAGGATAGCCTCCATTTCTAAAGATGAATGATAGATACTGTAAGTTTCTCATATTTTCAAAAATTTTTTCAAAATATTTAAAAATTTTTGAAAAAGTAATGACAATAACAAAAAATGTGCTAAAATGTTATCTATAGATTGAAAAGATTGCATATTATTAGGAAAATGTGCTATAGTTTTAAAATGAATAAAGTCTAATGACGACAGTGGTTGAATTGTAGGAGGATTTTTAATGAGTGATAATTTAAATAATGAAAGAAGCCCAAAAGAAGAGCAACCATGGGATCGCCAATTTGGTGAAGATACGCAGAAAGCACGTCAATACTCTCGTAGTGCTCGTAATTCCAATGGTAAAGCAGTAGCACCGTTTATTAAGTGTGTTATTATTTGTATTTATTGTAGTAGTAGTATCTCCATTATTATTTATGATGTGGTTCTATTGGTCAGTTCTAAAGGCTGAGGTAAAACCTCGTACGGCAGATGAGGTAATGTTGACAAAAAGTTGTAGAAACAACGACAGCAGAAACAACTACCGCTGAGGCAAAAACTACTGAAACGAAAAAGCAAATGAAACGACTGTAACATCTACTACAGTAGCACCATCAGATGCTGCTAGAGACAACAAAGAGAACAAAACTACAGCTGAGGCTCAAAATCTACTCAAAATGGGAGCTTATGGAACATACACTGTTCAAGCGGGTGAAACATTATATAGAATTGCAGTAAACCATGGTATGGATGTAGGTACATTGAAAATCTATTAATGGATTATCTAGGCACAACATTTCACCAGGTATGCAATTAAAAGTATTACAACCAAGACACTAACAGCTAAAGGCTGGGCAGCAAGTCCAGCCTTTTAGGTTGTTATAAGACAAAAATTTATAAAATTTTTAAAGGAGATATATGTTATGCAAGTTGCTATTGATGGGACCAGCTTCGTCTGGAAAAAGTACCATTTCAAAATTAATTGCGAAAGAAAATAACTTTTTTTTATATTTAGATACAGGTGCGATGTATCGTGTGTAACTTTAGCAGTTTTACGTAACCACATTTCATTAGAAGACTCATGAGTACTATTGATGAGTTAGTTCAAAATATTGAAATTGGTTTTTTTCAATGAAAGATGGAAAAGCAAAGTGTATTTATGAACGGGAAGATGTCACAGATGAGATTAGAAGTGTAGAAGTGACTCGTAAATGTTTCAGCTGTTTCAGCTTTAAAAAGAAGTTAGAACAAGATTAGTTCATCTTCAACAAGAAATTGCAGAAAATCATTCAATTATTATGGATGGAAGAGATATTGGAACAGTCGTAGCTTCCACAAGCTGAAATTAAAAATTTTTCCTTGTAGCTAGTGTAGAAGAGCGTGCAAAGACGTCGACTTCATTGAAAATCAAGAAAAAGGAATTGAGATGTCTTATGAAGAATTAGTGGAAGATATTCGTAGACGTGATCATATTGATTCTACTCGTAAAAGAATCACCACTAAGAAAAGCAGAAGATGCAATTGAAAGTGGATACAACAAACAATGACGATTGAAGATGTTGTAAAAAGTAGTAACTGCATTGATTCAAAAAGAACCAATAACATAGGCGTTTTTAAAAAGGATATTACTAGAATTGTGATAGAAATAGTGATATGATGTAAAAAGGAGAAAAATTAATTTTTAGAATAATTTTTTTCGTTCGAATGAATGGTTGCGTAATAGGAGGAAGTCAAATGTCAGAATTACAAACAATGCAAGATGCGCTTGATATTGTAAAAAGATATCCAAGTTGGAGACTTAGTTCAAGGAGAAGTACTAGTTTTACAAGATAAACAGGCTATTGTTGGTATTATTGGTGGAGGTGTTGAAGGTGTCATTCCTTTTAATGAATTATCAGCAACTCCATTTGATAAAGTAGAAGATGTCGTAAAAGTGGGAGATGTATTAGATTTAGTAGTTATTAAACCTATTAAAGATAAAGAAAATCGGTAGTTTCTTACTTTCAAAAACGTCGTGTAGATGCTCGTAAAGTTTGGGAAGAACTTCAAGCAAAAGCAGATAATCATGAACAAGTTGAAGGAACTGTAAAAGACGTAGTTAAAGGTGGATTAGTTGTAGATGCAGGCGTTCGTGCATTTGTACCAGCTTCAATGATTTCTGACCACTTCTGTTTCAGATTTAAAACAATTTAAAGGACAAACATTATTATTTGATATCGTTGAAATTTTACCAACAGATAATCGTTTAATTTTATCACGTAAAGAAATCATGCTAAATGAAAAAGCAGCAAAAACGTGCTTCTGCGTTAGAAGCTGTTTATGAAGGAGCAATTGTTACAGGTAAAAGTTGCTCGTTTAACAAACTTTGGTGCTTTCATTGATTTAGGTGGAATTGATGGATTAGTTCATGTTTCTCAAATTTCTCATGAACATGTATCAAAACCAAGTGATTTCTTAGCAGTTGGTCAAACTGTGAAGCAAAAAGTAATTGGCTTAGATGCTGAAAAAGGTCGTGTTTCATTATCAATTAAAGAAACTGTTGCAGGACCTGGGATAACATTACTGAACGTGTAGCAGTTGATTCTACATTAGTAGGAACTGTTAAACGCTTTTGCAGCGTTTGGAGCATTTGTTGAATTATTCCCTGAGTAGAAGGATTAGTTCATACTTTCTCAAATTGCTCATAAAACATATTGCAACTCCTCAAGAAGTTCTTCAAGTGGGACAGGAAGTATCTGTTAAAGTATTAGAAGTAAATGAAGCTGAAAAACGCATTTCATTAAGTATTAAAGCTTTAGAAGAGGCTCCAGTTGTAGAAAAAGCCTGAAGTAGAAGAAGTTGTTGAAGAAGAATATGTATTACCTGAAGAAGATGTAACATTTTTCATTAGCAGATCGTTTAGGAGAACAATTATCTGAATTAGTTGTTGAAGACTAATAGAAAAATATTAAATTAGGGTGAGGTTGGGAAAAACTCCCAGCCTCATTTTTTTGAGAAAGGAGGAATTTTTGATGTCAACACCAGTTATTGCGATTGTAGGTCGTCCAAACGTTGGTAAATCTACCATTTTCAACCGAGTTGTTGGTGAAAAGAATTTCGATTGTAGAAGATATTGCTGGAGTAACGAGAGATAGAATTTATTCTGAAGGTGAATGGTTAGGACATCAATTTCATATTATTGATACAGGTGGTATTGATATTACAGATGAGCCATTTATGTCAAATATTCGTATGCAAGCTGAAATTGCAATGGAAGAAGCAGATGTGATTATTTTTCTAACAAGTGTAAAAGAAGGTGTAACATCAACGGATGAGCATATTGCAAAAATGCTTTACCGTACAAATAAACCTGTATTATTAGCTGTAAATAAGGTAGATAATCCAGAATTAAGATCGAGATATTTTGATTTTTTTATGCATTAGGGTTTTGGAGAACCATTCCCAATTTCAGGAAGTCATGGTTTAGGTCTTGAGATTTATTAGATGCAGCTGTAAAAGCATTTTCCTGAACATGATGATCAAGAAGATGATACAGATGTGATCTCGTTTTAGCTTTATCGGTCGTCCAAATGTAGGAAAAATCTAGTTTAGTAAATGCAATGCTAGGAGAAGAACGTGTGATTGTATCAAATGTTGCAGGTACAACTCGTGATGCGATTGATACGAGTTTTACGGATGAAGAAGGTACTATCTTTAAAAATGATTGATACAGCTGGTATTCGTAAAAAAGGACGTGTTTTTGAATCTACTGAAAAGTATAGTGTTTTACGTGCATTAAGAGCAATTGAACGTAGTGACATTGTTTGTGTTGTCTTGAATGCGGAAGAAGGAATTCAAGAACAAGATAAGAAAATTGCAGGGTATGCCCATGAAGCCGGAAAAGGTGTTATCATTTTAGTGAATAAATGGGATACTTTAGAAAAAGATAATTCTACGTTTAAAGAATTTCGAACAAAATATTCGTAAAGAGTTCCTATACTTATCTTATGCACCAATTTTTATTCGTTTCAGCTAAAACAAAACAAAGATTGGTAAAAATTGCCCCATTATTAAAAGAAATTCATGAAGTTCGTTCTAAAAACGTATTTCGTCATCAATTTTTAAATGATGTATTAATGGACGCTATTGCAATGAATCCAACGCCAACAGATAAAGGGAAATCGATTGAAGATTTATTATATGACACAAGTGGCCATTCAACCACCAACATTTGTTGTTTTTGTTAATGATGTGGAATTAATGTACTTCTCATACGAACGTTTCTTAGAAAATCGAATTCGTTCAGCCTTTGGTTTCGAAAGGAACATCAATTCATATGATTGTTCGACAAAGAAAATGATAAAAATCGTGTATAATTCGTTGAAAGTCCGCCAATCAAATGGTATACTTGTTTAGAAATCAACAGTAAGGTTTCCAGAGTTATTGGACCACTCAATAACTACTGAATTATTTTCTTGTGTGATGGAGGTGAATCTAACATGGCAAATAAAGCAGAATTAGTAGATCGCGTAGCTAAAAAAACGCAATTAACAAAGAAAGATGTTTCAGCAGCAGTTGATGCATTATTCGAAACAATTCAAGAAGCATTACAAGCAGGTGAAAAAGTACAAGTTATCGGATTTGGTAACTTTGAAGTACGTGAACGTGCTGCTCGTAAAGGACGTAACCCTCAATCAGGTGAAGAAATCCAAATCGAAGCTAGCAAAAGTTCCTGCATTCAAAAGCAGGTAAAGCTTTGAAAGATGCTGTAAAAACTAATCAGTTTATTACGACATTTTCATAGAAACTATTTCACAAAGGTGCTATATTAGAGTTAAATCAATATAGCATCTTTTTGTTGTCTATAGAAATGGAGAGAATATGAAATCAATTGTTGAACAAATTCAAAATGCTTTAGAAGAACAAGAATTAGAAAAAGTATATTCACTTTTAATCAATTTATGAATGAAGTTACAGAAGAACAAATAGAGGAATTAATTGAGTTAGCTGCATTTAGTGCTAGTAGTGGATTTTTGATGAGGCAAGACAGGCTTATTTATTACTAACTCAATTTGAACCTGAAGAATCGCTTGGACTATTTTATTAGCAGAAATTTTAGTGAATCAAGGAGAGTATGACCAAGCATTATCAGTTTTTATATGATATTCCTGAAGATAATCCGAATTATCCAAGTGTTTTAGTGATTTTATCAGAGTTATATAAAGCTCAAGGATATTATGATGTTGCTGAAAGAAAATTATTACTCGCAAAAAGAGTTGGCTCCGGAAGAATCTATCCTAGATTTTTATTTAGGTACTTTTATTGTTTGAGTCTGGTTCAATGGAAAGAAGTGTTCAGTATTTAGAAAGATTTTTAAAAATTCCCATGAAGAAACTGGAGAAGAAAATCGTGCAAGAGAATTATTAGTAGAAGCTTCTTTAGAAATTGGGAATGCAGAACCTTTACAAGAACTAGTATCAGATGAAGGATTAGAATCAGCTTCTAATGAATTATTAATTAGTATTGCAAAAGCATGATGTTCAAGAAGGAAATTATGATCATGCAGAAAAATCTATCAAGAAGTACTCTCTCGTGATGAAGAAAAATTATGAAGCCTTACTAGGATTAAGTCATATTCAAAATGTATAAACATGAGTATTTAAAAGGCTATTATGAGCTTATCCAAAATGACAGAAACTTATCCATTTGAAAAAGATCCATTCTTTAGTTTAGGAGTGTCTTATTTATCGATTGGACAAATGGAAAAGGACAAGAAGCCTTAAAACAAGCTTATGAATTAGCTCCTGAATCATTTGAAATTATGCAAGCTTATACAGAAATATTATTATATCAAGAAGAGTTTGAAGAGTTCAAGATATTTTAGTCAAGGGAGATAGAAGGTTTAGAGAAAATGGGCAAATTTTTCTATTTAATGGCAAGAGCCAAAAAGAAGGTCTGGAAGAATTTGAAGAAGCACTAGAGTTTTATCAAAAAAAGCTAGTGTTGAATTAGAAGATTCAGTAGAGTTTATTGTTGATTATGTAAGATTCCTACGTGAAGAAGGACGAACTGCTAGAAGCTAAAGAGTGGTTAGAACACGGTCAAAATCTTGAACCATTAAATGAAGATTTACAAGAATTGCAGCAATATTTTGAAGCATAAGGAGTGAAGAAGATGTTTCAACCGAGTTTGAGGATAAGAAAAAATTTTATTTCATGGTTTGTATCCAATCATGCTCTAAAAAAGAAGAGAAGCATTATGGATTTTAAATTATTTATTAAATCATGAATTACTATTAAAAGCAAGTTCATTTTTGTAGAACGAGTAGATTGTACCCCCAAAAGGAATGTGGTTTTCGACACGATAAAGCACCTGATGAATCGTTTTATTTTTTTATAAATCTGGTTCACGTTTTAATAATCCAGAGCAAGCATTTCATGATATTCGATTGAATTGGAAAAGAAGAATGTTATATTGAAATGGAATTTGAAGATTCCTACTTAACCATGGTAAAATTTGGTATACTAGAAAAAGAATCCTTTTTATGAAGAAGAAAGTTCTTCTAATGAAGAAGTTCATCAAGCCTTAACAGAAATTCAAATTAAGTGTATTTAAAACAAGAAATTTTAACGCAAATTGATCAAGCTTTTGGAAAAAGGAAATCAAGAATTGTTTATTAAATTAACGGAACAATTGAAAGAACTAGAAAAGTAAGAGAAAGAGAGGCGAGTGAATGTCGATTCAGAAAGAACCATTATTTTTAGAAGCATTACCTGTGATGCAACAATTAGTTGATGCAGGGTATGAAGCCTATTTTGTAGGTGGTTCAGTAGAGATATGCTCCTTCATAAGCCTATTTCAGATGTAGATATTGCAACAAGTGCTACACCACAAGAAGTTAAAAGAAATCTTCTCACATACAGTAGATGTAGGGATTGAACATGGAACAGTTATGGTTATCCATCATAAAGAAGGTTATGAAGTCACAACCTTTCGAACAGAAGAAGGTTATGAGGATTTTAGACACCCAGATAAGGTAACTTTTGTTCGCTCATTAGAAGAAGATTTAAAACGTCGTGATTTTACGATTAATGCATTAGCGATTGGAATTGATGACCAATTGATGGATTTTTTTCGATGGTATTGGTGATTTAGAACGTCAATGTATTCGATGTGTTGGAGATGCAAAAGAACGTTTCAATGAAGATGCATTACGAATGTTTCGTGCAGTACGTTTTGTCGGACAGTTAGGATTTCAAATTGAAGAGGAAACGAAAAATGCCATTTCTCTTTTAAAAATGAATTTATCTAAAGTAGCCGTGGAACGGATGAAAGTTGAATTTGAAAAGATGATTCAAAGTTCTTATCGTAAAGATGCATTAAAATTATTTGTTGAAACGGGGATTATATCAAGCTTGTCCATTATTTGATGGAAAAGAGGATATCTTTTAAAATTAGCAGAATTTCCTTTGAAAAGAAAATGAGTGTCTTACAAAGCTTGGATTTTATTCGTAGATGAATTAAATCTGAGTGATAAGGAAGTGACTCATTTATTAAAATCATGGAAATCATCTAATGAACAAATTCGAGATGTATTAGTTGGATATAAAACTTATCGTGCACGAAAAGAAGATGAGTGGAATTTCTTTTTAGCTTATGCGTGTCCGTATGAGGTTGCTCTGAAGTGGAGCAATTATTAATTGCTCAAGCTAAAAAGCACTTCTATGGAAGTATTAGAATCAACGTATCAGTCTTTACCGATTTGTTCGATGAATGATATTCAATTGAATGGGTCATGATATTATTCGTATTTTTAAAAATTAGATAAAAAAAGGTCCCATTATAGGACAAGTATTAAAAACAGTTGAAAAAAATGATTTTTAGAACAAAGTATTGAAAAATAATGCAGAAATTTTTAGAAAGCTTATGTTCTAACTCATTTTGAAAGTGGAAAGTGAATAATCATTGAAAAATATTCATGTTCAATGGTAAAATTCGAAGTGTAAAGAATAAAAAGTGTTTTTCACTGTTCGATAAGGGTGAGAACATACATAAAAAGGAGAGACTTTTATGAAAAAAAGTAATGTCAGGATTACGTTTTGTATTCCGTAACGGAGAAACATGGACGATTAACTGTCGTTTAATTGAGATTTATGGATCAAAACAAGTTACAACATCGTTTGGTCGTATTAATGGAAGTGAATTCCAAGAAATTCATCCATGTGAATCATTACGTATTGAAGTGTTTCCTGAAGCAGACCACGTAATGTCTGAAGACATTAACTTAGGTGGATTAGAATTAGGAATGTTTGAACGTGTTAAAAATATAGCGATATCGAATTAATGGATATTTTATATTTAGATAGCGATCATCCAAAAAATCAGACGTAATTGTTTCAACAGATCGCGTATACTTCCCATATAGTCCCAGTGGATGAAGATGGTAATGACAATAAATACCAAACTTCAGCTATTGGAAAACATGGTCATTTATACATTGTAATTGACCCAGCGAAAAACTGTGGAAGATATTTACCCAGAGATTTAATTACGAAGGACTTCTTGATATAGTAGTATAGGACGCCAGCAGACCTGCGGTCTCATGGCTAAAAATCAGCTCTAAGGTCTTGATTTTTCCCTAGTAAAAAGTAGCCGATTTACGGCTACTTTTTACGCATACTACTATAAAGAGTCTTTCTCTTTTTTGGCTCATCGACAAATTCTAGTTGGTGAATAAAATTTAACACCAAATTAAGTCTTTAATTTTAACTGAACAAGGTGGAAGAAAAATTAACGATTTAATCGATTTAACAATCAACCACAAAACATAACTATGAACGAAATCTAGTTTTAACTTTATAATGAGTAGGGGCATGTTATCCGCGATTAGCGGTTTGGGGGCTGTGAAATTTGATATTATTTTTCGCTTCCCCCAATTCAACATGCCCATAGAGGCTCATTGTCAAGTTAAAAACGACTCTATCCATACTTTCTTAAATCATAATGACTTTCTATTGACTGGGAGTAAAGAAACATCCCTTTGATAATCTTAATTTTAATTTCATATTCTCAAAAATTTCGATATCCATATGCCACACGTTTAATCACTTTAACAGATTATTCGTCCCTTCAATAGCTCCATTTGGAATATCCTGTCGTAAATGCTTGATAGATTCCATTCTTAAAACGTTTAAACACTTCAAACTTCTTTTTAAATTCATAAGGTAATTGTTTTGGCATCTTCTTTTATACATGTCATAAATGCTCTCATAATCTTTCTTCTTATAGGCTTTTCTAAGTTCTTGAATGAAATCATATGCATCTGATAAGACTTTCGTCAAAACTCAATAGTTTTTCACCAATTGAGCTTGAGTAAGATAGGTTTTTGAAGTGATAATCATATCTTAATTTTTCTTCATCTAATTCATCACTAGGGCTTTAAGAGTACTTTCCAGTAGCGTTTCAATGTCTTCTGCTGCGTTGATTTCGCTGAGAATTGCTTCATACATTACTACTCGAGTTGATTAAAAATTACGATTCATATGCTGAACAATATGGAAACGATCCACTACAATTACGGCATTTGGAAATACTGTTTTAATAAGGTTTTTGATAAGAAGCATTCATATCCATCACTAAATATCTTACTTTTAAACGTTGTTTGCATGGAAAACTTCATAAAGAAAGAAATCAATTCATGAAGTGTTCTACCAGGTAAAAATATCAATTAATTGACGATTTTCTCCATCTAAACAAATGAAATTCATTTTCCCTTGTTGCGTTTTTAACGCCTCTAAATTCATCTAAACAAAGCACTTTTAGGGTAAATAGTTATATCGTTGCATTGTTTTTATTTTAAACTTCTTTTCATCACTCTTTCGACTGTCCTTAAGTCAGAAATTGAAAGAAGTTTGGCAAATTGTTTTCTAGAAAAGTTTCTTTTAAGTACAACATAATTTGGCACGCTAAATCATAAGAAATATTACTGTTTTTAGGAACAAGAGGGCAATCTACATCGCCCATGTTTTATGACAATCTTTACAGATAAATCGTTGTACTTTTTAAGTCTAAAAGAGTTTTATTTCCGTATAGATGTGGAATTCTAATTTTATGTTCCATAGGAGAATGCTTAATAATATTTTTTACTAGAACAATACAGACAAGAAGTATAAGTATTTGTCCAAGTTCCTTTTAATTTTTATAAACTGTTTCATTATTTTCTGTCACGATTTCTAACCAATTTTCATCCGTAATAAAAATTTTCTTCTGTTAATCTTAGTGATTTTCGTATACAATAGTCCATGAGAGAAATCCTCCTTTGATTGGTTTTGGTCGACTTAATCATAACCTGGATTTCTCTTTTTGCATAGTAAAAACTCCTGTCGGTGATTTCTCACCAACAGGATTTGTCGAACAACCTCTTTTTAAGACCACTTTGGTCTTTTGTTTGTACTTATTTCTAAAAATCCTAAATAAAAAGACTGAAAACGTCTGATAATAAATTGACAATGAAGAAGAAAAACAGGTAAAAATAATTATGAGTTGAAACAAAAAGAAGGTGAGTAAAATGCCGACATATCAAGTAGGATATGATGATAATACATGGATTTTAATAGATGCCATAGCTGCTGCTAAAGTAGGCGATGTATTGGAAACCAAAAAGACTATTACCTAAAAATTTTCAACGGATAATCCATATGAAATTACA
>BNJS01000351.1_pt1 | contig 156161 bp, 145 predicted proteins | sample 8540461 | NCBI WGS metagenome assembly BNJS01 (sample SAMD00202454, study PRJDB9452) | human saliva metagenome | isolation source: human saliva | place: Japan | reverse complement strand
TGGCATTCCCATGCTTGGGGTACTAAATCACAATCTTACTAAATATCTGTATGGTAGTGACACACTCCTTTTGGTAGCATTCAAACTAGGCGCTGGAGGATTGATTCGTACTTACGCTGGCAGTATTGCCTTAGCTGTCAAAGAAATTGGCATCATTGAAATAAAGGAACAGGCTGGCATTGCTACTAATATGGCTGGTTCCGCCTTGATATACCTGCAATGACACGTCTCATTTTATCCACCTGACAGCTCAGAGCAGGCTGCAGTTAAAAGTGATTCATCAATTCCAGCAAGGCCAGTTTCTCACGCGCAATCTATACATCTTCTTGGAAACTCCAAAGATTTTTACCGGTCAAAGCAGCATCTTGCCAAAGGCCAAATTTTTCTTCAAAATCTGATTTTCAGCAGGCTGAAATACCAAGTAACCTGTTTTTCTAATTTGGCAGAATATCTCTTTATTTTTAGAGTCAGGGTGATTAAAGTGCTCAAAAACTCTCACACTCCCTTGACCTTTTAATAAAACTATTTTTAATGGTTGTAAAATAGTTGATTTTTTCCCCTGTATACCCCATTAAAGCCGTATAAGAACCATCTTCAATCATAAAAGGAAACATCTGACAAAGGCTATTTGAAGTAAAGTCCCTTCTTGATATATAAAACTCCATTTCGACCAATTCCATAAAACATCCTCTAGCTCCACTTTCTGTCCATGACCGTTTTTCAGAGCAAATCCATAGCCATTCTGGCTCAAAGATTTTTAATTGATTAGCAAAGGATCATGGTAATTTGATCTAAATCATTTCGAGAAAAGTTCTCTTGGACTACTCGGATCTGTATAAAAGGATGTTTATAAATCCCAGTTTACACAAAATTGACAGATAAAAATTTGAATATTTCTGTATTTTCTAGTAGAATAAATATATTACATACTTGAGAAAAATACTTGCTTACAGTATCTGATGTTCACTACGTTTTAGTGATCGCAAACTTTTGATGATGTCTTATTCAAAATAAAAGTTAATTTGTAAAGAAATCACAGATTTTAGAGGTTATCCACAATCTATGAAAACTTTTTGTTTTAAGTTATAATTAAGCTAGTCAGTTTATACTTTCAGTAATTTCAGGCGAAATAGATATACGAACTCTGAAACATTTTACAAAATGGACAATTATTAAAGTAGTTATCGTCATTGGCTTTTTTGACCTGGAATACAGTGGTTTTCAATGGCTCAACTAACTCAAAATGATGTAAGCAACTCCTAACAACAATGAGTACTATTACAGAGCTGCCTACAAAGACAGAGAACGTTCAACAACTCAGGCTGTTAATAAAAGTAAAGATGCCGTTGTTTTACTATTTATTACTTATTCAGCAAACAGACAAAATAGGCGTATTTGTGTGGAGACTGATACAGATTCTCAACAAATCTCTAGTATGGAAGGATCTAGAATTTATTTATAAAAGAATGACAAAGCGTACTCACCAACAATCCCACATTATAAGTGCCCAGCAAAGTAGATATTCATTTGTCAGATGGAGACTAAAATTACCTGGAGAGTGCTCAGGCTGACACTTTCTCCCATTATATAATCAAGTCTTACCAGAAGAAGTGACCTTATTGGCTGAGTTTGGTGATTCTTGGATTAACCGTAGAGCTGCTATTGCCGTAATTGGCCCAGTCATTCCTGGAATATTAAATCACTGTACTCAAAATTATCATCTAATTAATCAGAATGTATCTTTAAAAGATCTGAGATGGACTGAAGCCATTTCTAAAGAAATACATCAGAGCTGATGCTACTATGCTTGGTAACTCCTGGTAATTTTTTAGTCAATATTCAAGGACAGGTTATCCAGGACCCTCAAATCAAGAATTTACCTGGAAGTAGGAGACCTCTGCAGAGGTCTTGGTTTGCAATCCTACAAATGATGCATATCAATATTGTTAGACAGTTAGAAAAGGAACGGAAAGGTAGCTCGTCCAGCTTTGGGCATCAGATGATCAATCTCTCAAATGTTAATACAAGTGATATTAGAGGCTGAATATTTCCAAACAGTGCGCAACATCCTGGTATGGTTATTCGTTCTATGCAGAACAATATATAATAGTAATCTTGAAAAATACGACGTTATTACAAAGTAGATAACCAAAGATTGCTTCATCAACAGACTTACCAGTGCTCTACAATCCCATTCTATCAGAGACACCATTAAGATCACTTACATAACAGTAGAAAGAAACTACATCTATTAAACTTGACAAAGGTTCAGGTGGTTTAGAATCTTAATTGACATCTATAGCTTACATAAAGAAAAGTGTATTATTTACGAATCATAGAAAAATTTGAAATGAATTTCTATCACAGATATACAAAATCCCTATCAACCTCAGAAAAGATTTGATAGAGAAAATTACATGAACTCTAAGTCTATTAAAAGAAATAGGGTCATCAGCCACGATTATTTATTTATTCGTCAATCTCCTGTAATTGAATTGCAGAATCTTCACAGAGAGACGCTATCAAACTTCACTTTTACTTGGAATTAACGTCTACTCCAGCTGTTGTTAAGCTGAATGAGATGATGAATTTCAGTCCATCATTTGAAATTTACAAAGAAAATTTAAATCCAATAGAAGCGTACTGAATCTCATGAAGATTTCCTTTAAATTGCAGATAAGGCCGAAATGATCGTCCTTATATCAGCAACTCCATTCAGCACTTTCCTTACAGAACCAAATCCTCTCAGAGTAAAGGCCAAACTATACAGCACGGCGTTCGCTGGTTGTTTGAATAAGGAACTTTTAACAAGACCTTCTTTCAACCTTAGATCATCGAGAGATATTTCTGTAAGGAAATTCGACTCTTCTGACAGAAAAAAACAAAGAAACAGCAAAAAACTTCCAATTATTTCATACAAAATAGAAGAAGAACAGTTAAAACTACTCAGATTAGATGTAGAAATCAAGCTGTCTAAAATAGTGGAAAATCATTTATTTCTTTTCAAATCAAGAAGATACAGTAGAATTATCAACAGCCTGAAATAAGGTACAATTCTTTATTTTATCTCACAAGATTCTCTTTTCCAATAAAAGCAATAAGTCAATAGTTTTTGGTTTTACTCTAACCTGTGGATAGGCAGTAACATTATGGATTATTTTTCCACGGCTTGTGGAAAATTCTTGTTCCTCTATAGTAAAAATAGGTCTAATGTTAAACTTTTAAATGATAAAGGAGAGAAAGGATTGAAGAAAACAATTTTGGATGTATATTAGAATTTGCTCCGAAAGGCTGACTCAGTCCATGTAGTTTCTAGCCACTATTTCAAGCTAGACTCATCAAGGTGGAAATGTTACTATATTTTACACGATCTAGAATGGGAAATGGTCTGGGAAAAACAGCTAAAGATATTAATGTCGTTGCTGGGTTGGGGAATTTGTAATTGGAATTTACTCCCACTATATTTTCTTAGGCCTCAAGATACGACTATCACAGAAGAGGCTACAAATTCAACTCTTTATGACTATAGTCAGTTGGTATCTATTCATATTCGGATACTGGATTCAAAAGTATACCTTTGATAATTTTATCAAGGGGATGGGAAATGTTTGGGGCTGTATCAGTAGCTTTGGCTATCCTCTGAAGATTTGGCTCTGACCTATAACCCCTCTTACATCTGGAGGACCTGGAAGCAGTAAGACTCACCCTGTTAAACTGCTTAGGCTAGAATTCTAAAAATATTCCTGATGCGCGTATTAAATATATCCTAGAAAGTTTTATTAGTAGCTTTCCTTATTACACACAAGACTTGGAAATGGAAAGGTTTAAAAAGACCTACGCAGTCACCAGTCTGTTAATCGATGACCCAGTATCAGTCCTCAGCGGAAAAGATTTGCAACTCAGGAAGATTTTATTAACGCCCATACAGCAAGCAAGAAACAGATTATCCTAACTTGGTAGTCATGGTCAAACATATCTAGAGGCTCAAGGAGGCTTATCACTGGTTGGGGAGTTAGCAGAACTATCACACCTCCTGGCTTTGGAGCACATGTGCCCATTTTACAAACTAAGGCTGGAACATTTTGGGCTACAATTTTAAGTGATACTCTAGAATACCTAGCTGGGCAATTTAGTTAGATGTTTCAGAGATCTTGAGGAATATCAACGGCATCGCTTTAATTTGCCAGAGTAAAAAAATCAAGAATATCTTTCTTGATATTCTTGCTAAGGCTATAGGCTCATAAACAGATATTAGCCAAATGTCATCATCCCAATTGTCAATCAAAATGAAATTTAGTAACTTTTATGGTATCAGTATCAAAAGAAATGAGAGCAGACGCCTTCAAAATATTGTATTAGCCGTCAAATAGCCATATATTTATCTAGAGAACTAACAGATAATAGTCTTTACAAAATTGGGAAGAATTTGGAGGAAAGATCCACAACGTCATTCCTTGCCCATACAAAATTCATTCTTTGATTAGTAGAGACGATAATTTACGTTTTAGAAATCAAATCAATCAAAAGAAATTAAATAACATGGAATGCTTTCGCATTTTTTCTTCTTTTATCACATTTTTCAACAATCAAAATCTTGATATGACTTGCTTTAAGTCTATTTTCCTAGATTTCCACAGCTCTATTAGCCTATTATCGCCCTAATACTAAAATAAATAAAAGGAGAACCATGATTCATTTTCCAATTAATAAAACTTATTTCTACAATTAAATGCCACTAAGGGGCTATGGATTCTAAAATACTGCTTCCTATTTTATCAATATAAAAATTAGCCTTAACCAATGGAGGTGTTACTTTAATTGGTTCAAATGATCAATTCAATTGAAATTTTTATTTCTCAAAAATAGAGATGCTGGTTTTGTGGTAGCCTTTAGGTTTCAGTCATTGGAAACTATATATTTTATCAATACTTAGTATCTAGTCTACCTGATGCTGACTCTTGATTTTCAAAAGTGGAACAAAAATCAAATTGTTTTGTGGCAGCCGTCAAGAATTACCTAAAAAAGAAAGGAAAGATGGCAGACAGTACCCACAGGTCAAGAATTTATTAAGCCTCAACTGAATTCTTGAAACAAGATTACTCCAAGAATTATCAACCGATGAAACAGCATTTCTTTAACAGTACACAGAAAGTCATCCAATTTTAGCAGGTATTCATTTGTATTGAATGTACAAGAATCAAAACGTGTGACAGACTCATCATTAAAGCGCAGAAAAGTGCTTGCTTGGAGAAAATGAGCAGTAGTTTGATATTTATCATTTCCTATTGCATTCTCTACACTTAGTTTTCAATTAGTATTTTGGATGATGTGGAGCTATGATTTTCTTTGCCAATGGCAAATTCTATTTAGGAAGCTGAAATGGCCCAAACTATATAAATACTCCCTAGAGGAGGAGCTATCCTGATACAGATCCTTGGTTCAATGGACTTTAACACCACTAGCTACTTTTGATGTTGTAAACTTACGCCCGATCAATGAGACATTATACATCTTTTATCAAATGCGACTCAAAATGATAGTACTGTAGGCTTAGAATTCAAAATTGGTATTGTGGCGCCATATTTGCTCTCAAAGTTGGTAAAGTAGGCAGAGAAATCGAAAGTGCTGATCAGGTGGCTGGGCAGATTTGACTATTAGTTTCAACCCAACTTATTTGATTGATTCCTTGACTTTAAATGGCAGAAAGTTACAATCAACTGTTTACAGTTCGTCCCATACATGTGCCCAGCGGATACTGGTAGGGACTTCATACGACTCCATTACGCAGTTCATGCAAATTAAGTGAAAGAGTTGAGCCTGGCTCGCCTCTTTTATGATATAATCGAAAAGAAAGGTAGTATATATCAGAAGTTGGAAATTTTGTTGAAATGAAAACCATGCTTGCGATCAATCAACAGGAAAAAAAGCTAATCGTTAGAAATTACCCCGTATAGGAACTTGGTACTAAAATAGAATGCAGTAATTACTTGACCATGTTGTATCATGATAGGACACTATAGTTTGATCGAAAAATAGATAAAATTATTGGCTAAAACTTATGCTTAGTTAGAGTTGTAAATTTTCCCTTTTGTATTATTTATAATGGCTAGAGTTAGGCTGAGACGGAGATGAGAAAATATAGGCTGCTTGGCAAATTATCGTTGGTTTGCCAAACATTTGGTAAATCAACACTCTTTAATACAATTACAAAAGCCTGAGGAGCAAGAGGCGGCCAAAATTACCCATTTGCGACAGTTAGTCCAAACATTGGAATAGTAGAAGTTCCAGATGAACGTCTACAAAAGAAATTGTGAAATAGTTACTCCTAAAAAGGGCAGTACCAACAACATTTAGATTTACAGATATCATAGGGATTGTAAAAGGGCTTAAAGGAAGGATGAGATAAATTCTTGGCCAATATCCGTAGGTAGATGCGATTGTTACATGTGGTTCGATACTTTTAGTAGAAATGCTCATGCGTAGGCAAAGGGCTGTGAAGATGCCTTTATGAATACTTGCAGATGCAGTACATTAACCTAGGAGTGATTCTTGCTGACTAGAATCAGTTAATAAACGCTATGCGTCTTAAGAAAGATGGCACGTACGCAAAGATAAAGAATCAGTAGCAGAATTTAATATTTCTTCAAAATTAATTCAGTCATGAAGACAGGAAATCAAGCTCGCACCCATCAAGATTTACAGATGAGGGCAAAAGGTTGTCAAAGTCTGTAGCACTGACGACTAAACCAGTGCTCCTATGTTGCCAATGGACGGGGATGTAGTTTGGAGACCCACAGGCTCCTATCAACTGCATCTTGAAACAAATTCAATGAATTCAAGTGAAAATGCCAAGTAGTCATTATTTCTAGCGTACTTTAAGGGAAGAATTTACAAAGTTAGACAGAAGAAGACAAGCAAGAGTTTCTTAGGCACTTGGTTAGCCAGAATCAGGCGTTGTAAGTTGGCTCGTCAAACACACTTACTTGGACTTGGAACTTACTTACGGCTGGTAGAAAAGTTCTTGGACCTTTCAAAGCGTAGGTATAGAGGCTCCTCAATATTAGTATCCTCAGACTTTGAAAAGGCTTTATTCATTGCAATAACCATATCATAGAAAGTTTAGTAGAAATGGATCTAGAAAAGCCATGAAGGAAGCTGGACGCTTGCATGAAGAGGAAAGGAATATATCGTGCAAGGATGGCGTGTTACTTAGAGATTCCTTTAACGTTAATCAATATGTAAAATAATATCCATTAGGTTTGAAATAATTTCAGCACTTTTTGGCTTCTAGAGAAAATAAACAACAAAATACTTGTAGGATTAGAAATCCAGGGATAAATATTTTGAGCCGACACAACACGATGGCTTTATGCAGTTGATCAACTAGCTTGAAAAAACAAAATGCTCACTTTTTACACGATAAGATGCTTCAAGCTGACCTAGCATCCTTTTTCCTATAAATGGAAAAATTTATCTGAATCAAACCAACGACCTTTATATGAATGAAAGTGGAAAGCAGTTCCTTGCTTTATTGTTACTATAGTTGGATATTGAAGATTTACTTATCTTCATTGATCTTGACATGGAGTTGGAAGATTCGTTTTAAGGCAAAAGGAGGCTCTGCAGAGTGGTCACAATGGTAATAAGTCTATTCTTCAACATATTTGGAGATGGGTCTTAGTATTAGTTGGAATCAGAGACTCAAAAGGTAGGTATATCAGTTGTTCACCATGTTTTTGATAAGTTTGTCAAGGGATGATTATATTTGGTATTTTACAGTCCTATTGACAAAGTTGGCGATTCTATAGCTACTATTTACAAGGAAAACTTTGAGAAAACAATGCAGAGAGTACTGCTTGGATAAATGGTAGCCTTAGATTTATTCTCAGAAGGCCAGTCAGATCAAAATGGCATCAAAGTTTAGCAGATGAAAAGACAACTAATACTTGGTTTATCAACGTCTATAAAGGCTCTTGATTTGCAGGCAGTTTAGAAGAAGATGATGAATTGTGTTATTAGCGTCAACCTTGGAAGCCAGAGGACTTATTAGTGATCTTCTATCAATCTTGGGTAGGGACTTGTCTATCCATTTTGTTGAATGGCTCCCCTATGGTAGAGTTTTGATGTCTTGAAAAAATCATTTCCTGAGTTGAAGCCTTGCGCTTTTTGACTGAATCCACGTCTAAGAAGTTTTTAGTTTGTAATATCTTGACCAGTCAGTTAGTTTTACCATCTCTGATATGACAAAGATGGTATTGCCAAAAGTCTCAGTTAGTGAAGAATGCCAGTCAGCGCGCTTATCCATCAGTTAAAGGGGCCATTTCGAAAGTTACAGAGTACAGACTCAAGGCCAGATTTGGTATGCGAGGAGATGTTTTGAATGTTTTAGAATATCCCAGTTGGAATAACTACCAGATTGGGTTTTTTTGGTGATGGAGTCGATGAGTATCAGGTCATTTTGAGTCAGAACACAATTATCGAAGAAAAAATCAGACCAGAGACTCACCCATGTTTCCAGCTAGTGATATTCTTTTGAGAGAAAGGATTATCAACAAAGGTCAGTCAGTTTTAGAAAAACAGATTTCAAAACTTTATCACCTATTTTAAAATCCTTTTACTTAGAAGGAATTTTCAATTTTTTCACAAAAACTAAATTCCATTTCTGATTCCACAGAATTTTTATCTTTGTGTTATGACAAGACATGGATTTCTTTGGCTATATTGAAAAGATACCCCAATATTCTTTGATAGTTATAAAATTGATGAATCAATGTAAGAATATTTAGAAATTAAGCACAATGCTACAGAAGAATTACAGAATGCGTAAAACCCAGTTTCTGAAATACGAGTATTTTGCTGATGGAGACAAATCTATAAAAACAGAAAGTCGGTCCTTTTTCTCTAATCTGCAAAAGGTTAAAATCTCAAGTTTAACAAAATTTATCAATTATCAATATCCTATGCAGGAGTTTTCAATCAATTTCTTTTTTCTAAAAGAAAGAAATTTAGGCGATACAAAAAATGGATTACACATAACTATTCTGCAGTCACTTAATTCAATAGGAAGTAAAACATTTGGAGGATGTTTTAGAGAATACCAGATTAAATTGGGTTTCTAGAAGATGATCCAAGAATCTATCAGAATCTATAAGCTTAATTGGTAATCTCAGACATGGTTTTTTCCATTTTAGCAGATAAAGATTTTATTAGTTACTAGACATAGGATTTTCAAAAGAAATTGGAGCATCGTTTTTTAAAGAGACAACATATTTCCAAACGCAGAGAAGTTAAAAGTTACAGTAGACTTGAAAGGGAGTTACGTTGTTCACCATATTCATTAGAGTTGGTCAATATCTAGGAATTAAGAACAATTTAAGAATAAAGATCACCGCGATTATGTCAGTGTCCAGTATCAGGAAGTAGGATCCGATCTCCATCCCGAAGTGGAACAGATTCATCTACTAACTCCCAAATGATAATAACAAGTGATGGTAGCTGCCCAAAACTCCAATAAATTAAATGGCAGGTCATTTTAAAGGTAAAGCAAAAGTTAGAATCAGGTAGAGATGATATGGCTTTGATGATTTAAATCAGGCCTCTATTCTGGTAGAAGCCAGTTGAAGAGTTTTGCTTTTCCTATTTAGTAGTGAGATCAACATGCTTTTGTTGCTTCCCATATGCTTCAGAACGGATGATCAACTAGTGTTGAAATAAAGAGATATGCAGGCTTCTCAGCCAATGGATCGACTTTTAGATTTGGGATGTTGGTTTGGAAGACTGGAAGTTGCTATGCGTCGGTATTGAGCGATCAATGATCACAAACAGGTTGTCGTTCCTGGATTTCCGACGACGGTTTTGCGGCTGTAGCACTATACCAATTTTAAAGACGATTCCAAGATTTTGCAGTTAATATTGATCATATTAAGTCGTTTTTTCAAAGTAAAAAGAGCAGACTGAAACACTTGAAAAGGTTAAATCAAGTTGATATTTTTGGTTCAGGACCCGTCGTGTTTTATCAAGATGTTATGTTTTACTGATTTGGGCTTGATGATTATTGATGAGGGCAGCGATTTTGAGTGTCAAGCATAAGGAAACCTTGAAAAAACTAGAAAAACCAAATTGGATGCTCCCTAACTTTGGCCTCCTCCAATTCCTCGCACCCTTCACATGTCCTATAACAGGATCAGAGGTTGTCTATTATTGAAACTCTCGCCGACTAATCCTTTCTCCTATATTTCAGACCTATATTTTGGAAAAGAATGGTAAAAGTATCATTTCTTCTTAAATGGGGCATGGAGTCCATTGTATCTTTACAACAAAGTTGGCCTGATTGATCAGAAGGTTTCAGAATTACAGGAGTTGATTGGAAACTGATTGGTATATTCCATGGGCAAATGGTGGAATTAGATTAGAAGATACTCTACTGGATTTATTTCCAAAGTCATTATGATATTTTGGTAATAGCTACCATTATTAAGGACAGGGTGGACATTTAGTACCAATACTTTATTTATTAGAGAAATGCGGACCATATGCGACACTCAACCTTATCAATTAAGGAGAAATTAGTCGTAGCAACCCGCATGCTAACTTATCTCATGTATCGTCAGAAAAGTCAATCAGTGAAGTATCTGAAAAGTTAGAAGCGATCAAAGTTTACAGAATTGGGCTCTGGATTTAAGATTGCAATGCAGGATCTCGATTCGTAGACAGGAATCTTTTAGGCAAGTCTCAGTCAGTTCATTGATTCTGTTGGTTTTAAAGTTGTATTCCGCAGTTACTAGAGGCTATTGCTAAACAGGAGTAAGTAGTATTTAACGCTAACACGAAACCAGAGATACTGAGTTGATTTTGCAGAATTGATGCCTATCTTTACAATGCCTTATATTTCTGATCAACGACATAGTTTGATTCACAGAAGATTCGTCAGGTGGCTTAACCGTGTCAATTTGCCAGAGAGTTACAAGAGGAGTTGATGGACCGTTTTTGGAGTACCCGAGATGCTGGTTGCTTATCTCTTTGGGAATTGGTTTGAATTAGTCATACTTGGACAAAGATTCTGTTCAACGTGGAGAAAGATAATAGTTACAGTTCCAGTTTAGAAACGTTACTCAACGACTGTTCTTGAAACAAGATTGGCACAAGTTTTATCACCAACTTAGTTTAAAGCGGCCATGGCTGAGAATGAGGACTAATGGAGGGTGTATTTGTTCTCCAGAGCAAAGGAAGGACTATGAAGTTTGGAAAGGTCTGCTCATTTTGGAGAAAGTTTATTAGGATAAAAGAGTCAAAGAAGGCATTCCTTTAACATTTTCTTCTCAAAATTGATAAAATGGTACAATAATAATTTGAGGTAATAAAAGTAGGATTAGGCAAATATTTAAAAGTCTAAGTTATCAGGCGTCATGCAGTCATAGAGGAAGTGGCTGATAAAGGTGGGATCAAATTAGATGGGATCTTGGTAGGGTTCAACAGGATTTGAGAGTTATTGATCAAGTTGGGAGTTCGTTTTGTATTAAGTTTGCCCTCATGTCAAGTGCTGGGATGAAGATGAGTACAAAAGAAGATCACGGCGGGGACATCATGGGAGTTATCAGTGAAACTACGGGTAGAGAAAGGTAGCTAAGGTATCATACAGTTGGATAGTTCTTTTTATTCAAAATGAGCACCAACGTCGTCGCTATCACAGTGGAACGACAAAACATAGTCGTTTCATAGAACAGGTTCTTATTTTGGTGATTTTGTATTTCATTTTACCAACATAGCCTTGTCAAGCTATCACAATTCACTCCAAGGGCGTCAACAGTTGTCGGACACAAATGATTATCAGAGCCTTAGGTGAGGAGGAAGGGACGGCACTGCTACAAGTTTAAGTAAGTTACCTTGCTAAATACATGCATGCAAAATATTTATTATTCTAAGAATCAGGAAGCTGTTTATACGATTTCAACTTGCTTCAAGGTGATAAAATGGAAATTTATTAGATGTAATTGAGGCAATTTTGAGTCTATCGGATTGAAAGCTGGAAGAGCTAGCTGGTAAAATCAATTATTGCGTTTACAAGAAGAAAGGAAAGGAAGAATGCATGGAATTCTTAATTATTTTATTTTCAGTTTTTAGCCATTTCAAAAGTCATTAAGCACAGAAAAGAAGTTATCTATACTTGAAAAGGAAATTTGTACCTTTCACAATCCCAACTTTGATATTTATTTTTAGAAAGCTAAATGCTCCTATAGTTTACTTAGGAAGTTCCTGTCTATACAGAGTAGAGATTTAGTAGTAGAATCTGGAAAATTGACTCTAAAATTTTCAAATAACCGAGTGGCGCCAAATAAACAAAGAATTCCAGTATTTAAGTTATCAACCAATAATTTAATTTGGACAAAACAGTTTTTATACTGATCAGTCCAAATTAACTCAACAATAAAAAAGTATAGATTAGATCAGGTTTTAAACTGTATAATAGTCCTTATGATTTCAAAGAGGTGAAATCATCCTTATCAGCTTATTCCGCAGGTATCAATCCAAGTAAGACCATGTTTATGAAGGAAAGAATTTCCCTGCATATTGATCAGGCTGGATACATTGGATAAAGAAATTAGCTTCTAGCAGAAGAAGATAATCGGATGAGAGTAAAGTCAAGAAATGTTATCTAGAAAATATCAAAGATTCTTTCTCTATTTATGTTAAGCAATTGGCTGGAAAAGAAGCTGGTATCAATCAAGATGAAAGATGCTGTCATTATTGCACAAAACTCCCTTATCTCTACTATGCAAGAAAATAAATGAGGTCTTTATCAGTTAGACATTTACAAAATATATATCACAGTCAATGATTTGCCAGGTTCTTATAAGGGCCAGAGGTGGTAGTCTCTAAAAGAGGATATAAAGTATTCTCTAAAGGGTTGGTGCAGAAGAGTATCTAAAGAGATCGGACAGTGTAGCTCGCAATCTATTAGGATGTTACATTTCAGTGATCAATCCCCAATGATACAACTTGTTTAAGTCAAGATACTCTGCTATTATGGGAATTGGTTGGGATACAGAAGAAAATTGATTTCTTCTGAAATGGCTGAAGTCATGGAGCTATTTATAATCAAAATGGATTTATATTTAGGTCTTTAGCAAAACAGATTTTGATAATGGGCAGATTGCCAAAGTGTTTCCTGCAAAGAGGTATCACTTAAAAATTGGGGATGCGGACAATTTGGGCATGATACAGGTGTCTATACAGATTCTCCATTTATTCTCTAGCATTTCACTAAAAATTCTGATTATGATACGATTTCTCAGATGGCTAAGATGTTTATGAGGTTTCTAAAGGAAATGAGGAACAGGATTTTTTAAATCATTTTCTCAAGAATATTTTAAAAAGGCATACTAAGGTGGTGCTAAGCTCTTTCCCAGGCAGGTTAAGTTCTATAACCTATTTGAGTGTTGCTCTGCATATCAAAGAGTTAGCAATTTAGATTGATTCTAAGCTCATGTGAATCGCAAGCAGAGGTAGAATCAGATTAGGAGAAAAGGAATTAAGGAAGTTAAAATTGCTGGGCAGAGCTTCCTATTTATATCAACAATTTTTTCAGGAAATTTTTCTAGAGCGCGTACTCGAGAGATTTTCGTTGCAGAGATTTTTTCAGAGTCATGAAAAGACTGGGTACTGCAGCCTTGGTCACTGCCACCATGCTGATGACCAGGTGAAACGATTTGATGCGTTTGGTTGAGGCGCACTCCTTGCGCTATCTATCAGGAATTAAGGAGAGCAAGTAGTCAGGGATATAGAAATGGTTCGTCCCTTCACCGAATTTCATAAAAGACTTTTAGAAAATCAATTTTCATTTTGAGATATATCAAATCAGGAAAGTCATTATTTTCCAAAGAATCATGTTCAGGCTCTGTTTACAGAAGTTGGAAAGAAATCCTCGATTTAGGGATTGCAATCTTAAGTCTCAGCAGTAAGAATTTTTGGATTATGATTTGCTTGTGGCTGAACTATCAAGAATGTTGATGTACAAGAAATTTAGAGCAACTATTGTCTTTACTCTGAGTCGACACAAGAGTTTTACTTCAGAGCTTACTCTGGATCATTTTCCAGGTTGGATCTTCCCACCACAAAGCTCAGTTTGAAGAAGTTCAGCGGATTTAAAATTAAAAAGTAGAGTATCATCATCTGGCAAAAGTGGCTGTAGATTGATAGTATCAAAGTTTCAGATTTGTAAAATCAGTCCGCAGGCTGATGAAAGGAAGATGAATTTTGTGTTACACTATCAAAGAATCAGATTTACTTATCAAGGATATTTATTTTTCCTTTGGACTTCTTTAGAAGGTGAAGTCAATTCAACAAATACCTGTTTCACATGAAACGTCACTTATACATTCGTCATCGAAACAGGAGATGTTTGATTCCAAAATGGGTATAGAAAAGAAACTCAGACGTCTAATATTTACAGTTTGAAATTCCCTATGGAAGCGAAATCTGCTCTGATTGTTAGGCAATTTGGTGAAATCATCTCAATTTGGGGTACGACCAATAATTTGAGTAAAAACACGAAAATGATATAATGCTGACACTGTACTTTATAGAAAAATAGATAGGTAAAAAGTATTTCAGAAACGATATTAAAAAATTCTCATTTCACATTAGAATTACAGAGGTATGCTAAAAATTAGGTTCCCATTTAACTAGAGACTATACGAGAAAATCCGGTTTAATTTAGGTTTAAGGATCTATCCTTTTGATGGCTGGAGATTGGTGCAAAGCATGTCGACACACATATTTAAGAATGGACTTCCATGATGGTTTCTAGCTACATGGTGGAGACAGCCAAGTAGTGGTGTCGGTAATATCAAAGCAAGGGTCGTGACTCAAGACATCAAAGGAGACATGTGTGTTCTATTTGTACAGAGGAATATCAGTGATACAGGACATAGGCTTTAGAAGAATGCAGAGATATGTGTTAAGAGAGAGCTGCTTCACAAAGCAGTAACTTACAGCATGATTGGATAAACTGGAGGGCGTGTTATAGAGACGAGGCAGAGCTACTACACACCAATTTTACACTAGCTTCCAAATGGAGTTACTGTAGTATGGGTTATGGATTTAGATTACAGAAAATTCTCCGTAATCTTGTATATGGTTGGAATATTGAGAAGAGAGTGTATTCAAATTAGAAGAACAGTTTTAATGAGAAAGAACAAAGATGATGGTTTAATTAAAGCAGTCACTTTTCTATGGATTAGCTGCTTATTTTTCCTCCTGATTTGCAGGTTACCAGTGTTTTGAGTACGGAGTGAGGTGTGACACTGAAAGAGTGGACAGGTGCAAAGTTATTCACAGGTTGCATGAGAATTAGTGCCGATGACAGTGTAGAGTTTGACTTACCTGGCTGGAGTATGACGAGTGTAACACTCAGAGTTTCAGGTGTTTATATAAAGATCCTAAAGACAAGGTAAAAGGAGAACAGGTATCAGTTCTTTTCTCCTCATCTGCAACAGTGGGAGATTTTCAAGTATTCTTCCCTTCAGAATACTAGAGTATCAGAGTTGCAAAAAACTTGCTTCCAGCCATAAGGCTGAGAGTAACTGTGCTAAGCATGAAGTTCAAGTGGTATGTGGATTAATATTCTTGTATCCATTTCATGCCATTCAGTATTCTTTGCCTTCCCTATTCTCTATGATAGAGAATATGAGGAAATAATGATAACAATGAGTTTTTGGACGAAGTAAGGCTAAAAGTATAAATAAAGAAGATAATAAGTAAGATTTTCTCAGATGTGGCTGGGCTGAGGAAGAAAAACAAGAACTAGTTAGAAGATTTTTAATTTTCTAAAGATCCAAAACGATTTACAAAACTTGGAGCTCGGATTCAGCAGTAGGTCTTTGCTCGGAGGACCTCCGGGAACAGGTAAGACTTTCTTGCTAAAGCAGTCGCTTGGAGAGCAGGTGTTCCATTCTTTAGTATTTCAGGTTCTGACTTTGTAGAAATGTTTGTCAGGGGTTGGTGCAGAGTCATATTTCGTTCTCTTTTGAAGAGATGCCAAAAGCGGCACTCAGCTATCATCTTTATCGATGAAATTGCATGCTGACTTTGGACGTCAACGTGGAGTTGGTCTTGGCGGAGGAAAGCTGAGTGAACGTGAGACAAACCTTGAGACCAACTCTTCAGTCGAGATGGATGGTTTGAGAAATGAAGGATTATCGTCATCAGCGCACTACAAACCGTTCAGATGTATGACCCAGCCACTTCGTCCAGGACGTTTGATGAAAGAAAAGTATTGGTTGGTAGTCTGCTGATGTTAAAGCGCGAAGCAGTCTTGAGAAAGTTCATGCTAAGAACAAGCCTTTGGCAGAAGATGTTGATTCGAAAATTGGTGGCTCAACAAACTCCTGGCTTTGTTGGTGCTGATTTCAGAGAATGTCTTGAATGAAAGCGACTTTGATTCTACGCTCGTCGTAATCAAATCAATCATTGATGCCTCAGATATTGATGGAAGCAGAAGATAGAGTTATTGCTGGACCTTCTAAGAAAGATAGAACTAGTTTCACAAAAGACGTGAATTGGTTTGCACTATCCGCTGAGGGACAGGACATACCATTGTAGGTCTAATAGTCTTGTCGAGATGCACGTATTGTTCTATAAAAGTTACTATCAGTACCACGCGGACGTGCAGGCGGATGACATGGTTGCACTTCCTAAAGAAGATCAATATGCATACTCAAAGAAGATGTGAAAGAAACAGTTGGCTGGATTAATGGGTAGGACGTGTAGCTGGAAGAAATTGTCTTTAATGTCCAAACTGGGGCTAGAACGATTTTGAGACAAGCGACACAAATGGCGCGTGCTATGGTTTCGAGTGCGGTATGGTGAGAAAAACTTGGGCAGAGGTACAATGTATGGGGAGCAATCATGCTATGTTTTGGAGCTGAAGGCCCTCAAAATCAATTTCAGGAACAGAGCAGCTTATGAGGAAAGTGTGACAGAGAGGTTCGTTCATTGATTGGATGAGGGACTGAAATAAAATGTGCCAGTATTCAGTCAAGTCGTGCAAACTCACAAGTTGATTGCGAAGGCATTATTGAGAATACGAAACATTGGATAGATATACAAATTAAAAGCTCTTTTTGGAAACAGGAAAGATGCCTGAAACAGTAGAAGAGGAATCACATGCATTATCTTATGATGAAGTAAAGTCAAAAATGAATGACGAAAAATAACCTCGAGAGAGGCATGTCCTCTCTTTTTGTACAGTTGAGGGGAGTGTAGGGGACAGAATGGGTGAAATAGTCCCAATTAAGCTTCTTTGTTGTTAAACTGTATCTAGAAGGGGAAGATTATGTTTAAAGAATTATATGAAGAAGTCAAGGGATTGTGTACAAGTGTGAAAATGAATATTACCTTCATTTATGGGAGTTATCGGATTGGGGACCAGAGGTATGATTTGCTTACATGAATTGATTAGTAGAAGAAGGAATAGTAGAAGATATTCCTCGTTTAAGGAAATATTTTAAGACCAAGTTTCGGAATCGAATCTTAGACTATATCCGTAAACAAGAAAGTCAAAAACGGAGATATGATAAAGAACCGTATGAAGAAGTAGGTGAGATCAGTCATCGTATAAGCGAGGGAGGTCTGTGGCTAGATGATTGTTATCTCTTTCATGAAACATTAAAAGATTATAGAAAGTAAACAAAATAAAGAGCAACAAGAAGAGTTAGAACGCGTCTTAAACAATGAACGCTTTCGAGGGTCGTCAAAAGAGTCCTAAAGAGACTTACGTATTGTGTTTAAAGAGTTTTGATATTCAGTACCCACTAGGAAGTCATGCAAAAAGGGTAAATTCCCAAACTAAGTTCCACCAGCTAATCCAAGTGGAAGTTAGTCTGATAAAAATCATAAAAACCAGTAGAATTCCGTGTCAGGGGTAAGTTCCACTGGTTTTAATACTGATGATTTCATCGCTTTTGTAGCCGAAAGGAATCGGAAAAAAGAGCGCACAAAAACCTCTCATCTGAAAGCGTTTCAAATTAAGTTCCGCTATGGTGGAAGTTAGTGTGAGACGTTTGAATGGGTTTTTAGGTTAGTTTTTAGAACTTATGTTGGAGTAATGTAGAAGACTGACAGACGTCTTCTGCAGGTATTTTAGAAATACCAAGAAGTTTAGGAATCTCTTCTCCATAAGTAAAGGCAAAAAGTTCATAGGCTGACTTTCCATTCAAAGCAGCGCGTTTGACGCTGTTGACATGCGAACAAACTAGATTGATGTCCTCCTGAGTTAAGTTGTCAAAAGAAGTTCCCTTAGGTAGAATGTCACGAATTAGTGTGTGATTTTTCTCAATTCTCCCTTTCTGGTCAGAGCGATTAGGATCACAAAAGAAGAGTTTACTCTCTCCTCGAACATCCATTTCGATGTCATCAACCCTGGCAAACTCTCCACCATTATCTGTGAGGATGACAGGAAAGAGTTGACAGAAATCTTTATCCGCTTGGTGAAGGGTGTTCTTGATATCATAGAGGTGTTTAGTAACCTCAAGGGCAGTTTTATTATCCAGAAGTCTAGCGAAGATAAAGTTACAGAAAGATAAATTGAAGGTGAGTAGGACTTTACCTCCCATTCTCCCTATAACGGTGTCCATTTCCAGCCAAGAATTCAGTTGGTTAAGGGATAAATAATTTTGGAAATCCTCATAGGAGCGGCCTTTTTTGGCTTCTTTAGGGATGGAAGGTAGCTTACTTTTCCGTCTTTCTTTGAATTTAACGGCTCTGACTAGGTCAATAGGAGCGATAGATAGGTATCCTTTTCGGATATGTCGATAGACAGTTGAGGAGCTGACATCAAGGTTATGAGTTTTGAGGATATGATAGATGTGTTGTCCCTTTTTAACCCCATCAGAAATGACTTTGTCCATGTCCCAGAAGGTCTTGGAATTGAGGGGAGTTCCTTCACGAGCTTCGACAAGAGTTTGTTCGTATTGTTTTTGAGCTTGCTTAGCGAGGTAGAAGATTTTTTTAAATCCACAATTTTGTCTTCTTTTAGGGCACCCATTACAGACAAAGGGAGCCTTAGCGAGTAGAGGGCAAGGAAGGTTGTTGAGGGTGAGAGTCTCTAACTTGTCTGTTTCGTTTGACTTCTTTGGAAACAGTAGTCGGATTTTTAGAATAAGTTGTCCGATAGCTTTGAAGGTTTCACCGCGCTCTAAGCCTAATTGAATATCATTACGTTCTGAAAGGGTAAGGTTTTATGTTTTGTCATAGTGGACCTCATTTCTAACTCAAACGTCTCATACTTAATTCCACCATAAAAATCCGTTTTAGACTAATTTCCACTTCGGTTGGGCAAGTGGAAGTTACTTTGAGAGATTAGCACAGTAAAAAATGAAAAATTAGAAAAAAAGTAGTTGACAAAGTTTAAAAAAAGTCGGTATAATAGTAAGAGTTGAAAACACCAACTCAGGTCCGTTGGTCAAGGGGTTAAGACACCGCCTTTTTCACAGCAGTAACACGGGTTCGAATCCCGTACGGACTATGGTATGTTGCAGATGAAATACTGAGTTGAAAAAATTAAAAAAAGTTTCAAAAAGTGTTGACAAGCGAAAGCGACTGTGATATACTAATATAGTTGTCGCTTGAGAGAAGCAAGTGACAAAGACCTTTGAAAACTGAACAAGACGAACCAATGTGCAGGGCACTACAACAACTGTTGTAGTACTGAACAATGAAAAAACAATAAATCTGTCAGTGACAGAAATGAGTGAGAACTCAAACTTTTTAATGAGAGTTTGATCCTGGCTCAGGACGAACGCTGGCGGCGTGCCTAATACATGCAAAGTAGAACGCTGAAGGAGGGCTTGCTTCTCTGGATGAGTTGCGAACGGGTGAGTAACGCGTAGGTAACCTGCCTGGTAGCGGGGGATAACTATTGGAAACGATAGCTAATACCGCATAACAGTAGATGTTGCATGACATTTGCTTAAAAGGTGCAATTGCATCACTACCAGATGGACCTGCGTTGTATTAGCTAGTTGGTGGGGTAACGGCTCACCAAGGCGACGATACATAGCCGACCTGAGAGGGTGATCAGTGCACTGGGACTGAGACACGGTACGAGACTCCTACAGGGAGGCGGCAGTAGGGAATCTTCGGCAATGGACGGAAGTCTGACCGAGCAACATGAGCGTGAGTGAAGAAGGTTTTCGGATCAGTAAAGCTCTGTTGTAAGAGAAGAACGAGTGTGAGAGTGGAAAGTTCACACTGTGACGGTATCTTACCAGAAAAGGGACGGCTAACTACGTGCTAGCAGTAGCTGTAATACATGAGGTCCCGAGCGTTGTCCGGATTTATTGGGCGTAAAGCGAGCGCAGGCGGTTAGATAAGTCTGAAGTTAAAGGCTGTGGCTTAACCATAGTACGCTTTGGAAACTGTTTAACTTGAGTGCAAGAGGGGAGAGTGGAATTCCATGTGTAGCGGTGAAATGCGTAGATATATGGAGGAACACCGGTGGCGAAAGCGGCTCTCTGGCTTGTAACTGACGCTGAGGCTCGAAAGCGTGGGGAGCAAACAGGATTAGATACCCTGGTAGTCCACGCCGTAAACGATGAGTGCTGGGTGTTGAGACCCTTTCCGGGGTTTAGTGCCATAGCTAACGCATTAAGCACTCCGCCTGGGGAGTACGACCGCAAGGTTGAAACTCAAAGGAATTGACGGGGGCCCGCACAAGCGGTGGAGCATGTGGTTTAATTCGAAGCAACGCGAAGAACCTTACCAGGTCTTGACATCCCTCTGACCGCTCTAGAGATAGAGTTTTCCTTCGGGACAGAGGTGACAGGTGGTGCATGGTTGTCGTCAGCTCGTGTCGTGAGATGTTGGGTTAAGTCCCGCAACGAGCGCAACCCCTATTGTTAGTTGCCATCATTGAGTTGGGCACTCTAGCGAGACTGCCGGTAATAAACCGGAGGAAGGTGGGGATGACGTCAAATCATCATGCCCCTTATGACCTGGGCTACACACGTGCTACAATGGCTGGTACAACGAGTCGCAAGCCGGTGACGGCAAGCTAATCTCTTAAAGCCAGTCTCAGTTCGGATTGTAGGCTGCAACTCGCCTACATGAAGTCGGAATCGCTAGTAATCGCGGATCAGCACGTCGCGGTGAATACGTTCCCGGGCCTTGTACACACCGCCCGTCACACCACGAGAGTTTGTAACACCCGAAGTCGGTGAGGTAACCGTAAGGAGCCAGCCGCCTAAGGTGGGATAGATGATTGGGGTGAAGTCGTAACAAGGTAGCCGTATCGGAAGGTGCGGCTGGATCACCTCCTTTCTAAGGAAAAGGAACTGCGCATTGGTCTTGTTTAGTCTTGAGAGGTCTTGTGGGGCCTTAGCTCAGCTGGGAGAGCGCCTGCTTTGCACGCAGGAGGTCAGCGGTTCGATCCCTCTAGGCTCCATTGGTGAGAGATCACCAAGTAATGCACATTGAGAAATTGAATATCTATATCAAATAGTAACAAGAAAAATAAACCGAAAAACGCTGTAGTATTAATAAGAGTTTATGACTGAAAGGTCAGAAAAAATAAGGTTAAGTTAATAAGGGCGCACGGTGGATGCCTTGGCACTAGGGAGCCGAAGAAGGACGTGACAAACGACGATATACCTTGGGTAGCTGTAAGTAAGCGATGATCCAGGGATTTCGAGATAGGGGACCCAACAGGTACTACCTGTTACCCATATCTATTAAGGATGTGAGGAGGAAGACGCAGTGAACTGAAAACATCTAAGTAGGCTGCGAGGAGAAAGCAAAAAGCGATTGCCTTAGTAGCGGCGAGGCAGAGGCAGCAGAAGGGCAAACCGAAGAGTTTACTCTTCAGGGGTTTGTAGAGACTGCACAATGTGGACTCAAAGATTATAGAAGAATGATTTGGGAAGATCAGCCAAAGAGTAATAGCCTCGTATTTAAAAATAGTCTTTGTACCTAGCAGTATCCTGAGTACGGCGGGACACGTGAAATCCCGTCAGGAATCTGGGAGGACCATCTCCCAACCCTAAATACTCCCTAGTGACCGATAGTGAACCAGTACCGTGAGGGAAAGGTGAAAAGCACCCGGGAGGGAGTGAAATAGAACCTGAAACCGTGTGCCTACAACAAGTTCGAGGCCCGTTAATGGGTGAGAGCGTGCCTTTTAGTGAGAATGAACCGGCGAGTTACGTTATGATGCGAGGTTAAGTTGAAGAGACGGAGCCGTAGGGAAACCGAGTCTGAATAGGGCGCCATAGTATCATGACGTGGACCCGAAACCATGTGACCTACCCATGAGGCAGGGTTGAAGGTGCGGTAAGACGCACTGGAGGACCGAACCAGGGCACGTTGAAAAGTGCTTGGATGACTTGTGGGTAGCGGAGAAATTCCAAAACGAACTTGGAGATAGCTGGTTCTCTCCAGAAATAGCTTTAGGGACTAGCGTCGACATAAAAGATTCTTGGAGGTAGAGGCACTGTTTGGGTGAGGGGTCCATCCCGGATTACCAATCTCAGATAAACTCGAGATGCCAATGAATTATGGTCGGCAGTCAGACTGCGAGTGCTAAGATCCGTAGTCGAAGGAAACAGCCCAGACCACCAGCTAAGGTCCCAAAATAATTGTTAAGTGGAAAAAGGATGTGGGGTTGCACAGACAACTAGGATGTTAGCTTAGAAAGCGACTATTCATTCAAAGAGTGCGTAATAGCTCACTAGTCAGTGACCCTGCGCCGAAAAATGTACCGGGGCTAAAACAATTTACCGAAGCTGTGGATACCTTTATAGGTATGGTAGGAGAGCGTTCTATGTGTGAAGAAGGTGTACCGTGAGGGCGCTGGAACGCATAGAAGTGAGAATGCCGGTATGAGTGGCGAAAGACAGGGTGAGAATCCTGTCCACCGTAAGACTAAGGTTTCCAGGGGAAGGCTCGTCCGCCCTGGGTTAGTCGGGACCTAAGGAGAGACCGAAAGGTGTATCCGATGGACAACAGGTTGATATTCCTGTACTGGAGTATGTAGTGATGGAGGGACGCAGTGAGGCTAACTAAAAGCAGACGATTGGAAGAGTCTGTCTAAGCAGTGAGGTGTGAACTGGGTTAAATGCTTGGTTCTGTAACATTGAGCTGTGATGGGGAGCGAAGTTTAGTAGCGAAGTTAGTGACGTCACACTGCCAAGAAAAAGCTTCTAGCGTTTAAACATACTCTACCCGTACCGCAAACCGACACAGGTAGTCGAGGCGAGTAGCCTCAGGTGAGCGAGAGAACTCTCGTTAAGGAACTCGGCAAAATGACCCCGTAACTTCGGGAGAAGGGGTGCTGACTTTAAGTCAGTCGCAGTGAATAGGCCCAAGCAACTGTTTATCAAAAACACAGCTCTCTGCTAAATCGTAAGATGATGTATAGGGGGTGACGCCTGCCCGGTGCTGGAAGGTTAAGAGGAGTGCTTAGCGCAAGCGAAGGTATGAATTGAAGCCCCAGTAAACAGGCGGTAGTAACTATAACAGTCCTAAGGTAGCGAAATTCCTTGTCGGGTAAGTTCCGACACTACGAAAGGCGTAATGATTTGGGCACTGTCTCAACGAGAGACTCGGTGAAATTTTAGTACCTGTGAAGATGCAGGTTACCCGCGACAGGACGGAAAGACCCCATGGAGCTTTACTGCAGTTTGATATTGAGTGTCTGTACCACATGTACAGGATAGGTAGGAGTCTATGAGATCGGGACGCCAGTTTCGAAGGAGACGATGTTGGGATACTACCCTTGTGTTATGGTCACTCTAACCCGGATAGGTGATCCCTATCGGAGACAGTGTCTGACGGGCAGTTTGACTGGGGCGGTCGCCTCCTAAAAAGGTAACGGAGGCGCCCAAAGGGTTCCCCTCAGAATGGTTGGAAATCATTCGCAGAGTGTAAAGGTATAAGGGAGCTTGACTGCGAGGCTACAACTCGAGCAGGGACGAAGATCGAGGCTTAGTGATCCGGTGGTTCCGTATGGAAGAGTATCGCTCAACGGATAAAAAGCTACCTGGGGGATAACGAGGCTTATCTCCCCCAAGAGTTCACATCGACGGGGAGGTTTGGCACCTCGATGTCGGCTCGTCGCATCCTGGGGCTGTAGTCGGTCCCAAGGGTTGGGCTGTTCGCCCATTAAAAGCGGCACGCGAGGCTGGGTTCAGAACGTCGTGAGACAGTTCGGTCCCTATCCGTCGCGGGCGTAGGAAATTTGAGAGGATCTGCTCCTAGTACGAGGAGGACCAGAGTGGACTTACCGCTGGTGTACCAGTTGTCTTGCCAAAGGCATCGCTGGGTAGCTATGTAGGGGAAGGGATAAACGCTGAAAGCATCTAAGTGTGAAACCCACCTCAGATGAGATTTCCCATGATTTTTATATCAGTAAGAGCCCTGAGAGATGATCAGGTGAATAGGGTTAGAAGTGGAAGTGTGGCGACACATGTGGCGGACTAATACTAATAGCTCGAGGACTTATCCAAAGTAACTGAGAATATGAAAGCGAGAGGTTTTCTTGGTTTGAATAGATATTCAATTTTTGAGTAGGTATTACTCAGAGTTAAGTGACGATAGCCTAGGAGATACACCTGTACCCATGCCGAACACAGAAGTTAAGCCCTAGAACGCCGGGAAGTAGTTGGGGGTTGCCCCTGTGAGATATGGAAGTCAGCTTAGCTTTAATCCGCCATAGCTCAGTTGGTAGTAGCGCATGACTGTTAATCATGATGTCGTAGGTTCGAGTCCTACTGGCGGAGTAGTTAATTAAAGGAGGTTTTGACCTCTGTTTTTGTTATATAATTAATAATCTATCTCGCACCTAACAAAGCGAGATATTTTTCTTGATGAGAGAGGTTTCAGCGACCATCATTTTTGAACAGTGATAGCACTTGAATAGACGCTTTCTAAGGAGAATTCTAGTAGGCATACCAGTCGTTTCAAGATAAGGAATTTTAGAAGGTTTTTGAAAATCATATTTCTTCATTTGACTTCCGCACTCAGGGCAAGATGGAGCCTCACAATCTAGTTTAGCAATGATTTCTTTGTGGGTATCCATATTAACAACATCCATAATTTGGATATTAGGGTCTTTAATGTCTAGTAATTTTGTGATAAAATGTAATTGTTCCATATGATTCTTTCTAATGAGTTGTTTTGTCGTTTTTCATTATAGGTCATATGGGACTTTTTTTATACAACAAAATAGGCTCCATAATATCTATAGGGGATTTACCCACTACAAATATTATAGAGCCACAAATATTATAGTTACTTTTCTTTTTAATAATTATAAAGTGCTTCATTTCTATTCAATCACTTTATAGCTTAAACTGAGAAAGATTCAATGCAATGGTAATCGTACAGGATGATTTGTAATAAGGATAATTTTTTTGTAAATCATTTATAGGAAATTTTTATTTTTAGGGATTTAATAGTTTGTTTTTGATGTAAGATATTTGTTTCTATTTTGTCAACTTTTCCTATTTTTTTCTCTTGTTGAGGTTGGTATTTTTAACAATTCAGGAATTATTAATGATTAATTAAAAATTTTTTTGTTAGAATAAGGTCATAAAAAAGAAAAAGGAGTATATATTTATGCTACAAAGTATTTATGATCAGATGACAGATTTCTATAACAGTATCGAAGAAGAGTATACTACTTTCTTTGGTAATAGTTGGGACTAGGAATATTTTTCATTTTAAATTTTTAATTTATTATTTAGTTAGATATGGCATTGGGTGTCGTAGGGATTTTTATTGTTTACCATTATCGTAGTTTGCTTATCGTTTGTATCTTGAAAAAAATTGATAATGAAACAAGGTTTTGTTGCTTGTTGAGATGTTTTTGAGTAAATTTCGAACAAATTTGTTATTTTATAGAAAAAAATAATAATAAATAGCTGGTTATTTTTTTCTAAATCATTTTTAATAGTTGGAAATAGCAAATCTTTCTATTGTTTCTTCTTGATAAAAAGGCGATTTTTCTTATAATAAATTGTAAGATATAATTGCAGGGTGAGAGTCCTGCCATGTATGTGAGAAAGGGAAGAGCCTGAGGGGCTCAGACAAGATTATGACTTCAGTTGTTGTTGTAGGTACCCAATGGGGTGATGAAGGTAAAGGGAAGATTACAGACTTCCTTTCAGTGAATGCAGAAGTGATTGCACGTTACCAAGGTGGTGATAATGCAGGTCACACGATTGTGATCGATGGTAAGAAATTTAAGTTGCACTTGATTCCATCTGGAATTTTCTTCCCTGAAAAAATCTCTGTTATTGGGAATGGTATGGTTGTAAATCCTAAATCTCTTGTAAAAGAGTTGAGCTATCTTCATGAGGAAGGTGTGACAACTGATAACTTACGTATTTCTGATCGTGCGCATGTTATTTTGCCTTATCATATCGAGTTGGATCGCTTGCAAGAAGAAGCTAAGGGCGACAATAAGATTGGTACGACAATTAAGGGAATTGGTCCAGCTTATATGGACAAGGCTGCTCGTGTTGGGATTCGTATCGCAGATCTTTTGGATAAAGATATTTTCCGTGAGCGTTTAGAACGTAACCTTGCTGAGAAGAATCGTCTTTTTGAAAAATTGTATGACAGTAAAGCGATTGATTTCGATGATATTTTTGAAGAGTATTACGAATATGGTCAACAAATCAAAAAATATGTAACAGATACATCTGTTATCTTGAACGATGCGCTTGATAATGGTAAACGTGTGCTTTTTGAAGGTGCACAAGGTGTTATGCTAGATATCGACCAAGGTACTTATCCATTTGTTACGTCATCAAACCCTGTGGCTGGTGGTGTTACGATTGGTTCTGGTGTTGGTCCAAGTAAGATTGACAAGGTTGTGAGGTGTATGTAAAAGCCTATACGGAGTCGTGTAGGAGACGGTCCTTTCCCAACTGAGTTGTTTGATGAAGTGGGAGAACGTATCCGTGAAGTTGGTCATGAGTATGGTACAACAACTGGTCGTCCACGTCGTGTGGGTTGGTTTGACTCAGTTGTGATGCGTCATAGTCGTCGTGTTTCTGGTATTACTAATCTTTCATTGAACTCTATCGATGTTTTGAGCGGTTTTGGATACTGTGAAAATCTGTGTGGTACTATGATCTTGATGGTCAACGTATTGACTACTATCCAGCTAGTCTTGAGCAATTGAAACGTTGCAAGCCTATCTATGAAGAGTTGCCAGGTTGGTCAGAAGATATTACTGGAGTTCGTAATTTGGAAGATCTTCCTGAGAATACGCGTAACTACGTTCGTCGTGTGAGTGAATTGGTTGGCGTTCGTATTTCTACTTTCTCAGTAGGTCCTGGTCGTGAACAAACAAATATTTTAGAAAGTGTTTGGTCCTAAGAGATTTTTAAGATTTGTTTAAGATAGGTCGGGTATACTATAGACAGTTACAAGAAGACCTCCTAACTTGTTGTAACAAATATAAACTTTTCTTTTTCATAATAATCTCCCTATAAAGTCACCGCATTCGGTGGCTTTTTTTTGTTGGGATTCATGATATAATAATAAAATCGATAAGTAGGAAAAGAGAAACGGATGAATTATACAGTTGAAGAAAAAGAAGTCTTCATGAGAGAGGCGAGAGAGGCTGAGGGTGCTCTTGAACACGATGAAATTCCAATTGGTTGTGTGATTGTCAAGGACGGAGAAATCATTGGTCGTGGGCATAATGCGCGTGAGGAGTTGCAACGAGCGGTTATGCATGCGGAGATTATGGCTATAGAGAATGCGAACCTGAGTGAGGAGAGTTGGCGCTTGCTGGATTGCACGCTTTTTGTGACTATTGAGCCTTGTGTCATGTGTAGTGGGGCGATTGGACTTGCCCGCATTCCAAACGTGGTCTATGGGGCTAAAAACCAGAAATTTGGCGCTGCTGGGAGTTTGTACGATATCTTGACAGATGAGCGTCTCAACCATCGTGTGGATGTTGAAACAGGAATTTTGGAAGATGAATGCTGCAGCTATTATGCAGAACTTTTTAGAAATAGACGGAAAAAAATAATTTTTGCTTTTTAAAAATGAAGAGGAATGTGATATAATAAATAGTGGAGCAACAGTTCTGCGTGAAGCGGGTCAGGGGAGGAATCCAGCAGCCCTAAGCGATTTTGAATCGTGTGCTCTTTTTTCGTGCTTTTTCCGAATAAATAAGATAGAATAATCTAGAATAAATGATAATAGAAAAGAAGATGATGAAAATTCGTGGTTTTTGAATTGGTTTCGACTTTTACAGATGAAAATTTATTACCCAAGCGTGAGACAGCGCATGCGACTGGTTACGACTTAAAAGGTTGCGGAACGGACTGTGATTGCACCAGGAGAGATTGTCTTGGTTCCGACAGGGGTTAAAGGCTTATATGCAACCGACTGAGGTTCTCTACCTCTATGATCGCTCTTCAAACCCTCGTAAGAAGGGCTTGGTCTTGATTAACTCGGTTGGTGTCATTGATGGGGATTATTATGGAAATCCTGGGAATGAAGGGCATATTTTTGCTCAGATGAAGAATATCACAGACCAAGAGGTTGTTCTTGAAGTTGGGGAACGTGTGGTCCAGGCTGTCTTTGCTCCTTTCTTAATTGCAGATGGAGATGCAGCTGATGGCGTGCGAACTGGTGGATTTGGATCGACTGGGCACTAGAATGAAGATTATCTTTGTACGTCATGGAGAGCCAGATTATAGTATGCTTGATAAACTTGAAAATCCGCAACTCTATAGTGGTTTTGGTCGTGATTTAGCACCATTGACAGGAAAAGGTCGCAGTCTGGCAAAAGAAGTTGCTAAAACTGCATGTTTTGGAAAGGCAGAGATTATTATTTCATCGTCTGTGACGAGGGCTTTAGAAACAGCCCATTATATAGCAGTTGAAACAGGATTGGACTTATTTGTGGAGCCGTTTTTTCATGAGTGGCGTCCAGACTTAGATGGTACTAACTCTGATTTAACTAGTGTATTGGTAGCTCATGAATATTATCTAAAACATCAAGGAAGTTTACCTGAAGATTCTCCTTATCGCTATGAAACAGCTCTGGAGATGCGTCATCGTTTTTTAAGAACTTTGGAAAAATATAAAAATTATAAAACTATTATCATTGTAACTCACGGAATGCTCATGCGTCAGTTTGTGCCAAATGAGAAGATTGATTTTTGCCAAGTGATTGAGTGTGAGTTAGAGATATAGAAAGAGGTTTATCATCGCAAAAAAAAGCGACATTTGTATGTCAAAATTGTGGGTATAATTCCCCTAAATATCTGGGGCGTTGCCCCAACTGTGGGTCTTGGTCTTCTTTTGTAGAAGAGGTTGAGGTTGCCGAGGTAAAGAATGCGCGTGTGTCCTTGACAGGTGAGAAAAGAAAGAAAGAAGAAATTTGCGACCGGCTTGCTGCTTGTCTCTTCTCGTATCTTTGAGAAGCGTCGGACTTCTTGCTTTACTAATCCAGATTTAAAAGATTTTTTAGAGGAAAACGGTGCTAAAAGCATAGAGTTTATAGTGGTAGATGGCAATGGCTGTGTTAAGGCTTCCGTTTTGGCAGCTACCAAGGAGAATTATCAGCTTTCTGTCGATTTGTTTGCTGTCGGAGTTACCAACCAGAAGAAATTCACTAAAACACTGAAGCAGTGGCAAGATTGCGGAATCAAGATTGGATAGTTTTATGGGGATCTTAATATGAAAATTATTTTTATCCGTCACGGAGAGCCAAATTACCGTGAGTTAGAGGAGCGTTCCTATACTGGATTCGGGATAGATTTGGCACCCTTATCTGAGAAAGGAAGACAACAAGCTCAGGAACTTTGCAAAAATCCTTTGTTTGGCTCAGCTGATATCCTGGTGTCTTCTGCAGTCACAAGAGCTTTAGAAACGGCTTCTTATGTGGCTTGTGCTACGGGACTTCCTTTGAGAGTGGAGCCATTATTGCATGAATGGCAGGTCTATGAAAGTGGCATAGATAGATTTGAAGAAGCTAGAAGACTATTTCTAGAAAATAAGGGGGAGTTACTTCCTAATAGTCCTATTCAATATGAGACAGCTACGGAGATGAAGTCTCGTTTTCTAGAATGCATGGCTAAGTATCGAGATTACCAGACCGTGATAGTGGTAACTCACAACATGCTCATGCGTCAGTTTTAGTGCCAAATGAGAAAGATTGATTTTTGCCAAGTGGTTGAGTGTGAATTAGAGATATAGAAAGAGGTTTATCATCGCAAAGAAAAAAGCGACATTTGTATGTCAAAATTGTGGGTATAATTCACCTAAATATCTGGGGCGTTGCCCCAACTGTGGGTCTTAGTCTTCTTTTTGTAGAAGAGGTTGAGGGTTGTCGAGGTCAAGAATGCGCGCGTGTCCTTGACAGGTGAGAAAACCAAGCCCATGAAACTGGCTGAGGTGACTTCGATCAACGTCAATCGAACCAAGACAGAGATGGAGGAATTCAACCGTGTACTTGGAGGCGGAGTGGTACCAGGAAGTCTCGTCCTCATAGGTGGGGATCCTGGGTGGGAAATCAACCCTTCTCCTACAAGTCTCAGCCCAGCTGTCTCAAGTGGGAACGGTTCTTTACGTAAGTGGGGAAAGAGTCTGCCCAGCAGATTAAACTACGAGCAGAGCGCTTGGGAGATATTGATGGCGAGTTTTATCTCTATGCAGAGACCAATATGCAGAGTGTTCGCGCAGAGGTAGAAAAGAATTCAGCCAGACTTCCTCATTATTGACTCTATTCAGACCATTATGTCTCCTGAAATTTCAGGGGTGCAGGGTCTGTTTCTCAAGTGCGTGAGGTGACGGCTGAACTTATGCAGCTGGCTAAAACTAATAACATTGCCATCTTTATTGTAGGGCATGTGACCAAGGAGGGAACCTTGGCTGGGCCTCGTATGTTGGAGCATATGGTGGATACGGTGCTTTACTTTGAAGGGGAACGTCACCATACCTTCCGTATTCTGAGAGCGGTCAAAAACCGTTTTGGCTCCACTAATGAGATTGGGATTTTTGAGATGCAGTCAGGTGGCTTGGTTGAGGTTCTCAATCCGAGTCAAGTTTTTCTTAGAAGAGCGTTTGGATGGGGCAACTGGTTCATCAATCGTGGTAACTATGGAAGGACGCGTCCGATTTTGGCGGAGGTTCAGGCTTTGGTGACACCGACCATGTTTGGAAATGCCAAGCGTACAACGACAGGACTTGATTTTAATCGTGCTAGCTTGATTATGGCTGTTTTGGAAAAACGGGCAGGTCTTCTCTTGCAAAATCAGGATGCTTACCTCAAATCTGCTGGCGGTGTCAAATTGGATGAACCTGCGATTGACTTAGCTGTTGCGGTTGCCATTGCTTCGAGCTATAAAGACAAAGCCAACCAATCCTCAGGAATGTTTTTGTAGGAGAACTAGGTTTTGACTGGAGAAGTTCGGCGCGTAAATCGTATCGAGCAACGCATCAATGAAAGCTGCTAAACTAGGATTTACTAAGATTTATGTACCTAAGAATTCCTTGACAGGAATTACTCCGCCTAAGGAAATTCAGGTAATTGGAGTGACAACGATTCAGGAAGTTTTGAAAAAGGTTTTTGCTTAATCTGTGACAAATCCTCTTAAAAAAATGATAAGATAGGAGAAATATTTGACTATCAAATTTTTCAAGGAGGAATCGTGTCGTATTTTTGAACAGTTTATGCAAGCCAATCAGGCTTATGTTGCCCTACATGGGCAGTTAAATCTGCCACCAAACCCAAAAACTAGGTAGCCATTGTAACCTGTATGGACTCTCGTCTGCACGTTGCGCAAGCTCTGGGCATGGCACTTGGGGATGCTCATATTTTGCGGAATGCAGGTGGTCGAGTGACTGAGGACATGATTCGTTCGCTGGTTATTTCCCAGCAACAAATGGGGACAAGAGAGATTGTGGTGTTGCACCATACAGACTGTGGTGCTCAAACTTTTGAAAATGGTCCTTTTCAGGAGTATTTAAAAGAGGAACTAGGTGTTGATGTGTCAGATCAGGACTTTTTACCTTTCCAAGATATAGAGGAGAGTGTACGCGAGGATATGCAACTCCTTATCGAGTCTCCCCTAATACCAGATGATGTCATTATCTCTGGTGCCATTTACGATGTTGATACAGGAAGTATGACAGTCGTAGAATTGTAAATACTTCATTTAGAAAGAAAGTGTATGAAGAAAAACAGTATTTTATTTATTTTTATTTTATTGCTATGTATTGGTTTGCAGTATGAAACTATCTACTATACGGATGGTTCGATGTCAGGTGCGGAATATGGACTAATGGGAGTTTCTATCTTTCTAGCTCTCTTTTACATGATTCCGGCTCTTTATTTCCTCTTCCGTACTGGGAAAAAATGGGAATTGCCAAAGAATGCCTTGATCTTGTCTTTATTGGGTGGGATGTTCCTCTCAGGCTGGTTGTCTAGCTTTTCTAATACCTATATCCATGATTTGCTGGGTATTCTTTTCCCAGATAGTGCATTTTTAAATGCCTTTGAAAGTGCTATTGTGGCTCCTTTGGTAGAAGAACCGTTGAAATTGTTGCCACTTGTCTTTGTTTTGGCTTTGATTCCTGTGCGAAAATTAAAATCTTTGTTTTTACTTGGAATTGCTTCTGGTTTGGGATTTCAAATGATTGAGGATATTGGCTACATTCGTACGGATTTGCCAGAGGGCTTTGACTTTACTATTTCGAGAATTTTAGAGCGTATCATCTCAGGAATTGCCTCTCACTGGACTTTTTCAGGTCTAGCTGTAGTAGGTGTTTACTTGCTTTACAGAGCCTATAAAGGGCAGAAGGTTGACAAGAAAGAGGGGCTTATTTTCCTAGGTTTAGCCTTGGGAACTCACTTCCTGTTTAATTCTCCTTTTGTGGAGTTAGATACAGAGTTGCCACTAGCGATTCCAGTAGTTACGGCTATTACTCTTTATGGTTTTTATCAGGCTTATCGCTTTGTTGAGAAGCACAATGAGTTGATGAACTAGAATATTTTTCAAAAGAATGATACAAGGGCACAAATATGTTGCCCTTCTTTTATTTTTGATTGAAAAATAGTGCAAAAAGCGCTACAATGGTAAATGGAAAAATCTTGTGAAAAACACAAGCGATACATATATACCGGAGGAAATCATGTCTTTTTCTGATTTAAAGCTGTTTGCCCTTTCTTCGAATCAAGAATTGGCAAAACGTGTAGCGCAGGAGATTGGGATAGAGTTGGGGAAATCAAGTGTTCGTCAATTTTCAGATGGAGAGATTCAGGTCAACATTGAAGAATCAATCCGTGGGAAACACGTCTTTATCCTACAATCAACTAGTTCGCCTGTAAATGACAATCTGCTTGAAATTTTGATTATGGTAGATGCTTTGAAGCGTGCGAGTGCAGAATCTGTCAATGTTGTCATGCCTTACTATGGGTATGCACGTCAGGATAGAAAGGCGAGAGCGCGTGAGCCAATCACTTCAAAACTTGTCGCAAATATGCTTGAAGTAGCTGGAGTGGATCGTTTGTTGACTATCGACTTGCATGCTGCGCAGATTCAAGGATTCTTTGATATTCCTGTGGATCATTTGATGGGAGCTCCTCTGATTGCGGATTATTTTGAGCGTCGTGGCATGGTTGGTTCTGACTATGTGGTTGTCAGCCCAGACCATGGAGGGGTGACTCGTGCCCGTAAATTGGCAGAATTTTTGAAAACATCTATCGCTATCATTGATAAACGCCGTAGCGTTGATAAGATGAATACCAGTGAAGTCATGAATATCATCGGTAAGGTCGAAGGCAAGACTTGTATCTTGATTGATGATATGATTGATACGGCTGGAACGATTTGTCTCGCGGCAGATGCCCTTGCAGAAGCTGGTGCTGTTGAAGTCTATGCAAGCTGTACACACCCAGTTCTTTCTGGTCCTGCTATGGACAATATCCAAAAATCAGCTATTAAAAAATTGGTTGTTTTGGATACCATCTATCTGCCAGAAGAGCGTTTGATTGATAAGATTGAACAGATTTCAATCGCTCATCTCTTGGGGGATGCTATCGTACGTATCCATGAAAAACGCCCACTTTCTCCACTTTTCAGTATTGAGAAAAAGATTTAAGTTTTCACTTAGAATAAAACATACTCCTAGCAGTGAACTGCTAGGAGGTTTTCATAGTAAAAATCTGCAAGCCTTTTTCAAAAATATGCTATACTGATGAAAGGAGGATTTCTATGAGTCAAGATTTATCAATCCAGAGTGATGGCGTGATTCGTCAGTATCTTGCAACGAGTAAAACCCTTGCTGTGGTGGGCTTGTCAGACCGTGAAGAAACAACTAGCAATCGAGTGACCAAGGAAATGCAGGCTCGGGGTTATAAAATTATCCCAGTCAATCCCAAGGTAGCAGGTGGTGAAATATTGGGCGAAAGAAGCATGATAGCCCTAGCAGAGATTCCTTTTCCTGTAGATATTGTCAATGTTTACCGTCGCGAGTGAATTTCTGCCAGATGCTGGCGCGTGATTTTTCTCAAGGCTGATGCCAAGATTTTTGGGCACAGCTAGGGACTTGAAAAGTCTGGAAGCGGAAGAAATCTTGCGTGCTGAGTGGATGCGAGGACATCGTGATGAATCGTTGCATCAAGAGAGAACATACTCGCTTGATTGAGGAAGCATAGAAGAAGGTAGCTGATGGAAGCTACAGCTTTATGTTATACTCAATGAAAATCAAAAGAGTAAGCTAGGAAACTAGACACTAGATTGCTCAAAACACTGTTTTGAGGTTGCAGATAGACAGCAGAAGTCAGCTCAAAACACTGTTTTGAGGTTGTAGATGGGACTGACGAAGTCAGCTCAAAACACTGCTTTGAGGTTGTAGATAAGACTGACGAAGTCAGTTACATACTCTACAGCAAGGAGACGTTGACGTGGTTTGAATAGATTTTTCGAAGGTATTAGAAAATGCCGATAAGGATCTGCATACCAAGACTAGTGAGGGATGATGGCTATCCAGCGAGATGAGCTCCGAGAAGAATGGATTTTCCACTGGATTTGACCATAGCGACCAGATTGGTTTTGGGACCGAGTAGCACTCATAGTATGACAATAAGGAATTTAGAGGTTGTTTGAGAGGGGTAGAAACTACTAGACACACCGAGAGGTGCTGAGTGGTGTAGTGAGGAGAGAGAGCAAGGATAAAGTAAAAGGATAAAAGTGGGAAGACTTTTTCAGTTGTAGGAGCTTTGCTTGTCTTGTTGGCGACTTTTGCCAGTAGGATAGAAAAAGAGCGTGATAGGGATAATGGGCTAAAAGTACGTGTGAGGTTTAACAATAGTTTGCAGACTCGAGAGTATTGCTTTGGTAAAGACTGTCCCAAGCGCTGGCGGCGACGTTACAGAGAGTGTCGTTGACCGCAGTCCTGCAAAGAGGCGAAGCCTTCATTGGATAGATGAAAGCCAGGTGCCGAGGGTTGGAAAGATGAGCGCGGCCAAGACATTGAAGAAAAAGATAACGGAAATGGCGGGCTCACTTCCTTTTCCTTAGCATCAGTAACGAGGCGCTGTCATGCTAATGGCAGAACCCCACAGATGGAAGAACCCACTCCAACCAAGGTAGCCAGTTTTGTATCCAGTGCAAAGAAGCGCTGGAAGAAGTAAACAATAATCAGAGCTATTGAGATGGTGGACAGGATGACAGGGGAGCGAAAGATTGGTCAGACTGCGAAGACCTGCGAGATATTGAGACTCAAAACCAAAGCAAGACAACGGCATGTTGGAGCAATTTTTAGGAACTAAAGGTCAACCCAGCATCCAGTTGTTTATGGGACGAGAGAAAGGGATGTAGGAGCATGCCTATAAAAATGGCAAAAACAGGCGCGCCAATAACAGGAAGAATCCTCCTAAGTACCAAGATACGATTGGAAATGAGAAGGCAGGGGCCAAGATACCTGCTCCATTTTTGATAGAAATGACATAAAAACCTCAAAATAAAATACCTTACCATTATAGACCTATAAACAGGAAAGAAAGTAAAATAGAAAGAGGAAAGAAGCTGATTCTATAATGTATGCGGTCAGGGGCTTTTGTAGTATAATAGAGATACGTTTTGAAAGTAGGAGGTATCCTATGGACTTAACTAGCGCTGCAATAAACAGTTAGATAAGATTCAAGTTTTCGTTGATTCGTCAGTTTGACCAGGCTATTTCTGAGATTCCTGGGGTCTTGCGTTTTGACCTTGGGGAACCTGATTTTTACAACTGCCAGATCATGTGGGAAGGCGGCTAAGCGAGCGATTGACCAGAACCAATCCTACATACAGGGATGAGTGGTCTGCTGACTCTACGTCAGGCAGCTAGTGACTTTGTTAAGGAAAAGTACCAACTGGACTATGCTCCTGAAAAATGAAATCTTGAGTTTACAATTGGGGCGACAGAGGCTTTATCTGCTAGTTTGACGGCTATTTTGGAAGAGGAGACAAGGTGCTCTTGCCAGCTCCTGCCTATCGAGGTTATGAACCGATTGTCAATCTAGTTGGGGCAGAGGTTGTCAGAGATTGATACAACTGAAAAATAATTTTGTCTTGACTCCTGAAATGTTGGAAAGTCATGTTTAGAGCAGGGTAGACAAGCTCAAGGCAGTTATTCTCAGTTATCCAGCCAATCCGACAGGAATTACCTATAGTCCAGGAACAATTGGAAGCCTTAGCGAGCTGTTTACACGAAGTGCAGAAATTTTTAGTTGTCTGTGATAGAGTTTACTCAAATTGACCTACACGAGAAACCCATGTGTCTCTAGGAACCATGTTGAGAAGATCAGGCTATTATTATCAATGGTCTATCTAAATCACATGCCATGACCGGATTGGCGTTTGGGTCTGATTTTTGCTCCTGCGCTTTCGCAGCTCAGTTAATCAAGAGTCACCAGTACTTGATCTACTGCCATGCCACATAGCCCATGGCTCAACATGCTGCGGTGGAAAGCCTTGACAGCTGGTAAAAAACGATGCGGAGCCTATGAAGAAGGAATACATTCAGCGTCAGATTATATTATCAGAGAAAAATGACTGCTCTTGAGTTTTGAGATTATCAAAACCAGACGGTGCCTTCTATATCTTTGCTAAGATTCAGCAGGCTACAATCAAGATTCCGCTGCTTTTCTCAAGGATTTTGCTCAGAAGAAGGCCGTTGCCTTTATCCTGGGCGCCTTTTGGGCGTTACGGAGGAAGGCTATGTCGTCTGTCTCTGTAGACAGCTATGGAGACTATCAAAGAAGCCATGAAACGACAGGAGTACATGAGAAAGCATGATTCAGTCTATCACGAGTCAAGGCTTGGTGCTCTACAATCGCAACTTTCAGGAGGATGACAAAGCTCGTCAAAGATACTGAGCAGGCTGGTAAGACGAGATGTATCATCAAACACGCTGGTCAGTCTAAGCTGGCCAGTTATTCAGCCCTATGGTGCTGGCTATGATTTCTCTTGCGAATCAATGATGATGGGCTTAGCTACATCGAGGACTATCATGAGGTCATGACCTTTTTCCCAAGATTAATAGTGACCTCTTTGTCATGAGCCTGTACGACCTACGTGGCACTCTTGCAGATGCTGGTTGCAGGACAATCAGCAGGATGCTCCTTGTTTCTTTTTGCAAAGACTTTGGAGTTGATGGGAAGCTAGGGTTTGGATTATCAGGTTTTGACAATATTTTGAAATCAAATCTTGACTCGATTTAGGGATCAGCCTCAATTTTAATGAGGTATCTTCTGCCATCAGGTCGGTCAGGCTTTTAGACTTTTTCTTTCAAATATGGCGCCTGCCTCTGTCCAGATCATTACCATGAGGATGAAAGACGTTGCCATCTAAGCCAATATCCCATATCTACTCAATCAATTTCAAGCCATTGATTTTGGGACCTTGGAGACCATTTCGCTCAAGCTGGAAATCAAACAAGAGCTACGCCAATTTATGGATCAACTCTACTGAAGAGTACGTAGGATTCACCTAAAAATCAAAGAAATTTATTGATTCCCCTAGCAGACTGGGGACAATTACTAAAGAGGAAAAAGAAATGAAAAATCGCAGTAGATGCCATGGGGGCATTCGCACCTCAAGCCATCGTTGAGGGTGTCAATCAAGCCTAGCTGACTTTTTCAGATCATCAGGGTTCAACTCTGCAGGAGATGAGCTAAAATCAAACAATATCTGACAGCGACAGAGCGCGTCAGCATTATCCATACGGATGCAGGAAGATTGATTCGAGACGATGAACCTACGAGAGCTATTCGGAAGAAGAAAAATGCCAGTATGGTATTGGCAGCCAAGGCTGTCAAAGATGGAGAGGCAGATGCTGTTCTTTCCGCAGGCAATACAGGTGCTTTGTTGGCGGCAGGATTCTTCATTGTGGGTCGTATTAAGAATATCGATCGCCCTGGGCTTATGTCAACCTTGCCGACTATTGATGGGAAAGGTTTTGACATGCTGGACCTCGGTGCTAATGCAGAAAATACAGCCAGCACCTCCATCAATACGCGGTTCTGAGGCTCCTTCTGTATGCTAAAATGTTCGTGGCATTACGCAACCACGCGTTAGCACTCAACAACGGAACAGAGAGTAGTAAGGGCGACCCGCTTCGTAAGGAAACCTATGAATTACTGGCGGCTGATGAAAGTTTGAACTTTATCGGAAACGTGGAAGCACGTGATTTGATGAATGGCGTTGCAGATGTTGTTGTGGCAGATGGTTTCACGGGAAACGCTGTGCTCAAATCCATTGAAGGGACAGCCATGGGAATCATGGGCTTGCTCAAGACCGCTATTACAGGTGGTGGTCTGCGAGCGAAACTAGGTGCCCTCCTTCTCAAGGACAGCCTCAGAGGTTTGAAAAAACAGCTCAACTATTCAGATGTTGGTGGAGCAGTCTTGTTTGGTGTCAAGGCACCTGTTGTTAAGACTCATGGCTCAAGCGATGCCAAGGCTGTTTATAGTACAATCCGCCAGATTCGTACCATGCTAGAAACAGACGTAGTTGCCCAGACTGCGCGTGAATTTTCAGGAGAATAAAAGAGATGACAGAAAAAGAAATTTTTGCTGACCGTATTGTGACTATTGTCCAAGAGCGACAGGGAGAAGACTTTGTCGTGACAGAATCCTTGAGTCTGAAAGACGATTTGGATGCGGACTCAGTTGACTTGATGGAGTTTATCTTGACACTGGAAGATGAATTTAATATCGAAATCAGTGATGAGGAAATTGACCAACTGCAGAGCGTAGGAGATGTGGTAGAAGTCGTCAAAAGTAAAGAATAGCAAGAAGCAACATGCAAGTCGTGTTGCTTTTTTATTGTCAGGAAAAATAAAAAATTTAGAACTTTTAGTGGGAATTACGAATAGATAGATAAGGAAGAAAAAGGAGGAGTGTTTATGTATGTGACTGGTTTTTATCCGTGGTTCATTAAATTATTTTTTTCAAAATAAAAATTTAATTAATTGTACATTTTCGAATTATTTTTCGAATAAATAAGTGAGAAGAAAAGGAAGGAGATTACGCGATGTATTTACCAATCTTATTGCCATGGTTTATCAAATGGTATTTAAAAATAAATGAAATTTACCTGTTCATTTTAAATCACTTCTCAAATAGATAAGTGAGACGAAAAGGAAAGAAAAAGGAATTCAGTAATTTTATCTATTCTGGTTTTTAAAAATGGTTTAAGAGCCAGAAATCGTAAACTAAAAAATAGAAATAAAGGAGAAAAAGATGACAAATTTTTGACAAAATGGAACAGAACTTTGTAGCTCTTACAGAAGAAGAGTTGATGAATGTGGATGGGGGAATTATTCGATTACAGTAGCAGCTAATGTGTACAGGTTCAGCATTTGGTTTCAGTGCAGGGTAGCTGGTAGATTAGTCCAAACCAGAGATAGCTGAGAGGGTGACATCAATGAGTTTTCCAGCAATTTGCGGCTGTTATTATATCAGCCTCCAAGAAGAATAGTGGAGTTTTGGCCAAAGTAGGGAGTAGCTGGATTAAGCTGGTATTTTAAAAGGGTATATCTTTAAATTGATTCAATTTGAAATCGTAAAATAAAAGTGAATTAGAGCAAGTACAAGGCAGGAGTGGGTTTATTGGGTTAGCCTCGAACTCATTGCCTGCAATTTGCAGAACTGGGAGTAGCTGGTTGTTAGTTTATCTCGGCCTGCGTTTGGTTAATATATTTAAAGACAAATTTGAAAAAAGTAGAAAAATTTGAGATCTGGCGAAACAGATTTAAACAATTTGAACTATTACTACTTCTGGCTATCGCTTGGGGTGTTTAGGAGTTGTTACCTATATGTACGGTCGTCATCTAGGAAGCAGACGTTAATTTTAACAATTTACAGAGTACATATTTTATTAAAGAATGCTGAAAAACTATGAATCGTAACTTGGGAGCAGTGTTATCTATTTTGACCATGAATAGATTATACCAGAGAGGTGGCTTAGGAATAGCAGGGACATTAGTAATTGAAATAATGATAAGTGTCGTAAAGATTCCTCTATCAGTTTTATTTGTTTCCAAGTTTGCCCTAGGAATTGTGATGAAACATCAATTTCCTTTCATACCATGTTTTTAGTAGGTAGGGCAGCATTCTGCATATTTTCAAGAGATTTGAGTTGGGGTGTTTATTTGGAGTTTTATATATTTTTATTAAAATAGTTAGAAATTAGGAAAGTTGAAGAAAAGAGTGAAGAAGGTTGTAGGATATTTTTTATATTTGTTTTTCTATTTTTGATGAATACTACATCTTTAAGATACTAGCAACCCTGGGATTTCAGCTGACTATTAGGTAGAAAGAGAGTTATATTGTACCACCTTTGTTTTCGATTATCATTGTATATATGAAGTTGACAAAAGAATTAGGAAGAAAAAGAAATAAATATATATTTTAGGTAGAATGTTTGTTCTACCTATTTTTTTATCTTAAAAGTGCAGTTGGGAGGGAGATAGGTGCATTTGGGAAGGAAGTCCAGTTTTTGTTTTGGGATTGGGGTAAGATAGTTATTATCAGATGAGTTTAGGAAAAGGAGTTGAATATGAAATTTGGGAAACGTCACCATCGTCCGCAGGTGGATCAGATGGACTGCGGTGTAGCTTCATTAGCCATGGTTTTTGGCTACTATGGTAGCTATTATTCTTTGGCTCACTTGCGAGAATTGGCTAAGACGACCATGGATGGGACGACGGCCTTGGGCTTGGTCAAGGTGGCAGAGGAGATTGGTTTTGAGACGCGAGCAATTAAGGCGGATATGACGCTTTTTGACTTGCCAGATTTGACTTTTCCTTTTGTTGCCCATGTGCTTAAGGAAGGAAAATTGCTCCACTACTATGTGGTGACTGGGCAGGATAAGGATAGCATTCATATTGCCGATCCAGATCCTGGGGTGAAATTGACCAAACTGCCACGTGAGCGTTTTGCGGAAGAATGGACAGGAGTGACTCTGTTTATGGCACCTAGTCCAGACTACAAGCCTCATAAGGATCAAAAGAATGGCCTGCTCTCTTTTATCCCTATATTAGTGAAGCAGCGTGGCTTGATTGCCAATATCGTTTTGGCAACACTCTTGGTAACCTTGATTAACATTGTGGGTTCTTATTATCTGCAGTCTATCATTGATACCTATGTGCCAGATCAGATGCGTTCGACGCTGGGGATTATTTCTATTGGGCTGGTTATCGTCTATATTCTCCAGCAGATTTTGTCTTACGCTCAGGAGTATCTCTTACTTGTTTTGGGGCAACGCTTGTCGATTGATGTGATTTTGTCCTATATCAAGCATGTTTTTCACTTGCCCATGTCCTTCTTTGCGACACGCAGAACAGGGGAAATCGTGTCTCGTTTTATAGATGCTAACAGTATCATCGATGCGCTGGCTTCGACCATTCTTTCGATTTTCCTAGATGTGTCAACGGTTGTCATTATTTCCCTTGTTTTATTTTCACAAAATACCAATCTCTTTTTCATGACCTTATTGGCACTTCCTATCTATACAGTGATTATCTTTGCTTTTATGAAGCCGTTTGAAAAGATGAATCGGGACACCATGGAAGCTAATGCGGTTCTGTCTTCTTCTATCATTGAGGACATCAACGGTATTGAGACTATCAAATCCTTGACTAGTGAAAGTTCACGCTATCAAAAGATTGACAAGGAATTTGTGGATTATCTGAAAAAATCCTTTACCTATAGTCGAGCAGAGAGTCAGCAAAAGGCTTTGAAAAAAGTAGCACATCTCTTGCTCAATGTCGGTATTCTCTGGATGGGGGCTGTTTTGGTCATGGATGGCAAGATGAGTTTGGGGCAGTTGATTACCTATAACACTTTGCTTGTTTACTTTACCAATCCTTTGGAAAATATCATCAATCTGCAAACTAAACTTCAGACAGCGCAGGTTGCCAATAACCGTCTGAATGAGGTTTATCTGGTAGCTTCTGAGTTTGAGGAGAAGAAAACAGTTGAGGATTTGAGCTTGATGAAGGGAGATATGACCTTCAAGCAGGTTTCCTACAAGTATGGCTATGGTCGAGATGTCTTGTCGTCTATCAATTTGACCATTCCCCAAAGCTCTAAGGTGGCTTTTGTGGGGATTTCAGGGTCAGGTAAGACGACCTTGGCCAAGATGATGGTTAATTTTTACAATCCAAGTCAGGGGAGATAAGTCTGGGTGGTGTCAATCTCAATCAGATTGATAAAAAGGCCTTGCGCCAGTACATCAACTATCTGCCTCAACAGCCTTATGTCTTTAACGGAACGATTTTGGAGAATCTTCTTTTGGGAGCCAAGGAGGGGACGACTCAGGAGGACATCTTGCGGGCGGTCGAGTTGGCAGAGATTCGGGAGGATATTGAGCGGATGCCACTGAATTACCAGACAGAATTGACTTCGGATGGGGCAGGAATTTCAGGTGGTCAACGTCAGAGAATCGCTCTGGCGCGTGCTCTCTTGACAGATGCGCCAGTCTTGATTTTGGATGAGGCGACCAGTAGTTTGGATATTTTGACAGAGAAGCGAATTGTCGATAATCTCATGGCTTTGGACAAGACTTTGATTTTCATCGCCCACCGCTTGACCATTGCTGAGCGGACAGAGAAGGTTGTTGTCTTGGACCAGGGCAAGATTGTTGAAGAAGGAAAGCATGCTGATTTGCTTGCACGGGGTGGCTTTTATGCCCATTTGGTGAATAGCTAGAAAGAGGAGAGGATGAAACCAGAATTTTTAGAAAGTGCGGAGTTTTATAATCGACGTTACCATAATTTTTCCAGTCGGGTGATTGTCCCCATGTCACTTCTGTTCGTGTTTTTGCTTGGCTTTGCAACATTTGCAGAGAAGGAGATGAGTTTGTCTACTAGAGCTACTGTTGAGCCTAGTCGTATCCTTGCAAATATACAGTCAACTAGCAACAATCGTATTCTTGTCAATCATCTGGAAGAAAATAAGCTGGTTAAAAAGGGGGAGCTTCTGCTTCAATATCAGGAAGGGGCAGAGGGTGTCCAAGCGGAGGCCTATGCTAGTCAGTTGGACATGCTAAAGGATCAAAAAAAGCAATTGGAGTATTTGCAAAAAAGTCTGCAAGAAGGGGAGAACCACTTTCCAGAGGAGGATAAATTTGGTTACCAAGCCACCTTTCGCGACTACATCAGTCAAGCAGGCAGTCTTAGGGCTAGTACATCGCAACAAAATGAGACCATCGCGTCCCAGAATGCAGCAGCTAGTCAAACCCAAGCCGAAATCGGTAACCTCATCAGCCAAACAGAGGCTAAAATTCGCGATTACCAGACAGCTAAGTCAGCTATTGAAACAGGTGCTTCCTTGGCCAGTCAGAATCTAGCCTACTCTCTCTACCAGTCCTATAAGTCTCAGGGTGAGGAAAATCCGCAAGCTAAGGCTCAGGCAGTGGCACAGGTTGAAGCGCAGCTTTCTCAGTTAGAATCTAGTCTTGCTACTTACCGTGTTCAGTATGCAGGTTCAGGTACCCAGCAAGCCTATGCGTCAGGTTTAAGTAGTCAATTGGAATCTCTCAAATCCCAACACTTGGCAAAGGTTGGTCAGGAATTGACCCTTCTAGATCAGAAAATCTTGGAAGCAGAGTCAGGCAAGAAGGTTCAGGGAAGTCTTCTAGACAAGGGGAAATTACGGCTAGTGAGGATGGGGTGCTTCACCTTAATCCTGAGACTAGTGATTCTACCATGGTAGCAGAAGGTGCCTTACTAGCCCAACTCTATCCGTCCTTGGAAAAAGAAGGGAAAGCCAAACTCACAGCTTATCTAAGTTCAAAAGATGTAGCAAGAATCAAGATCGGTGATTCTGTTCGCTATACGACTACTCATGATGCCAAGAATCAACTTTTTCTAGATTCTACCGTTACAAGTGTTGATGCGACAGCTACCAAGACTGAAAAAGGGAATTTCTTTAAAATTGAGGCGGAGACTAATCTAACTTCGGAGCAGGCTGAAAAACTTCGGTACGGGGTGGAAGGTCGCCTGCAGATGATTACGGGCAAGAAAAGTTATCTACGTTATTATTTGGATCAATTTTTGAACAAAGAGTAATGTTCGTGTTTTTAGAGTTAAATGATTTTTAAACTGTGAGAAAGATTCTTCTTGCAGTTTTTTTCTTTATGATTTTTGAAACACACCTACTATTTATTCGTTTAAATTCTTGTAATTTTAGGTTTTTTATGGTAGAATGTGCTCAAGTAATACGAAAGGCGAACTTTAAAATGTCAAAACAATTAATCTATTCGGGAAAAGCTAAAGATATCTATACAACTGAGGATGAAAATCTTATTATTTCAACTTACAAGGACCAGGCGACTGCTTTCAATGGTGTCAAGAAGGAGCAGATTGCAGGTAAGGGAGTGTTGAATAATCAGATCTCATCTTTTATTTTTGAGAAATTAAATGCGGCTGGTGTGGCGACTCACTTTGTGGAGAAATTTTCAGACACGGAACAACTCAATAAAAAGGTTAAGATTATTCCTTTGGAAGTCGTGCTCCGAAACTATACTGCTGGTTCCTTTTCAAAACGTTTTGGAGTAGACGAAGGTATCGCATTTGAGACTCCGATTGTCGAATTTTACTATAAAAATGATGATTTGGATGATCCATTTATCAATGACGAGCATGTGAAATTCCTAAAGATTGCGGATGACCAGCAAATCGCCTACTTGAAGGAAGAAACTCGTCGAATCAATGAACTCTTGAAAGCCTGGTTTGCTGAGATTGGTCTTAAGTTGATTGACTTTAAACTAGAGTTCGGTTTTGATAAGGATGGTAAGATTATCTTGGCAGACGAATTTTCACCAGATAACTGCCGCTTGTGGGATGCGGATGGCAACCACATGGACAAGGATGTTTTTCGTAGGGGATTGGGAGAACTAACCGACGTTTATGAGATTGTCTGGGAAAAGTTGCAGGGTTTGAAATAATCTGTTTGCAAGACTCTCAAGGTCGTTGGGAACATTGCAAGAGCTGAAATAAAGGAATAAGAATTGATGGATAAACGTATTTTTGTTGAAAAAAAGGCTGATTTTCAGGTCAAGTCAGAGAGTTTGGTAAGAGAGCTCCAGCACAACTTGGGACTGTCAACTTTGAAAAGTATTCGCATTGTGCAGGTTTATGATGTCTTTGATTTGGTAGAGGACTTGTTTGCACCCGCAGAGAAGCATATTTTCTCTGAGCAGGTGACAGACCGTATCTTGGATGAATCAGCCGTACAAGCAGATCTTGCCAACTATGCTTTCTTTGCCATTGAAAGTTTGCCAGGGCAATTTGACCAGCGTGCAGCTTCTTCACAGGAAGCCTTGCTTTTGCTGGGAAGTTCGAGTGACGTGACGGTCAACACAGCACAATTGTACTTGGTTAATAAAGATATTGATGTGACTGAGTTGGAAGCGGTCAAGAACTACCTGCTCAATCCAGTTGATTCTCGTTTCAAGGATATCACAACAGGAATTGCCAAGCAGGAATTTTCTGAGTCAGACAAGACAATTCCGAAATTGACCTTCTTTGAAAGCTATACAGCGGAAGACTTTGCGCGCTACAAGGCCGAGCAAGGAATGGCCATGGAAGTGGATGATTTGCTCTTTATCCAAGATTATTTCAAGTCAATCGGGCGTGTGCCAACTGAGACGGAACTCAAGGTTTTGGATACTTACTGGTCTGACCACTGCCGTCACACGACTTTTGAGACAGAGTTGAAACACATTGATTTCTCCGCATCGAAATTCCAAAAACAATTGCAGTCAACCTATGATAAATATATCGCTATGCGCGATGAGTTGGGGCGTTCTGAAAAACCTCAAACATTGATGGATATGGCGACTGTTTTCGGTCGTTATGAGCGTGCCAATGGACGTTTGGATGACATGGAAGTGTCAGACGAAATCAATGCTTGCTCAGTTGAAATCGAAGTGGATGTTGATGGTGTGAAAGAGCCATGGCTCCTAATGTTCAAGAATGAAACTCACAACCACCCAACGGAAATTGAGCCATTTGGTGGGGCGGCTACTTGTATCGGTGGTGCTATTCGTGACCCATTATCAGGTCGCTCATATGTTTACCAAGCTATGCGTATCTCAGGTGCTGGAGATATTACCGCACCGATTTCAGAAACTCGCGCTGGGAAATTGCCACAACAAGTCATTTCTAAAACAGCGGCCCATGGTTATTCTTCATACGGTAACCAGATTGGACTTGCAACAACCTACGTTCGTGAATACTTCCACCCAGGCTTTGTAGCTAAACGCATGGAGCTAGGTGCTGTTGTCGGAGCGGCTCCTAAGGGCAATGTTGTCCGTGAAAAACCGGAAGCTGGTGATGTCATTATCCTTCTTGGAGGTAAGACTGGACGTGATGGTGTCGGTGGTGCGACAGGTTCTTCTAAGGTTCAAACAGTTGAGTCCGTGGAAACTGCTGGAGCTGAAGTTCAAAAAGGGAATGCTATCGAAGAACGCAAGATTCAACGTCTGTTCCGTAATGGCGATGTCACTCGTCTTATCAAGAAGTCTAATGACTTTGGTGCTGGTGGTGTCTGTGTAGCCATCGGTGAATTAGCAGACGGTCTTGAAATCGACCTCAACAAGGTTCCTCTTAAATACCAAGGCTTGAATGGTACAGAAATTGCCATCTCTGAATCTCAAGAACGGATGGCAGTCGTGGTTCGTCCTGAGGATGTAGATGCCTTCGTTGCTGAATGTAACAAAGAGAATATTGATGCTGTTGTGATTGCGACAGTGACGGAAAAACCAAATCTGGTTATGCACTGGAATGGTGAAACCATCGTCGACTTGGAGCGTCGCTTCCTTGATACCAATGGTGTACGAGTGGTTGTTGATGCCAAGGTTGTGGACAAGGATGTCAAACTCCCAGAAGAACGCACAACAAGCGCTGACACACTTGAAGCAGATACCTTTACGGTTCTATCTGACCTCAACCATGCGAGTCAAAAAGGATTACAGACTATCTTTGACTGCTCTGTTGGACGCTCTACGGTTAATCACCCACTTGGTGGTCGCTACCAACTTACACCAACTGAGGCTTCTGTGCAGAAGTTGCCAGTTCAACACGGTGTGACTCATACTGCGTCAGTAATGGCCCAAGGTTTCAACCCTTATCTAGCAGAATGGTCTCCATATCACGGTGCTGCTTATGCGGTTATTGAAGCGACTGCTCGTTTGGTTGCTGCTGGTGCCAACTGGTCTAAGGCTCGTTTCTCTTACCAAGAGTACTTCGAGCGTATGGATAAACAAGCAGAGCGTTTTGGTCAGCCAGTAGCAGCTCTCCTAGGCTCTATCGAAGCTCAGATTCAGCTTGGCTTGCCATCTATCGGTGGTAAGGACTCTATGTCTGGTACCTTTGAAGAATTGACGGTGCCACCAACCTTGGTTGCTTTTGGAGTGACAACAGCAGATAGCCGTAAGGTGCTCTCTCCAGAATTTAAAGTTGCTGGGGAAAACATCTACTACATCCCGGGACAAGCTTTGGCACAAGAAATTGACTTTGAACTCATCAAGTCTAACTTTGCTCAATTTGAAGCTATCCAAGCTGAACACAAAGTAACATCTGCATCAGCTGTCAAATATGGTGGTGTGGTTGAAAGTTTGGCTCTTGCTACCTTTGGAAATCATATTGGTGCAGAGGTGACCTTGCCTGAACTTGAAACGGCTTTGACAGCTCAATTAGGTGGATTTGTCTTTACCTCTCCTGAAGAAATTGCTGGAGTAGAGAAAATCGGTCAAACAAGTGCAGACTTTACACTGACTGTAAATGGTGTGAAGCTAGATGGACAGAAACTTGACAGTGCCTTCCAAGGAAAACTGGAAGAAGTTTACCCAACAGAGTTTGCTCAAGCCAAAGAACTGACTGAAGTACCAGCTGTGGTATCAGATGTTGTGATTAAAGCCAAAGAAAAGGTTGAAAAACCTGTGGTTTACATCCCAGTCTTCCCAGGAACTAACTCAGAATATGACTCAGCTAAGGCCTTCGAAAAAGAAGGTGCAGAGGTCAACTTGGTGCCATTTGTTACCTTGAATGAAGAGGCTATTGTCAAGTCAGTTGAAACCATGGTTGACAACATCAGTAAAGCTAACATTCTCTTCTTTGCAGGTGGATTCTCAGCTGCGGATGAGCCAGATGGATCGGCTAAGTTTATCGTCAATATCCTTCTCAATGAAAAAGTGCGTGCGGCTATTGATAGCTTTATCGCTCGTGGTGGCTTGATTATCGGTATCTGTAATGGATTCCAGGCCTTGGTCAAATCAGGTCTTCTTCCATACGGAAACTTCGAGGATGCTAGTAGTACTAGTCCAACCCTCTTCTACAATGATGCCAACCAACACGTGGCCAAGATGGTGGAAACTCGTATTGCCAATACTAATTCACCATGGCTTGCTGGAGTGCAAGTGGGAGATATCCACGCTATTCCTGTTTCACACGGTGAAGGGAAGTTTGTCGTGACGGCTGAGGAATTTGCAGAGCTCCGTGACAATGGACAAATTTTCAGCCAATACGTTGACTTCGAAGGCAAACCTAGCATGGACTCTAAGTATAATCCGAACGGTTCTGTCCATGCCATCGAAGGAATTACCAGTAAGAACGGCCAAATCATCGGTAAGATGGGCCACTCAGAACGTTATGAGGAAGGTCTTTTCCAAAACATCCCAGGAAATAAAGACCAGCACCTGTTTGCGTCAGCGGTTAAATATTTCACTGGAAAATAAGACTTGCAGATTTTCTAATAGATAGTATCAGTAATGTAAAAGTCATGTAGGTCTAGCTCTTGATGATTACAAATGAAAATTAGGTATAAAAAATGACATACGAAGTAAAATCTCTTAATGAAGAATGTGGTGTTTTCGGTATCTGGGGACATCCAGATGCTGCTAAATTGACCTATTTTGGTCTTCACAGCCTTCAGCACCGTGGTCAGGAGGGGGCAGGAATCCTCTCCAATGACCAAGGGAAACTAAAGCGGCATCGTGATATGGGTCTTCTATCAGAAGTCTTTAGAAATCCTGCTAATTTGGATAAATTGACAGGAACTGGTGCGATTGGTCACGTGCGTTATGCGACTGCTGGCGAAGCTTCTGTAGATAACATTCAGCCCTTCCTCTTCCGTTTTCACGATATGCAGTTTGGGTTGGCTCATAATGGAAACTTGACCAATGCGGCCTCTCTCAAGAAAGAATTGGAAGATAGAGGAGCGATTTTCAGCGCGACTTCGGACTCGGAAATATTGGCTCATCTCATTCGTCGCAGTCACAATCCGAACTTGATGGGAAAAATCAAGGAAGCGCTCAGTCTTGTCAAAGGTGGCTTTGCTTATATCCTGCTGTTTGAGGACAAGTTGATTGCGGCTCTTGACCCCAATGGTTTCCGTCCGCTTTCTATCGGGAAAATGGCTAATGGAGCGGTGGTTGTTTCCTCTGAAACCTGTGCTTTTGAGGTTATTGGTGCTGAATGGATTCGTGATTTGAAGCCAGGTGAGATTGTGATCATTGATGACAAGGGAATCCAGTATGATAGCTATACAGATGATACTCAGTTAGCAATCTGTTCTATGGAGTATATCTATTTTGCCCGCCCTGATTCTAATATTCATGGTGTCAATGTCCATACGGCACGTAAACGTATGGGTGCCCAATTGGCGCGTGAATTCAAGCATGAGGCGGATATCGTGGTCGGTGTGCCCAATTCTTCCCTCAGCGCGGCTATGGGCTTTGCGGAAGAATCAGGTTTACCAAATGAAATGGGCCTCATCAAGAACCAATACACCCAACGTACCTTTATCCAACCGACTCAAGAATTGCGGGAGCAAGGGGTGCGGATGAAATTGTCTGCAGTTTCTGGTGTTGTCAAAGGCAAGCGTGTGGTTATGATTGATGACTCTATTGTACGTGGAACAACCTCTCGTCGGATTGTTCAGCTTTTGAAAGAAGCGGGTGCGACTGAAGTTCACGTTGCCATTGGTAGTCCAGCGCTAGCTTATCCATGTTTCTACGGGATTGATATCCAGACACGTCAGGAGCTGATTGCGGCTAATCATACGGTCGAAGAAACTTGCCAAATCATTGGTGCGGACAGTCTGACCTATCTTTCTGTTGAGGGGTTGATTGATTCGATTGGGATTGAAACAGATGCGCCAAATGGTGGTCTCTGTGTCGCTTACTTTGACGGTGACTACCCAACACCTCTCTACGACTATGAGGAAGACTATCGTAGAAGTTTGGAAGAAAAGACCAGTTTTTACAAGTAGACAATAGATCCTCCATTAAAGAAAAGGAAAAATAAAATGGCAAATAAAAATGCGTACGCTCAATCTGGTGTGGATGTTGAAGCGGGTTATGAAGTTGTTGAACGGATTAAAAAGCACGTGGTTCGTACGGAGCGTGCAGGTGTCTTGGGAGCTCTTGGTGGTTTTGGTGGTATGTTTGACCTTTCAAAAACAGGTGTCAAAGAACCTGTCTTGATTTCAGGGACTGACGGTGTCGGAACCAAGCTCATGTTGGCTATCAAGTACGACAAGCACGATACCATCGGTCAGGACTGTGTGGCCATGTGTGTCAATGATATCATCGCTGCAGGTGCGGAGCCCCCTCTATTTCCTTGACTACGTCGCAACTGGCAAGAATGAACCAGCTAAGCTAGAACAAGTGGTTGCTGGTGTGGCTGAAGGTTGTGTGCAAGCTGGTGCAGCCCTCATCGGTGGTGAAACAGCTGAAATGCCTGGCATGTATGGCGAAAATGACTATGACTTGGCTGGTTTTGCGGTCGGGGTGGCTGAAAAATCTCAAATCATTGACGGTTCAAAGGTGGCAGAAGGAGATGTTCTTCTCGGACTTGCTTCAAGTGGGATTCACTCAAATGGTTACTCCCTCGTTCGCCGTGTCTTTGCCAACTACACAGGTGAGGAAATCTTGCCAGAATTGGAAGGCAAGCAACTCAAGGAAGTTCTTCTTGAGCCGACTCGTATCTATGTCAAGGCTGTCTTACCACTCATCAAGGAAGGCTTGGTCAACGGCATTGCCCATATCACAGGTGGTGGCTTTATTGAGAATGTCCCTCGTATGTTTGCAGCTGATTTAGCAGCTGAGATTGAGGAAGACAAGGTTCCAGTGCTTCCAATTTTCAAAGCCCTTGAAAAATACGGTCAGATCAAACACGAAGAAATGTTTGAAATCTTCAACATGGGTGTGGGGCTTATGCTGGCAGTTAACCCTGAAAATGTAAGTCATGTCAAGGAATTGTTGGATGAACCAGTTTATGAAATTGGTCGCATCGTCAAGAAAGAAAACGAAAGTGTCATTATCAAATGAAAAAAATAGCGGTTTTTGCTTCTGGTAATGGCTCAAATTTTCAGATGATTGCCGAAGAATTTCCAGTGGAGTTTGTCTTTTCAGACCATCGTGATGCCTATGTACTCGAGCGTGCAGACAAGCTCGGCGTTCTGTCCTATGCTTTTGAACTCAAGGAGTTTGAGAGCAAGGCAGACTACGAAGCGGCCCTTGTCGAACTCTTGGAAGAACACCAGATTGACTTGGTTTGTCTAGCAGGCTACATGAAATCGTTGGGCCAACCTTGCTAGCAGCTTATGAAGGTCGAATTATCAACATTCATCCAGCCTACCTGCCAGAATTTCCAGGAGCTCATGGGATTGAGGATGCTTGGAATGCTGGGGTGGATCAGTCTGGTGTGACCATTCACTGGGTGGATTCAGGTGTGGATACAGGAAAGGTTATCAAGCAAGTGCGTGTACCGCGACTAGCTGATGATACGATTGAAAGTTTTGAAAATCGGATTCATGAGGCGGAGTACAAGTTGTATCCAGAAGTGTTGGATAGTTTGGGAGTGGGGAGGAAGTGTTAAATATGGCAACAACTATAGAGGTTAATAAACAGACTGTAAAGGAATTACTTGGATCAGGGAAAAATAAGAAATTCGCTATTCCAGAATATCAGAGACCATATGCATGGACAACTGATCAGATTCAGACTCTATTTGATGACTTAGTTGAGTATACCAGTGGTGAAGAAAAAGACAGTACATACTTTTTAGGCACTATTGTAGCATATGAGAATGATGAGAACGAACAAGAAATTATAGATGGGCAGCAACGCATTACTTCTTTATTTTTGCTTCTAAGAGCTCTATATTCTAAACTGAGTTCTATGAGTGAAACTCTTCAGTCAAAGAATTTTATGCGACAGATTGAAGCAGCAATGTGGGAACAAGATGAACTTACGGCAGAAGTTGATTTTGAAAAAGTCTTAATAGTTTCAAGAGTTGTTGGTGAAGAAGAAAATAATATTTTTACAAATATATTAGTTACGGGAGAAACAGAAAAAGGAAGAAAAGACACTTATTCTGAAAACTATAAGTTATTTGTGGAATTAATTGAAGATTATGCAAGTAAAGAACCAGAATTGTTTTACTGGTTTATTCAAAATGTTTTAAATAGAGCTATTTTGCTTCCTATTACTGCTGATTCACAGGATACTGCACTGACAATATTTTCTACACTAAATGATAGAGGACTAGCTTTATCTGATGCAGATATTTTTAAGGCTAAGATATATAACTATATAGACAATAGTCAGAAAAAGGATTTTATCGAAGAGTGGAAACTGATTGATGAATCCGCATCAAATGCAAATGAGAGTATTCAAAAGTTGTTTTATTACTATATGTTTTATCTGAGAGCTAAAGAGAATGATAGAAATACTACAACTCCGGGTATTAGAAAATACTATTCTCAGAATCAATTTGAAAAATTATATCAAAGTGACTTATTGACGAATCTTCGTTTACTAGTAAGTTTATGGACAGTTATTAATAATAGGATAGTTGTGGAAGGCGAGAATTGGTCAGAGAATAAAGAAATTCTTAAAGTACTGGATTCTCTATCCTCTTATCCGAATGAATTTTGGAAGTATCCTGTAGTAATATATTATTTACGTTACAAAAACTCTGAAAATTTTGAGTCAGATTTTTTGAACTTTTTAAGAAATTTATTTGCAGTTTTGTCAGCAAGGTACGTAGTTACTCCAACAATAAACGCAGTCAAGCGTAGTATTTTAAATTTGAATGCCTCAGTTTATCAATCTAAAACACCTAAATTTGATTTCTCTTTAGTTGATGAAGAAGAATTCAAAGAAAAAGTAAAGAATGCACATCGAAATACGGTTCGGATGCTTCTAAAGGTACTGGCTTATCAAAAACAAGATGAATTATTACCAGAAAAATGGGAAATAGAGCATATTTTACCTCAAAAGTGGCAAACTAGTTTCTTTCCAGATAATTCAGAAAGAGAAGTTAGGGATTTGATAGAACATATTGGTAATAAGATACCTTTTGAGAAGAAACTGAATATTATTGCTAGTAACGGATATTTTGCTAAGAAGAAAGAAACTTATCAAAAATCATCAATTACATTGGTACAAGATTTATCTAAGGATAAAAAGTGATTGGAGACTTGATGAAATTCGTGAAAGAGATATCCGCATTGCTGATGAACTTATAAATTTATTATCAAGTTGGGGATTGAATAAGATTTCTGAAGAACATATGGAAACAAGACAATTTAAAATTGAAATTCCCACAGAACTTACAGATAATTATATAAATTTTTTTAAAAAAATGTTTCAAAAAAGTTGATTCAGATGAAGTTCGTCAACAATTTTTAGATATATAAACTAGGAATGAAAGGAAGAAAAATGACTAAACGCGCCTTAATCAGCGTCTCAGACAAAGCGGGTATTGTTGAATTTGCCCAAGAGCTTAAAAAATTAGGTTGGGATATCATCTCGACAGGCGGGACCAAGGTTGCCCTTGATACTGCTGGGGTGGAGACCATTTCCATCGATGATGTGACCGGTTTTCCAGAGATGATGGACGGTCGTGTGAAGACCCTTCATCCAAATATCCACGGTGGTCTTCTTGCTCGTCGTGACCTTGATAGCCATTTAGAAGCGGCTAAGGACAATCAGATTGAGCTTATCGATCTTGTTGTAGTTAACCTTTACCCATTTAAGGAAACCATCCTCAAACCAGATGTGACTTATGCGGATGCGGTGGAGAATATCGATATTGGTGGTCCATCTATGCTTCGTTCAGCAGCGAAGAACCACGCCAGCGTAACAGTTGTTGTAGACCCAGAGGATTATGCTGTGATTCTTGACGAATTGTCAGCAAATGGTGAAACGACTTATGAAACGCGTCAACGTTTGGCAGCAAAGGTTTTCCGTCATACGGCAGCTTATGATGCCTTGATTGCAGAGTATTTTACAGCTCAAGTGGGTGAAAGTAAACCTGAAAAGTTGACCTTGACCTATGATCTCAAACAAGCCATGCGTTACGGTGAGAACCCTCAACAAGACGCGGACTTCTACCAAAAAGCTTTGCCGACTGATTACTCCATTGCTTCAGCCAAACAGCTTAACGGTAAGGAATTGTCATTCAACAATATTCGTGACGCTGATGCTGCTATCCGTATCATACGTGACTTCAAAGACCGTCCAACCGTTGTGGCTCTCAAACACATGAACCCATGTGGAATCGGTCAGGCTGATGACATTGAGACTGCTTGGGACTACGCTTATGAGTCTGATCCAGTGTCTATCTTTGGTGGAATTGTCGTTCTTAACCGTGAGGTGGATGCTGCGACAGCTGAGAAGATGCATGGTGTATTCCTTGAAATCATCATAGCACCAAGCTATACGGATGAGGCGCTAGCTATTTTGACCAATAAAAAGAAAAACTTGCGTATCCTTGTCTTGCCATTTGATGCTCAAGAGGCTAGCGAAGTGGAAGCAGAATATACAGGTGTTGTCGGTGGTCTTCTGGTGCAAACCAAGACGTTGTCAAAGAAAGTCCAGCTGACTGGCAAGTGGTGACCAAACGCCAACCAACAGAGACAGAAGCGACAGCTCTTGAGTTCGCTTGGAAGGCTATCAAGTATGTCAAATCAAACGGAATTATCGTGACCAACGACCACATGACACTGGGTGTTGGTCCAGGTCAAACTAACCGTGTGGCTTCCGTACGTATTGCCATTGACCAAGCTAAAGACCGCCTTGACGGCGCTGTGCTTGCTTCCGATGCCTTCTTCCCATTTGCGGATAACGTGGAAGAAATCGCCAAAGCAGGAATCAAGGCCATCATCCAGCCTGGGGGATCAGTTCGTGACCAAGAATCCATCGAAGCTGCGGATAAATATGGCCTAACTATGATTTTCACAGGCGTGAGACATTTTAGACATTAATAAGGCAAAAGGGAAGAAAACAGTTTCTTTCCTTTTTTGATTAAAAATGCTTAATAAAACAAGATTAAAACGAACGTTTATGTTATAATATTAGTAAATAATTCGCAAAGAGGTTATAAGATGAAGCTGTTAGTTGTCGGTTCGGGTGGTCGTGAACATGCGATTGCTAAAAAGTTACTGGAGTCAAAAAGCGTTGAAAAGGTTTTTGTTGCTCCTGGGAATGACGGTATGACTCTGGATGGGTTGGAATCGGTAGATATCTCTATTTCCGAACATTCTAAATTGTTTGAGTTTGCAAAAGCCAACGATATTGCTTGGACCTTTATCAGTCCAGATGATGCCCTTGCTGCTGGTATCGTGGATGATTTTAACCAAGCTGGGCTCAAGGCTTTTGGTCCGACAAGACTGGCAGCGGAACTGGAGTGGTCCAAAGATTTTGCCAAGGAAATCATGGTCAAATACGGCGTTCCGACAGCAGCCTATGGCACATTCTCGGACTTTGAGGAAGCCAAGGCCTATATCGAAAAGCAGGGGGCTCCTATCGTGGTCAAGGCGGATGGCTTGGCGCTTGGGAAGGGGGTCGTCGTTGCTGAGACGGTTGAGCAAGCGGTCGAAGCCGCTCATGAGATGCTCTTGGACAATAAATTTGGTGACTCAGGTGTGCGTGTGGTTATCGAGGAATTTCTCGAAGGAGAAGAATTTTCACTATTTGCCTTTGTCAATGGGGATAAGTTCTACATCATGCCAACAGCTCAGGACCACAAACGTGCCTACGATGGCGATAAGGGGCCTAACACTGGTGGGATGGGTGCCTATGCACCAGTTCCTCACTTGCCACAGAGCGTGGTGGACACAGCAGTGGAGACTATTGTCAAGCCAGTTCTTGAAGGGATGATCAAAGAAGGTCGTCCGTATCTTGGTGTCCTTTATGCGGGTCTTATCTTGACAGCTGATGGACCCAAAGTCATCGAGTTCAACGCTCGTTTCGGAGATCCAGAAACTCAGATTATTCTACCTCGATTAACCTCTGATTTTGCCCAAAATATCACTGACATTTTGGATGGCCAAGAGCCAGCCATCACCTGGACAGACAAGGGTGTGACTCTGGGTGTGGTTGTCGCATCCAACGGTTATCCGCTAGACTATGAAAAAGGTGTCAAGTTACCAGCCAAGACAGAAGGTGACATTATCACCTATTATGCAGGGGCTAAGTTTGCGGGAAATAGCAGAGCACTGCTATCTAACGGCGGACGAGTCTATATGCTCGTTACCACAGCAGACACCGTCAAAGAAGCCCAAAACACTATCTACCAAGAACTCGCCCAACAAAAAACAGAAGGCCTCTTTTACCGAACAGATATCGGAAGCAAGGCTATTCGATAAATATATAAGAGAAAGCGACGAAGTCGCTAAACACGATAATGGTCGCCGTGGTGAAAAGACCAGAACAGTATCTGTTCTGGTCGGGGAAACTTTGAGACCTTAGGCTCAAAGTTTAGGAATGAAACCGAAGGTTTGCTTCCGTCCCCACCACCTAAGACCATTATCAAAAAAGAAGAAAAAAGGAAAAATTATGACTAAACCAGTAATTTCCATCATCATGGGCTCAAAATCCGACTGGGCAACCATGCAAAAAACCGCCGAAGTCCTAGACCGCTTCGGTGTAGCCTACGAAAGAAAGTCGTCTCTGCCCACCGCACACCAGATCTCATGTTCAGACATGCGGAGGAGGCTCGTAGCCGAGGCATTAAGGTTATCATTGCAGGTGCTGGAGGCGCAGCCCATTTGCCAGGAATGGTAGCTGCCAAAACAACTCTTCCAGTCATTGGTGTACCAGTTAAATCACGTGCTCTTAGTGGCGTGGACTCGCTCTACTCTATCGTACAGATGCCTGGCGGTGTGCCTGTAGCGACAATGGCTATCGGTGAAGCAGGGGCGACCAACGCAGCCCTCTTTGCCCTACGTCTCCTGTCAGTAGAGGATCAGGCTATCGCGACAGCATTGGCTGATTTCGCAGAAGAGCAAGGAAAAATCGCAGAGGAGTCTACAAATGAGCTCATCTAAAACAATCGGAATTATCGGTGGCGGTCAGCTGGGTCAGATGATGGCTATTTCTGCCATTTATATGGGGCACAAGGTTATCGCGCTGGATCCTGCGGCAGATTGCCCAGCCTCTCGCGTGGCGGAGATCATCGTGGCTCCTTATAATGATGTGGATGCCCTCCGTCAGTTGGCTGAGCGTTGTGATGTCCTTACCTATGAATTTGAAAATGTTGATGCTGACGGTTTGGATGCTGTCATCAAGGAGGGACAACTCCCTCAAGGGACAGACCTGCTTCGTATTTCCCAAAATCGCATCTTTGAAAAGGACTTTCTCTCAAATAAGGCACAAGTCACTGTGGCACCCTACAAGGTCGTGACTTCTAGCCAAGACTTGGCAGATATTGACCTGTCGAAAAACTATGTCCTCAAGACTGCGACGGGTGGCTACGATGGGCATGGACAAAAGGTCATTCGCTCAGAAGCAGACTTGGAAGAAGCCTATGCACTGGCTGATTCAGCAGACTGCGTCTTGGAAGAATTTGTTAACTTTGACCTGGAGATTTCTGTCATTGTATCAGGAAATGGCAAGGACGTGACAGTCTTCCCAGTTCAGGAAAATATCCACCGTAACAACATCCTGTATAAGACCATCGTACCAGCTCGCATTTCAGAAAGTCTAGCTGAAAGCAAAGGCTATGGCAGTGCGAATCGCAGAACAACTGAACCTGTCTGGAACCCTTTGTGTGGAAATGTTTGCGACCGCTGATGACATCATTGTCAATGAAATTGCCCCACGACCACACAACTCTGGGCACTACTCTATCGAAGCTTGTGACTTTTCACAATTTGATACACATATTCTGGGCGTTCTGGGAGCACCATTACCAGTTATCAAACTGCATGCCCCAGCCGTTATGCTCAATGTCCTCGGCCAGCATGTCGAAGCTGCTGAAAAATATGTCACAGAAAATCCAAGCGCCCACCTCCACATGTATGGTAAAATAGAAGCGAAGCCCAACCGCAAAATGGGGCATGTGACTTTGTTTAGTGATGCGCCGGATGAGGTGGAAGAATTTAGGAAAGGAATTGATTAGAAAATGGAAGTAAGAGAATTTAAGAAATGGTTGATAGATAATGGTTTTGAAGATGACGAACTATATCAAGAGTCATTGAAGTGTTATCAGGTTGAAGCATATAAGGCAGCGTATATTTTTTCTTATCTTGCAAATCATAAATATATTGCAAGATTGGCTATTAATTATCGGGGGACCCCATCTAATTTTATGTCCGATTGTCCTGAAAATAAACAAGACATAAAAGAGGCTCGATGGGAGGAGAAGATTAAATCACTTCAAAATGAAGATGAGTGGGAACAAACTGTTAATGAGATATTAATCCAAGCTAAAGATACTAATAATGTATTTAGATTACCTGATAAAATAAAACAAAAATATTCGCATATGAGAGTTCTCAGAAACAATGCTGCTCATGCTAAGGATAGATTAATATCTGAGTCAACTGTATTGGAGTTATGGAATGAAATCCAGTATATTCATCCGTATTTTGTAATAAATGGGACTATAGATGCTTGGTTGGATGAGCTAGATAAAGTAGCTAAATATTCTAATAATGATTTAAAAATATTTAGATAATTTATTTGAGAAGTTTAATAATTTTTTTCGGTTCACAATAAAAAGTATTGTTATTAAAAAGTCTAATAAAAAAATATTTGATTGATTCCGATTACGATGAAGAGTATCCAAAAAAATTATTATTGCTTTCTTATCAAAAACTCTTTCAAGACAATAAATATTTAGAACAAATAAGTAAAAAGTTTTTTTCTGAAGAAGAGGAGATTTATTTATACATTTGTATTGGTAAATATAAACTCCAGAATGAAATGATTAAACTTTTTCACTAGTTTAGAATCTTTGATAAAAAAATTATCAGTTTAGGTATTTTTTTGTGAGGAATTTCCTATTAATTTCTGGAAATTTATCGATGAAATTTCTGGAATAGTAAATCAAGATACATTGATAAATACACTGCTTTTTTTCTATTAAAACAGACTGATTCAAGATTGCTAGATGTAGATTTCAGTGAAAGCCGCTTTTTTTATCAAGTGACGCTTTGTTTTTTTCGAAAAGATATTAGATAAAAATCAGTCATTTATATTATTATACAATGGCATATACAGGACAAAAAAACGTCATTCAACATCAACATTTGATTATTTAAAAATTTCGTTCGTATATACACTATATAGCCTATATTACATATAGGGTATCGGAAGATTCTAACTTAAGACAATATGATAATGTTAAGGAGTTTATTAAACATTATGAAAAAAATTAATGACGGATGATTATAGTGGTGATACTTGGTATAGTGAGCGTCAAATGCAAGAGCGGGTAAAAGAAATTAACAAAAAATATTGTATAGTTGAATTAGATAAAGAATGAGACGGTAATGTTTAGTATTGACTTAAGTAATATAACAATTCCTGTACTCATATGAAAAGTATAAAAACCGAACAAGATAGGTTATCTAGTTTAACTAATTGAACTAATATATTCTATTATAAATATTTAAAAAAGAAAGGAACAAGGGTACCGTATTTCCTAAACTGAATACGGGCTACGGACTTGGTAAAAAGATAGTTTTTCCTAGAAGCAGTCGCTTCTTCGTCGAAACTTCTATTTTGACTGTGTCCGCTTAACGCCTTTAATATCTTAATCATGATCAACCGTTACTCTCGCCCTGAGATGGCGAATATTTGGAGTGAAGAAAATAAATACCGTGCTTGGCTTGAGGTGGAAATCTTGGCTGACGAGGCATGGGCTGAGTTGGGAGAAATCCCTAAGGAAGATGTGGCTTTGATTCGCGAGAAAGCGGACTTTGACATCGACCGTATTTTGGAGATTGAGCAGGAGACTCGCCACGATGTGGTGGCTTTCACACGTGCAGTTTCTGAGACGCTTGGTGAAGAGCGCAAGTGGGTTCACTATGGTTTGACTTCTACCGACGTGGTGGATACGGCCTACGGTTACCTTTATAAGCAGGCTAACGACATCATCCGTCGTGACCTTGAAAACTTCACCAACATCATCGCTGATAAGGCTAAGGAGCACAAGTTCACCATCATGATGGGGCGTACCCACGGTGTGCACGCTGAGCCTACAACTTTTGGTCTTAAATTGGCGACTTGGTACAGCGAAATGAAGCGCAATATCGAGCGTTTCGAGCATGCGGCTGCTGGTGTGGAAGCTGGTAAGATTTCTGGTGCGGTTGGTAACTTTGCCAACATCCCACCATTTGTTGAAAAATATGTCTGCGACAAGCTTGGTATCCGTGCCCAAGAAATCTCTACACAGGTCCTTCCTCGTGACCTTCACGCTGAGTACTTTGCGGTTCTTGCTAGTATCGCGACTTCAATCGAACGTATGGCGACTGAGATCCGTGGTCTCCAAAAGTCTGAGCAACGAGAAGTGGAAGAATTCTTTGCTAAAGGGCAAAAAGGTTCTTCAGCAATGCCTCACAAACGCAACCCTATCGGTTCTGAGAACATGACAGGTCTTGCGCGTGTTATTCGTGGTCACATGGTGACAGCCTATGAGAACGTGGCTCTCTGGCACGAACGTGACATCTCTCACTCATCAGCTGAGCGCATCATCACACCAGATACGACCATCTTGATTGACTACATGCTCAACCGTTTTGGAAATATCGTCAAGAACTTAACTGTTTTCCCAGAAAACATGATCCGCAACATGAACTCAACTTTCGGTCTTATCTTCAGCCAACGTGCCATGTTGACCTTGATTGAAAAAGGCATGACCCGTGAGCAAGCCTATGACTTGGTACAACCAAAAACAGCTTACTCTTGGGACAATCAAGTGGACTTTAAACCGCTTCTTGAGGCAGATCCAGAAGTAACATCACGCCTCACTCAAGAGGAAATCGATGAGATCTTCAACCCTCTTTATTACACTAAACGAGTGGACGATATCTTTGAACGTCTAGGACTAGGTGATTAATTAAAAAATAAACAGCGAGCTTCAATCTCGCTGTTTATTTTTTATCGAAAAGACTTAGTCTTCTTTTCTTTTAGTGAGTCCGTAGGCTGCTAGTGTGGCCATGAGTCCTGCGACCACTAGTCCTGCAGAATCGTGACTTCCTGTTTCAGGAAGTTTTTTCTCTGTTGCCACAGGAGCTGGACCTTGAGGAAGAGCTTTGTTTTCCTCAGCAGGAGCAGTTGATGGAGCTGGTTGGTTTGGGATTTCTAGTTTTGGTTTTTCTTCAGAAATAGCAGCTTGTCCGTTTTCATCACCTACATGTGTCACCAGAGTTCCTACTTCAATTATTTGAGTAACAACTTCCTGCGCTACGACACTATTTACAAGAGTTTTCACTTCCTTGCCATCGGCAGAAGTGCTCACAGAGTAGAAGTTGCTACGACGCCCGTTGACACCTTTAGTAAGGACTTGCGTTTTTCCTTTGAGCAAGAGTGGATTTTCACGAGTCACTGTGGTAAATGGAATTTCTTCTTCTTGGATATCCAGTCTAGGTTTTACCTCAGTAGTTGGTGCAAGACCACTTTCATCACCCTTGTGAGTTACCATAGTTCCGACTTCGACTATTTGAGTAACGGATTCCTGTGCTATAACACTATTTACAAGAGTTTTCACTTCCTTGCCATCGGCAGAAGTGCTTACAGAGTAGAAGTTGCTACGATGTCCATTGACGCCCTTAGTAATGACTTGTGTTTTTCCTTTGAGTAAGAGTGGATTTTCACGAGTCACTGTGGTAAATGGAATTTCTTCATCTTGAATATCTAGTCTAGGTTTTACCTCAGTAGTTGGTGCAAGACCACTTTCATCACCCTTATGAGTTACTAGAGTTCCGATTTCCACAATTTGAGTAACGGCTTCCTGTGCTACGACACTATTTACAAGAGTTTTCACTTCCTTGCCATCGGCAGAAGTGCTCACAGAGTAGAAGTTGCTACGGCGCCCGTTGACACCTTTAGTAATGACTTGAGTTTTTCCTTTGAGTAAGAGTGGATTTTCACGAGTCACTGTGGTAAATGGAATTTCTTCTTCTTGGATATCCAGTCTAGGTTTTGTTTCTGCAACTGGTGCAAGACCACTTTCATCACCCTTGTGAGTTACAGGAGCACCGACTTCAACCACTTGGTTCACAGCTTCTTTGGTTACCTGGCTATCAAGGACTGTTTCTGTTGTTTTTCCATTTTCAGTAAGGACAGAGATGTAATGAGTTCGTTCACCTTTGACTCCTGCTGTGATAATATTTTGCTGACCAGCTGGGAGGTTAGGATTTTCTTTATTGATAACTTCAAATGGGATTTCTTCAGTTCTTGTGATGAGTTCTGGTCTGGTTTCAACATTGGCAGCCACTTCATTTTCATCCAGACTTCCTGAGTGAGTTGCAGCTGGTTTGAGACCTAAGCGAGCGGCTTTTAAGTTGGCTACAAGTGTGTCAAGCTCAGCTTGTTTATTACGGTTGAGGTTGTAATTTAGAGCTGTTTTAGCTGCACTTAGGGCATCCAAGCTTTCCTTGCTGTATCCTTCTAAGTTTTCAGGAATTTTAGCTAATTCTTCGCGGAGAGCATTATAATTAGCCCGGAAGTAGTCTTTGTTGTGGTCTGCAAAGGCAGTCATAAGTTCAAAGATTTCCTCTTCCTTGTACTCAGCGCTTGGTTTATCTGCCCAGATAGCAAGCATACTTCCAACTGTTGGAAGGTCTACTTCAGGATATTTGGTAGAAGCTAGTTGATTGAATGGAACTTTACCAGAATTTTCAACTGCTTTTGAAAGAGGGTAAGCTTCATCTTGTTTGTGATTGCCTATAACATAGTACCAGTCCCCGTTGGTATTCAAGAACTTATAACCCTTGCTTGCTAGGTATTGAGGTGATGCGAGGTTATAGCCCCACCAGCCTTTAGACCAGTAAGAAATCAAGACATCTTTGTCAAACTGAACATCGTCCTTGTCCTCATAGTAGAAGCCATCGTTGAAGGCCATTGGTTGAAGCCCTCTTTCTTTGGCCATAGCTGCGAGGGTGTTGGCATATTCGGCAAACTTGCCATAGAGTTGATACCATTTGAGGTAGTACCAGCCTTGGGCACTAGTCGCATCGTTGGCATATTCGTCAGTACCAAAGTTGAAAATCTTTGTTTTTCCTGCAAAGAAGTCCATGTATTTACCGATGAGGGCTTTTACAAAGTTCATCGCTTCTTCGTTTTTCAAGTCCATAGTTGTTTTTGAAACTTTATCAAAGTGGGCTTGAGGATTTTTAATACCCAATTTTTCCATGGCAACCAGCATAGCATCCATGTGACCTGGGCTGTTGATAGCTGGGATGAGACCGATACCCTTAGATTTAGCGTATTCAATTAATTCTGCCACTTCTGCCTGTGTAAGTGCAGTACCGTTTGGATCGTCGTAGTAAGCTTTTGTTCCTTGGATGATGGCATTTTTGACATCATCACTTGCATAGGTTTTTCCGTTGGCAGTGATGGTCATATCATCGAGTAGGAAGCGAAGTCCGTCATTTCCTAGAAGGAGATGGACATCAGAATATCCGAGCTCGCTAGCCTTATCTGCGATGCGTTTGAGTTGGTCAAGAGTAAAGTATTTGCGTCCAGCATCGATTGAAATTACCTTGTTTTTGGCAAGTTTCAACCTCACGTTTAGCATCTTCTTCTTTTTGAGCTTCTGGTGTGAAGGTCAAATTGCTGACTGCTTCTTGAAGTTTTGCAATAGCTTGGTCAATCGTGTCTTGTTGGGCACGGCTGAGGTTACTATCAAGCGAACGGATGACTTTTGCCGCTTCATTAACTGCTGCGACGCTTTCTGCAGTATAACGGTTAAGATCTTTGGGTACCTCGTTAAGTGCTTGTTCTGCAGACTCATAATCAGCTGCGAAGTATTCAGCATTAGAATTTGCGAATTGACGCATGAGTTTGAAGAGGCGTGACGGTGAATAACGTGCAGATGGAGTGTCAGCCCAAGCAGCTACCATACCACCGATGAATGGAATAGTTGCACCGTCGGATTTTGGCACCGAAGTGATTGGAGTGTTCTTGATACCGTTTAAGCCTTGATCAAGGTTGTACCAACCTTGGCCATCTGCATTTCGCCCAAGAACATAGTACCAAGCGTCGTTAGTGTTTAGGATTTGGTGACCTTTTTCTACTAGAAGTTTAGAAGAAGCGACGTCGTAACCTCCCCAACCACCAGTCCACATTGAAACGATGATATCTTTGTCAAAAGTTCCGAAGCTAGTATCACTATTATAGTAGATACCATCATTGAAGGCCATTGGTTTTAGACCGTGCGATTTTACAATACGAGCTAGGTCATTGGCGTAGGCAATAAATTTTTCATATCCTTTTACAGGATAGCCTTCGTTTGGATAGTATTTATCAGCTTGAAGAACGCTCCAACCTTTAGCGTTTGTTGCATCATTGGCATATTCATCAAGTCCGATGTTGAAGATTTCAGTCTTTTTCGCGAAATAAGCAGCATACTTGTCGATAAGGGCTTTTGTAAAAGCGACCGCTTGTTCGTTGTCAAGATCTACAGTACGAGCTGATTCCTTCCCAAAATAGCTAAAGTTAGGGTTTTGGATTCCCAATTCTTTCATGGCATTGAGAATAGCATCCATGTGACCAGGACTATTTACTGTCGGAATGAGACCGATACCTTTATCTTTGGCATAGTTAATCAGATCTGTCATTTGACTTTCTGTTAAGTGATTGCCGTTTGGATCGTTGTAATAATCATTTGTACCTTTTTCAATGGCACGTTTGACATCGTCACTGGCATAGGTCTTGCCGTTAGCTGTGATGCTCATATCGTCCAACATGAAGCGGAGCCCATCGTTTCCAACTAATAGGTGTAAATCAGTGTAGCCATAATGTTTCGCTTTATCGATGATTTCCTTGAGCTGCTCTGGTGAGAAATATTTACGTCCAGCATCAATAGAAACAATTTTCTTTTTCGCTAGTTTTTCATTTACTTGAGTGGCACGTTCAGTAGTCGGAGCGAGTACAGCAGGAGTAGCAGGCTCGTTTTTCTTCTCAGTATTGGCACTCTCTCCGCTTTTTTCCACTTGAGTTGTGTTTCTGCTTCCGTAGTAGGGGCTGGGCTGGCATGTTCTGTTACTACTGGTGTTACCACATTGTCTGTTTTTGGAACAACTGTGTTAACAGTATCTTTTTCAGTTTTAACTTCCTCTTTTATAGTTTTATCAGCTTGTTTTACAAGTTTTTCTTCTTTATCTTGAATTGGTGCTTCTGATGCTTGTGGGCTATCCGGCACAGCTTGCAAAGTTTCAGTAGTTTTTGGTGTTGGTGTGAGTCCATCTGCAGATACGACTTGCGCACTGAAGGTAAATCCTATCAGTACAGAAGCTGTTCCGACTGCATACTTGCGAATCGAGAAACGCTGTTTCTTGTCTAGTTTCATGATAAAACCTCCTTGATACAACTATTTTGATAACGTTTACATAAAAACCAATTTAATTTTATTATCTATATAGTAAAAAGTCAAGTAAATTTATATAATAACTATAACAAACGGAGTAAATCATAAGATTTTGGAAATAACAACTTATATAAGAAGGTAAAATTAAGGAAAAATCAGTGATTTTTAACTTGTTTTTAGTAAAAGTGCTACAAATAAATATATTTAATAGCGTTTTCATATTCGCTTTTTCGTGCTATAATATATATAGAAAAAACCTGAGCAAGGCTCAAGCTTTTTCTTAGTGACCACGGTTACATGAAATGAATTTGATTTTGTAGTAATCTGCTCTCTTATACGTTTCGCTATAGGCAAGAACTTGTCCAGTTGCTTCAAGCTTAGTAGTTTTTGTTTGAAGTACTGTTGGGAATTGTGTATCAATTCCTAGTATAGAAGCAGCATGCTCTGGTGTTGGGAATGTAATTGCATTGATTTCCTCAAAATGCTCATCATTCATATGAATGTGGTAATCCAATTTGAAACGTTTATAGATAGAGCTATAATATTCAAGATTTGGATAATTGGCATTGATATATTGTTCTGGAACATAAGATGTGTGATAGATGTAAACAACACCATTTGTTTCGCGTACACGTTCAATTTTGTAGTAGAACTGATCACCACGTAGTCCAAGTTTATCTAAATATTCAAGTTTATTTCCACGCTCGATAGAAAGAACGGTCACCTTATCATCTTTCGTTTCGAAAACTTCGACGTCTGAAAAATTCTACGAGTTTGTGTTTACGTGCGCGTGAAACGAATGTACCCTTTCCTTGTTGGCGAACGATGTAACCATCTTTAGCAAGATCGTTTAAAGCACGAACAACTGTGATAGAACTTACGTCGTACATTGCGATCAATTCTGCTTCTGTGTAAAATTTATCACCACTTTCAAATTGACCAGAGATAATTTTATTCTTTAATTCATCTTTAATATATTGGTATTTTGGAATAGCCATAATTTCACCTCAATTCTATTTTTCCATCCTTGATTCTACCATAAATGTAAAGAAAAATAGTAGTATTTAGGTAAAAAAATTAAAAATAATAGATTAGAAACATTATAATACATGTAAAAAAATCCATTTTATAATTGGATAATTCTCTGTACTTCAAAAAAATAGGCACTTTCATGCGATTTTTTTGATAATTTTTGGTAAAAGATAAGTAAAAAAATGGAAAAAAATTTTTAAAGAATTTTTCCAAAAACCTATTGACAAATACAAAAAGATTTGATTATATTTAATATTATAACAAATGAAAGCGCAAACTTAGTTAGTCAGAGGTGTAAAAATGACAAGGTTTAAAATTGAGGACGATTTCTATTTAGATGGGAAACCGTTCAAGATTTTGTCTGGTGCCATTCATTATTTTAGAATTCCAGCAGAGGATTGGTATCATTCGCTCTACAACTTAAAAGCGCTTGGCTTTAATACAGTCGAGACTTATGTTGCATGGAATTTACACGAACCTGTTGAAGGGGAGTTTAATTTTGAAGGTGATCTGGATTTAGAGAAATTTCTCCAAATAGCGCAGGATTTGGGTCTCTACGCAATTGTGCGTCCGTCTCCCTTTATCTGTGCGGAATGGGAATTCGGTGGTTTACCAGCTTGGCTCTTGACCAAGAATATGCAAATTCGCTCATCCGACCCAGCGTATATCGAGGCAGTTGGTCGCTACTATGATCAATTATTGCCAAGACTGGTGCCGCGTTTGTTGGACAATGGCGGAAATATTCTCATGATGCAAGTCGAGAACGAATACGGTTCTTATGGAGAGGACAAATCTTACCTAAGAGCGATTCGAAAATTGATGGAAGAACGAGGGATTGATTGCCCGCTCTTTACTTCAGATGGCCCATGGCGAGCTACTTTGAAAGCTGGAACCTTAATCGAAGATGACCTCTTTGTAACAGGAAACTTTGGTTCTAAGGCGCCTTACAACTTTTCACAGATGCAGGAATTCTTTGATGAGCATGGTAAGAAATGGCCACTCATGTGTATGGAGTTCTGGGATGGCTGGTTCAATCGTTGGAAAGAACCGATTATCACACGGGATCCGAAAGAATTGGCAGAAGCTGTTCGAGAGGTATTGGAGAAAGGCTCTATCAACCTTTACATGTTCCACGGTGGTACAAACTTTGGCTTCATGAATGGTTGCTCGGCTCGAGGGACTTTGGACCTGCCACAAGTTACATCTTATGATTACGATGCCCTTCTGGATGAAGAAGGGAATCCAACTGCCAAATATTTGGCAGTCAAGAAGATGATGGCAACACATTTCCCAGAGTATCCGCAGTTGGAACCACTCTATAAGGAAAGCATGAAAGTGGACGCTATTCCACTTGCTGAAAAAGTTTCCTTATTTGAAACCTTAGATAGTCTTTCTAGTCCAATAGAAAGTCTCTATCCAAAAGAGATGGAGGAATTAGGTCAATGTTATGGCTATCTTCTTTATCGTACTGAGGCAAGTTGGGATGCAGAAGAAGAACGCCTTCGCATCATCGATGGACGTGACCGTGCTCAACTCTTTGTAGATGGTCAACGAATTGCCACTCAATACCAGACAGAGATTGGAGAAGATATCTACTGTCAAGGTAATCGAAAAGGTGCTTCACAACTTGACATCTTGATTGAAAATATGGGCCGTGTTAACTATGGACATAAGTTCTTAGCTGATACACAACGTAAAGGAATCCGAACAGGTGTCTGCAAGGATTTACACTTCTTACTTAATTGGAAACAATATCCACTACCACTGGATAATCCTGAGAAAATTGATTTTTCAAAAGGATGGACAGAAGGACAACCAGCCTTTTACGCTTATGACTTTACAGTCCAAGAGCCAAAAGATACTTACCTAGACTTGTCTGAGTTTGGTAAGGGAGTTGCCTTTGTCAATGGGCGTCACCTAGGACGTTTTTGGAACGTCGGCCCAACACTCTCGCTTTATATTCCTCATTGTTATCTCAAGGAAGGTGCTAATCGTATCATTATCTTTGAAACAGAGGGTGAATATAAAGAAGAGATTCATTTAACTCGTAAACCTACACTAAAACATATAAAGGGGGAAAATTTATGACAATTGTAGGATGCCGTATCGATGGACGTTTGATCCACGGACAAGTAGCCAATCTTTGGGCTGGAAAACTAAATGTTTCACGTATTATGGTTGTGGATGACGAAGTTGTCAACAACGACGTTGAAAAGAGTGGTTTGAAACTAGCGACACCACCAGGTGTGAAATTGAGTATTTTGCCAATTGAGAAAGCGGCAGCCAATATTCTTGCTGGTAAATACGATAGCCAACGTCTCTTTATCGTTGCTCGTAAACCAGACCGTTTCCTTGGTTTGGTAGAAGCAGGTGTACTACTTGAAACCCTTAATGTTGGGAATATGTCTCAAACACCAGAAACTCGCGCCATCACACGTTCTATTAACGTAGTGGACAAGGATGTGGAAGACTTCCACAAACTGGCAGAAAAAGGTGTTAAACTTACTGCTCAAATGGTTCCAAATGATCCAGTTTCAGACTTTTTGAGCTTATTAAAATAGGAAAAAATTTTTAGGAGGTCATTGTTATGATACAATGGTGGCAAATTTTACTTCTCACTTTGTACTCAGCTTATCAAATCTGTGATGAGTTGACGATCGTTTCATCTGCAGGTTCCCCTGTATTTGCTGGTTTCATTACTGGTTTAATCATGGGAGATGTGACAACTGGTTTGTTTATCGGTGGTAGCTTGCAGTTGTTCGTTCTTGGGGTTGGTACCTTCGGTGGTGCTTCTCGTATCGACGCAACTTCTGGTGCGGTTCTTGCAACAGCATTCTCAGTTTCACAAGGAATTGCTACAGACCTTGCGATTACAACAATCGCTGTACCAGTAGCAGCACTTTTGACATACTTCGACGTTCTTGGACGTATGACAACTACTTTCTTCGCACACCGTATTGATGCTGCAATCGAACGCTTTGACTATAAGCAATCGAACGCAACTACCTTCTTGGTGCTCTTCCTTGGGCTCTTTCTCGTGCCCTTCCAGTCTTCTTTGCCCTTGCCTTTGGTGGTGCATTTGTACAAACAGTAGTAGATTTGGTTAAACAATACCAATGGGTTGCAGATGGTTTGACACTTGCAGGACGTATGCTTCCAGGTCTTGGATTTGCAATCTTGCTTCGTTACCTTCCAGTTAAACGTAACCTTCACTACCTTGCTATGGGATTCGGTTTAACAGCTATGTTGACTGTTCTTTACTCATATGTAACAGGTCTTGGTGGCGCTGTTGCTGGTATCGTAGGAACTCTACCTAAAGATGTGGCTGAAAAAATTGCTTTTGTCAACAACTTTAAAGGTTTGTCTATGATTGGTATCTCTATCGTGGGTATCTTCCTTGCAGTGCTTCACTTCAAAAATAGCCAAAAAGTAGCTGTAGCAGCACCTTCTACACCATCAGAAAGTGGGGAAATCGAAGATGACGAATTCTAATTACAAACTTACAAAAGAAGATTTTAATCAAATCAACAAACGTAGCTTGTTTACTTTCCAATTAGGTTGGAACTACGAACGTATGCAAGCTTCTGGTTACCTTTACATGATCTTGCCTCAATTGCGTAAAATGTATGGGGATGGAACTCCTGAATTGAAAGAAATGATGAAAGTTCATACTCAATTCTTCAATACTTCACCATTCTTCCACACAATCATCGCTGGTTTTGACCTTGCCATGGAAGAAAAAGATGGTGTAGGTTCAAAAGATGCCGTTAACGGTATCAAGACAGGTTTGATGGGACCATTCGCTCCTCTTGGAGATACTATCTTTGGTTCACTTGTACCTGCTATCATGGGATCTATCGCAGCAACTATGGCTATCGCTGGCCAACCATGGGGTATCTTCCTCTGGATTGCAGTTGCAGTAGTGTATGACATTTTCCGTTGGAAACAATTAGAATTTGCCTACAAAGAAGGGGTTAACCTTATCAACAACATGCAAAGTACTTTGACAGCTTTGATTGACGCTGCATCTGTACTTGGTGTCTTCATGATGGGTGCTCTTGTAGCAACAATGATCAACTTTGAAGTTTCTTATAAATTGCCAATCGGTGAAAAGATGATTGACTTCCAAGACATCTTGAACTCAATCTTCCCACGCTTGCTTCCAGCAATCTTTACTGCATTTATCTTCTGGTTGCTTGGTAAGAAAGGTATGAACTCTACAAAAGCAATTGGTATCATCATTGCTCTTGCAGTAGGTCTTTCATTCATCGGTAAATTCTTGCTTGGAATGGGTGCATAATTTATGACGAAATCATTAATTTTGGTGAGCCATGGTCGATTCTGTGAAGAACTTAAAGGTAGCACTGAAATGATCATGGGTCCACAAGACAATATTCATGCAGTGGCTCTTCTTCCAGAAGATGGTCCAGAAGACTTTACTGCAAAATTTGAAGCTGCTATTGAAGGATTGGATGATTTCTTAGTCTTTGCGGATCTTCTCGGTGGAACACCATGTAACGTGGTAAGCCGTTTGATTATGGAAGGTCGTGATATTGACCTTTACGCAGGGATGAATCTTCCAATGGTGATTGAATTTATCAATGCGAGCCTTACAGGCGCAGATGCGGACTATAAGAGCCGTGCTGCAGAAAGCATTGTGAAAGTTAATGACCTATTAGCTGGCTTCGATGATGACGAAGATGAATAAGATGTGATTTAGAGCATCTTATATAGAATATTCATGGGAATGGGGCTTACTCCCATTCCCATATTTGATAGAAAAAGAGGAACTCAATGTTACATTATACAAAAGAAGACTTGACTGAATTGGGTGCAGAAATCACTACACGTGAAATCTACCAACAGCCTGATGTATGGAAAGAAGCTTTTGAATCTTATCAAGCAAAACGTGAAGAAATTGCAGCCTTCCTGCAAGGGATTGCTGATAAACATGACTATATCAAGGTTATCTTGACAGGTGCTGGGACTTCTGCTTATGTGGGAGATACCTTGGTACCTTACTTTAAGGAAGTCTATGACGAACGCAAATGGAATTTCAATGCTATTGCGACAACAGATATCGTTGCCAATCCAGAAACTTATTTGAAAAAAGATGTGGCGACTGTCCTTGTATCTTTTGCTCGTAGTGGGAACTCGCCTGAAAGTGTGGCGACTGTTGATTTGGCCAAAGCCTTGGTGGATGAGCTTTATCAAGTGACGATTACTTGTGCAGCAGACGGTAAATTGGCTCTTCAAGCTCATGGAGATGACCGCAATCTTTTGCTTTTGCAACCAGCTGCTTCTAATGATGCTGGCTTTGCCATGACTTCTAGCTTTACGTCTATGATGTTGACAGCTCTCTTGGTATTTGATCCTACAGAATTTGCTGTGAAAGCTGAACGTTTTGAAGTTGTATCTAGTCTTGCCCGTAAAATTCTAGACAATGCAGAAGATGTCAAAGAACTTGTTGACCTCGACTTTAACCGTGTCATCTACCTAGGCGCTGGTCCATTCTTTGGACTTGCTCATGAAGCTCAGCTCAAGATTTTAGAATTAACAGCTGGTCAAGTGGCGACCATGTATGAAAGCCCAGTCGGATTCCGTCACGGTCCGAAATCTCTTATCAACGAAGATACAGTTGTTTTGATCTTTGGTACAACGATAGACTACACTCGTAAGTACGACTTGGACTTGGTTCGTGAAGTTGCTGGTGACCAGATTGCTCGTCGTGTTGTGCTTTTGAGTGATCAAGCCTTTGGTCTTGAAAATGTTAAAGAAGTGGCACTTGGTTGTGGAGGTGTCTTGAATGATATTTACCGTGTCTTCCCTTACATCGTTTATGCCCAACTCTTTGCCCTATTGACTTCACTCAAGGTAGAAAATAAACCTGATACACCGTCTCCTACAGGTACCGTAAACCGTGTGGTACAAGGTGTTATCATCCACGAATATCAAAAGTAATACTGCGTTTATAGATTCTTGATAAAGGGGTTTGTAAATCATACAAGTAAACCATAGATTGTCAATTCGCTTTCTATGGTTTGTTTGATTGAGAGAAATAGAAAAAGGAGAAGAGAATGAAAGCATACACAGAGCGTGTGTTTGGAAATGTTGAGGGACAAGATGTCTTGGCCTATCAATTTGAGACAGACGGTGGCTACCAGCTTGAGGTTATGACTTATGGTGCGACCATCTTGCGCTATGTCACGCCTGACAAAGATGGAAATTTTGCCAATGTAATCTTGGGATTTGATGACTTTGATAGCTATGTAGGCAATAGTCCTAAGCATGGAGCGAGCGTAGGTCCTGTGGCGGGCCGTATTGCAGGTGCGACCTTTGAGCTTAATGGCAAGACTTATGACCTTGAAGTCAACAATGCTAGCAACTGCAACCACAGTGGCTCAACAGGTTGGGATTCCAGCTTGTTTGAAGTTGAAGAAGTAAGCAATCATGGCTTGACCCTCTACACAGAGCGTACAGATGGGACAGGAGGATTTCCTGGAAATCTCAAGATTTGGATCAGTTACCACTTGGAAGAAACTGGTGCCTATGAAATCAGCTACAAGGTAACGACCGATCAGGATACGCTGGTCAATCCGACTAACCACAGCTATTTCAACTTGTCTGGTGACTTCACGCAGACGATTGACCACCATGTCTTCCAACTAAACACAGAGGGCATTTATCCAATCGCTCCCGACGGTGTTCCGGCCAAAACTCCAGATGTTACTCGTGATGTGGTCAAACACATCTACAATGGTGCCTTGTTGAAGGATATCTTTGCAGAAGAAGATGAGCAAATCCAATTGGTATCTGGTTTGGATCATCCATTTGCCCTTCCTGCAGGCCATGACAATGCTGGATTCCTTTACGACCAAAACTCAGGTCGCTTCCTGCTTTTCAAGACAGAGGCTCCTTGCTTTGTGGTCTACACAGCAAACTTTGTGGATGAAAGTGTCATCATAGGAGGTCAGCCAATGGTACAGCACAATGGGATTGCTCTTGAAGCGCAAGCTTTACCAGATGCCATTCACAGTGACCTTAAAGACCAAGTCATTCTCAAAGCCGGTCAAACCTTCACTAGTAAGACACGTTATGAGCTTGTTGTGAAATAAAGCAATGGAATTGTTGTAGGTATCACCGACGTTAATTTTTCATGGGATTGAGATTATCCTATCTAAACCAGTCCATCTTGCAGATGGTCAGTCTTTGTGATAGAATAGCATAAAGTCCTTTTGAGGGGGAACTTGCTAGGAAATCCCCAAGCATTGTAACGGATGAACCACCCTCGCCTTTTTATGAGGGTGGTTTTTTGTTTGTAAGTAATAAATAATAGAGAAAGAGTGTATAGCATGTCGAGAATTGTCAGCATCCATCCAGCCAAGGAAATCCATCGCTATGGCTTTGAGAGTACACAGGTCTATCGGGCCCGTATAGCACGACATTTGGGTTTGGAATATGTCCACCTTGTGTCGAGTCCTCAGCTTCGTCCTGACTGGCAGAAAGACTTGATTAAGTTAGGATTTTTAGAAAAAGAACTGATATGTGTTCCGCATAGTTTTTCAGATATAGGCCATGCAGACTTATCAGTGAAGCCAGAAAGTTTAACGCTAGCAGATGGAGATCAGGTTGAACTCAATGAAGATGGTTTTGTGGTCTCTGTTACCCTAGGAGATGGCTCGGGGAGATATTACTATACCAAGGGGCCCTTCTTGTTTGAAGATTTCAAGGAAAAGGAACTTCGTTGGTATCATGAAAATGGAGAATTGGCTCTGGAAGGACGCTTTATCGATCCCTTTAAAGAACCCTCTCCTGTCACTATCTTTTACCCAGAATACATTTACCGCATAGGAGGAGAGATCCGTTCTGAAGAAGACTTGCTGGTTAAGTTCTTAGCCAGATGGGCCCAGCAAACCGATCTCTTCATCCGTGACCAACAAATCGTTCCCAAACCCAGCCTCTGGCGTTATATGGAAAACACGGACAAAAATTACTATGAAGTCATCCATGAAAATGTCATGCGAGACTTACGCCTCGCCAATCTGCGCAAGACAAACAAATATTTAGTTGCCAGTGAAGTACTGACTGATACTTTGGCGAAACAAGGGTATGACACCAAGTTTTTACCACCAATGTTTACAGAAAATCCCGGTCAAATCAAAGAAGTGGGACCTGTGCTAGACTATTGTTTAGTGGGTCATATGGGAGAAGGCAAGAACGTGGAACTTGTCATTGAAGTCTTTATCGAACTCTACAAACGTGGCTCCAAGGCCCAGATTACTTTTTATGGTGGTACAGAGGAGCGTCTGGAGGAACTGCGCAATCGCTACGACCTGCCACCAACTATTCACTTTAAAGGTATCGTTGACGAAGTACCTTATTATCTGCACCAATGCTATCTGTCGGCTAGTTATACAGAGTTATTTGCCAATGCCTGCGTCGAAGCCCTCAATCAAGGTTTGCTGGCTTTGTTATCAGATGTGGAAATTGCCCATCGTTTCTATGCTGACAAGTCAGATGCTATCCGCCTCTTCCGGAATAAGGGACAATTGATTCAAATGATAGAAGAGATGGAGCAGGCAGACTATGAACAGTCAAATGCAGAAATATCGCCCTAGCATCTCACTATTCACTAGGGACAGTGGCCCAAGGCTACCGCGAACTACTAGATAGGAACTTTTAGGATGTTGTAAGTTGATCAATCTAGCTTTTCTCACTAGTCCAATACAATAGAAAACCAAAGGAAGACTATATGAAAGCAAAATCTAAACCTATAGCTGTCATTTTGATCCGTTCAGGTTCACGCGGATTAGTGGATAAAAATATCAAACCACTTGCAGGCAAACCCTTGGTTTTCTACACTATAGAAGTCGCTCTAGCTTCCAAGCTATTTAGTGACATCTGGGTTTCCTCAGACTCATTAGCCTATTTAGAACTCTGTCGTCAAGCCTATCCAGAGATTCGTTGTGTCCACAGACCAAAAGAATTGGCCCTATCAACAACCTCTAGCTTAGAAACCTTACGAGATTTTTTACAGCCCTTTGAGGAAGAGCAGGTCTTTGTGAATCTACAGGTGACCTCACCCCTGAGAGAGGTGGAGCACCTTATTGAATCCTATCAACTCTATTGTCAGTCTGGCGCCGACCATTTGATTTCCTGTGTTAAGGCAGACAAGAGTCGTAGTCTTTTCTTGCAGTTGGAGGAGTCACCTTTTATCCGTCCGCCACAGGTTTCCAAACACTATGCTCGACAGAAAGAGCCTGTCTATTACTATCCAAACGGTAGTATCTGGATTTCTCGCAAGGACCTTTACCTACGAGATGAGACATTTTACACAGATAAGACAGTGGCCTATGAAATGCCTAAACTCTATTCTTATGATATCGACGATGCCTTGGACTTTGAAGTCGTTGAGACTTTGCTACAACATCACCACCTAGGAGAATCAAAGAGATGAAACACCTCATCATTGCCACAACGCCCTTGCAGGCTAAAATTGCCCAGCATATCAAGGGATTTTATCCTAACCAGGACTTTGTCAGTCTTTATGTCAGTCCTGTCAAAAATGCCCGACAGGAGTATTATGCCAAGGATTTTGACCATGTTCACTATCCTCAGACGGCAGAGGACTTGGCTCAGATTTGTCAAGAGCTGGCCGGAGACTATGACACCATCTTTTATGCTAGTTTTGACAATAGCTTGATTCTGGACTTGGTTGCTAGTTCTACCTACCAGCACCTCATGAGTTTTGATGATGGCTATGCAGATATTTATCCTTTGGGGATGTACGCTTGGCCTCTCCAATCAAGTCAGGTGGGTTCTTTAGGCTTGACCAGAGATGACTTGATTGAGTGGACGGAAAAACACTATACCCTCTATCGCAGTGACTACCATGTCGTGGCTAGAGAGAAGCTAGTCTATCTGGATCATTTTTTTGATCTGCCACAAGCTCCCGTTTCAAATGGTAAGACGGTTAAGGTCCTGCTGGGGCAAAAGTTCTCTGAAGAGGATGATCAGATCTCCATTCGCTTTATCAGTACCTATGCCAAGGCCTTGGCCATTGACCTCTATCTACCTCATCCCAAGGAAACTTTCACTATCCCTGATGTGACCTACTTGGAGACGGAGTTGATCTTTGAAGATGTCCTAGCCCAACTCATCCAAGAATACGAGTTCGTTCATGTCTATCATTTTACCTCATCAGTCAGCCTCCACCTTAAAGACCTGCCCCATGTGACCATTACAGGCATTGCCCTCCCCTACTATGAGGACCGTCAAAAAGAATTGCGACGTTTAGGTTGTCAATTTGAAAGGGTTTCACTTGGCTGGTAGCATAAATGTATATTTTAAAATATGTAAATCCATACGTCTATATGGATTTTTTATATATAAATATAGCAAAAAACTATAATTTGAATTATCAAAAAGTAGTCAAATTCTTTGTATAAGAGGTGTTAAAGTGTTAAAATTAAGTGTTTAATTTTGAAGTTTTTAAGCAAATATCAGTATAATAACAGCTTAAAAATAAAAATTATACAATAAAAAAAGGATGATGAAGATGTTTATAAATAAAAAAGAAAAGTTTTCCATTCGTAAGTTTAAAGACGGCCGTTCAGACTCAGTCAAAATCGGTACAGTCGGTCTGATTGTCGGTGCAGCCCTTGCAATGGCAGGACAAGCCCAGACTGTTGAAGCTGCGATGAAAGAAAACAGTGACAACACAACAACGATTTCGAATGATAAGGGTTCTGTAATTGTAGAAACAGCTAATATTGAGAATCCAAATGAAGGTAGGGAATTTTCAACTGATCCAACTTCAGAGGGAATAAATACAATTATTAAAACTGGAAAAGTAGATTACAAATATGTAACTGCTGAAGGTAATACTGTTCTAGAAGAAAATAAAAACCAAAATTCTGGTGTTGATAAAACTATAGAAACAGAATACAATGTATTTGGAAAATCAGGTGAAGTTTTCAAAGAAACTACAGGTAGTGCTGTAGAGGATAGCGATTTAGATGGTGCTAAAGAAAAAGGTAAGAAAGAAACTATCGAAAAAGATGGAAAAACTTACCACTTAATTGGAGAACCTAAGGTTGAAAATACTGGAAACGGTGGAGGAGTATACTCTGACACAACTCTAGGTGATGTAACTGCGAAATTGACTCCAGAAGGATTAAGTAATGCGGAAGGTAAAATCACTTATGATACTGTAAAAGCTGGTGGAAAAGCTTGGATTGTAGAACAAACTGGAAAAGGAACATATGGTAAATATGTACTAGCTGATTCAGGTACAATCACTTCTGATGATAAAATGATAGAAGCTTTTAAAGCTGGAGAAACTGCAGCAAAAGACTTCAATTCAGCTAATGTAACTGCTGATGGAGGAATCAAAGAAGGAGACTATGTTTTCGTACTTGAGAAAAACACTTATGTAACAGTTAATGCTCAGGATTTAGTTTTAACAGCAAACATACCATTGTCATTTAGTGATAATGTAGCAGATGATGTAGATGGAACTGGGGCTACTTTAAATAGAACATATGCAATGGTACAAAAATTTAAAGCGGCTCCAGATACTTTAACAGGAGTAGCAAACAAAACTCTTGTAAAAGGATATCTTGCATATCTTCAAAAAAAAGGATTTGAAGATAACCTCCTTAGTTTCAAACAATATATTACTTTAGGAATAGCGGCACAAAGTGGTGATCCTCTGGTGGTTAGTGCTGATAATGGAGATCAAGTTGATGCTAAAGGAAGACCTACAAGTGATATAACAGCTGATATAGAAAGCGTTTCTAGCGGAGATACAATTCCAGATGATTTTGATGATATTAAAGATGTTGATTTTAGTCTTAGAATTAATTCTCCTTCGCCGAATGTTGAAGAGTATTCTTATCGTGACGAAATCACTCCTCTTCGTGCATACCGTTTAGCAAGTGGTACTACAACAATCACTTACACATATGCAGAAGAAAAAACTCGTGAAATCGAGAAAAAAGGGTCTGTAGTCGTTAACTATCAAACAGAAGACGGAACAGAATTAAAAGCTCCTTACACTGATACTCCTGAGACAGTAGTTGAAGTAGTAACTGAGCATTACTATGTAAATGCTGATGGTGAAGAAGTAGTTGTAGAAGATAAGACTGTTAGAACTCCTAAAAACGTAGCCTACAATACAAAAGAAAACGAAACTGAAAAACCTCAAAAACTGACAGATGCACAAGGAAATGTTTACTACCTAAACGAAGCAAACACAACAACATCTGTTAATGATACAGAAACTACATCACCAGCTGAAGAAGGTACACTAGTAGAAGGTGTTACAAAAGTAACTTATATCTATGAAAAAGCTGGATCAGTAATCGTTAACTACAAAACTGAAGATGGAACTCCACTTATAGGAACAGTAGTAGATGAAGATGGTGCTGGTAAAACTGTAGAATCAGGTGCAAAAGACACTGATAATGGTAAACCAGGCACAGCTTACAACACTGCAGATAACGGAATGAAACCAACTCGTATTAAAACTGCAGAAGGAAAGTATACGAATTAATTCCAGAATCAACTGAAGGTGAACCAGAAGGTGAAGTAGAGTCAGGTGTAACGAAAGAAGTAACCTACATTTATAAAGAAGTTAAAGGTAATGTAGTTGTTAAATTCGAAGATACTGAAGGTAACTCACTTGCTGATGACGAACAAGATGAAACAGATGCTTCTCTAAATGTTAAATACGATACAGCTGACCACAAGAAAGAATCTATCGAAAAAGATGGTGTTAAATATTACTTAACTGAAAAAGCACTTAAAGACGGTTCTAAAGAAACTGGAGACGTAGTAGAAGGAACAACTACAGTCACTTACGTTTACGAAAAAGCTGGATCAGTCATCGTTCACTATACAGACCAAGAAGGTAACCCAATTTCTGGAACAGATCCAGAAGGAAATGATGTTCCTGAAACTAATAAAGACACAACAGATGCTAAAGCGGGAATTGACTATAACACTGCAGACAACGGAATGAAACCAAACCGTATCACAACTGCAGAAGGCAAAGTCTACGAGTTAGTTCCAGAATCAACTAAAGGTGAAGAAACTGGTAAAGTTGTTGCGGGTGAAACGAAAGAAGTAACCTACGTTTATAAAGAAGTAAAAGGTAACGTAGTCGTTAAGTATGAAGATACTGAAGGTAACGTAATCGCTGAAGACGAACAAGACGAAACAGATGCTTCTCTAAACGTTAAATACGATACAACTGACCACAAAAAAGATGAAATCACTAAAGACGGTGTTAAATACTATCTAACAGCTAAAGAGCTTAAAGACGGTTCTAAACCAGCTACTGGAGATGTTGTTGAAGGAACAACTACAGTAACTTACGTTTACGAAAAAGCAGGACAAGTAGTCGTTAACTACCAGACAGAAGACGGAACGCCATTAGTAGGTGTTGATGCAGATGGTGCTAACGTAGCTTCAGGTGCTAAAGACACTGTAGACGGAAGACCAGGATCTGATTATAATACTTCTGATAACGGAATGAAACCAAACCGTATCACAACTGCAGAAGGCAAAGTCTACGAGTTAGTTCCAGAATCAACTAAAGGTGATGAAACTGGTAAAGTTGTCGCTGGAGAAAGTAAAGAAGTAACATACGTTTATAAAGAAGTAACTGGTGATGTAGTAGTTCATTACGTTGACACAGAAGGTAATGTTATTGCTGAAGATAAAGAAGATACGAAAGGTGCTTCTCTAAACGCTAAATACGATACAACTGACAACAAACTAGAGAAAATCGAAAAAGACGGAACGGTTTACTATTTAACAGAAAAAGCACTTAAAGATGATTCTAAACCAGAAAACGGAGACGTAGTAGAAGGTAAGACTGAAGTAACTTATGTTTATGAAAAAGCTGGATCAGTCATCGTTAGTTACCAAACAGAAGAAGGAACTCCATTAGTGGGAACTGCAGAAGGTAAAGATATTGATTCAGGTGTTAAAGACACTGTAGACGGAAGACCAGGATCAGACTACAACACTGCAGATAACGGAATGAAACCAACACGTATTACAACTGCAGAAGGAAAAGTATACGAACTTGTACCAGCGTTGACTAAAGGTGATGAAACAGGTAAAGTTGTTGCGGGTGAAACGAAAGAAGTAACCTACGTTTATAAAGAAGTAAAAGGTAACGTAGTCGTTAAGTATGAAGATACTGAAGGTAACGTAATCGCTGAAGACGAACAAGACGAAACAGATGCTTCTCTAAACGTTAAATACGATACAACTGACCACAAAAAAGATGAAATCACTAAAGACGGTGTTAAATACTATCTAACAGCTAAAGAGCTTAAAGACGGTTCTAAACCAGCTACTGGAGATGTTGTTGAAGGAACAACTACAGTAACTTACGTTTACGAAAAAGCAGGACAAGTAGTCGTTAACTACCAGACAGAAGACGGAACGCCATTAGTAGGTGTTGATGTAGATGGTGCTAACGTAGCTTCAGGTGCTAAAGACACTGTAGACGGAAGACCAGGATCTGATTATAATACTTCTGATAACGGAATGAAACCAAATCGTATCACAACTGCAGAAGGCAAAGTCTACGAGTTAGTTCCAGAATCAACTAAAGGTGAAGAAACTGGTAAAGTTGTAGCTGGAGAAACGAAAGAAGTAACATACGTTTATAAAGAAGTTACTGGTGACGTAGTCGTTCACTATGTTGACACAGAAGGTAATGTTATTGCTGAAGATAAAGAAGATACGAAAGGTGCTTCTCTAAACGCTAAATACGATACAACTGACAACAAACTAGAGAAAATCGAAAAAGACGGAACGGTTTACTATTTAACAGAAAAAGCACTTAAAGATGATTCTAAACCAGAAAACGGAGACGTAGTAGAAGGTAAAACTGAAGTAACTTATGTTTATGAAAAAGCAGGACAAGTAGTCGTTCACTACACTGATGAAAAAGGTAACACTATTCAAGTGAGTGCTGTTGCTACAAAAGACGGTAAACCAGGTGCAGCGTACAATACTGCTGATAACGACATGAAACCAAACCGTATCACTACTCCAGAAGGAAAAGTATACGAGTTGCTCCCTCAATCAACTAAAGGTGAAGAAACTGGTAAAGTTAAAGCTGGAGAAACTACTGAAGTAACTTACGTCTACAAAGAAATCACTGGTAATGTAGTCGTTCACTACGTTGATACAGAAGGAAACACATTAGCTGACGATACGAAAGATGTAGAAAATGGATCACTAAGTGATAAATATGATACAACTGACAATAAACCAGCTAAACTTGAAAAAGATGGACAAGTTTACTACTTAACAGCTAAAGAGCTTAAAGACGGTTCTAAACCAGAAAACGGTGCTGTTGTAGAAGGAACCACAGAAATCACTTATGTATACGAAAAAGCAGGACAAGTAGTCGTTCACTACGTAGACGAAGCTGGAAACACACTTCAAGCAGATGCTGTTGATACAAAAGACGGTAAACCAGGTGCTGCGTACAATACTGCTGATAATGACATGAAACCAACTCGTATCACTACTCCAGAAGGAAAAGTATACGAATTAGTACCAGCATCAACTAAAGGTAACGAAACTGGTGATGTTGAAGCAGGTAAGACTACAGAAGTGACTTATGTTTACAAAGAAGTGAAAGGAAACGTAGTCGTTCATTATGTGGACGAAGCGGGTAACACAATCGCAGAAGATGTTAAAGATACGACTGACGGATCTGTAAGCTCAGCATATGACACAACTGATAATAAACTAGTTACAATTACTACAAAAGATGGTAAGAAATACGCATTAGTGCCAACTGCAACTAAAGGTTCTGAGAACGGTAAAGTAACAGAAGAAACAGTAGAAGTAACCTACGTTTATAAAGAAGTAACAGGAGATGTAGTCGTTCATTACGTTGATACAGAAGGTAACGTAATCGCTGAAGACAAAGAAGATACGAAAGGTGCTTCTCTAAACGCTAAATACGATACAACTGACAACAAACCAGAGAAAATCGAAAAAGACGGAACTGTTTACTACTTAACAGAAAAAGCTCTTAAAGCTGATTCTAAACCAGAAAACGGAGACGTAGTAGAAGGTAAAACTGAAGTAACTTACGTATATGAAAAAGCAGGACAAGTAGTCGTTCACTACACTGACGAAAAAGGTAACACTATTCAAGCAGATGCTGTTGATACAAAAGACGGCAAACCAAACGCTGACTACAACACTGCTGATAACGATATGAAACCAAACCGTATCACTACTGCAGAAGGCAAAGTATACGAGTTAGTTCCAGAATCAACTAAAGGTGATGAAACTGGTAAAGTTGTAGCGGGTGAAATGAAAGAAGTAACCTACGTTTATAAAGAAGTAACAGGAGATGTAGTCGTTCACTACGTTGATACAGAAGGTAACGTAATCGCTGAAGACAAAGAAGATACGAAAGGTGCTTCTCTAAACGCTAAATACGATACAACTGACAACAAACCAGAGAAAATCGAAAAAGACGGAACTGTTTACTACTTAACAGAAAAAGCTCTTAAAGCTGATTCTAAACCAGAAAACGGAGACGTAGTAGAAGGTAAAACTGAAGTAACTTACGTATATGAAAAAGCAGGACAAGTAGTCGTTCACTACACTGATGAAAAAGGTAACACTATTCAAGTGAGTGCTGTTGCTACAAAAGACAGTAAACCGGGTGCAGCGTACAACACTACGGATAAAGATCTGAAACCAACTCGTATCACTAATCCAGAAGGAAAAGTATACGAATTAGTACCAGCATCAACTAAAGGTAATGAAAATGGAAGTGTTGAAGCAGGTAAAACAACAGAAGTAACATATGTTTACAAAGAAGTTAAAGGAAACGTAGTAGTTCACTATACTGATGAAGCGGGTAACACAATCGCAGAAGATGTTAAAGATACTACAGACGGATCTATAAATTCAGCATATGACACAAGCGATAATAAACTAGCTACAATTACTACAAAAGATGGTAAGAAATACGTATTAGTACCAACTTCAACTAAAGGTGAAGAATCTGGTAAAGTAACAGAAGGAACTACAGAAGTTACTTACGTTTATAAAGAAGTAACAGGAGATGTAGTAGTTCGTTATGTTGATACAGAAGGCAACGTAATCGCTGAAGATAAAGAAGACACTAAAGGTGCTTCTCTGAATGCTAAATACGATACAACTGACAACAAACTAGCAACAATTGAAAAAGATGGTGTTAAATACTACTTAACAGAAAAAGCTGTTAAAGACGATTCAAAACCTGAAACAGGAGACGTAGTAGAAGGTAAAACTGAAGTAACTTATGTTTATGAAAAAGCAGGGCAAGTAGTAGTCCACTATGTAGACGAAACTGGAAACACACTTCAAGCAGATGCTGTTGATACTAAAGATGGTAAACCAGGCGCTAAATACGACACTTCTGATAATGACATGAAACCAACTCGTATCACTACTCCAGAAGGGAAAGTATTCGAATTAGTCCCAGCATCAACTAACGGTGATGAAACTGGATATGTTGAAGCAGGTAAAACAACAGAAGTAAATTATATCTACAAAGAAGTGAAAGGAAACGTAGTAGTTCATTATGTGGACGAAGCGGGTAACACAATCGCAGAAGATGTTAAAGACATTACTGATGGTTCTATAAGTTCAGCATATGACACAACTGATAATAAACTAGCTACAATTACTACAAAAGATGGTAAGAAATACGCATTAGTGCCAACTGCAACTAAAGGTTCTGAGAAAGGTAAAGTAACGGAAGGAACAACAGAAGTAACTTACGTTTATAAAGAAGTCAAAGAAGATTCTACAAATGGAGGCTCACTTACTCCATCTCAACCAGGTTCTCCATCAAGACCTTCAACAAATCCAACAAGTCCGGTGAAACCGACAGACCCAAGTCAACCAGAAACTCCAGTAGTTCCTACAGACCCAAGTCAGCCAACAACACCAGCTAACCCAGCGGGTCCAGTAACTCCAACGATGCCATCGGCACCAGTAAATGATGAAGCACCACAAACTCCAGCGGCTTCATCAGAAGCTAAAGGACAAGCTGAACTTCCAAACACTGGTACAGAAGACAATGCTAGCCTAGCAGCACTTGGACTTTTAGGTGTCTTGAGTGGATTTGGACTTGTTGCTCGGAAGAAAAAAGAAGACTAATGCTAATTAGATTTTCTGATAAGAATAAGAATAAGGAGTAGGATATCATATCCGCTCCTTTTCTTTTTGGGTTGAGATGAGAGTCATATTAGAGTTGGTAAATTTTCGGTGGTTTTATTGTCAATTCTCTGTAGATTTTCTCGTTCTAATCCCATATAGACAAGATGACAGAATCATAATCTATAAGTTGTCTGACTTGACTTTCTTGCTGGGAATGATATAATAGTTGTAACAAAAAATATTACAACAGAAAAGAGGACTATTTATGACCTATGAATACAAGAGCCACATTTATTTGGCAGAGGCAGTTTTAAATGTAAAGGATTTGGCAAGTCAAACAGCCTTTTATCAGCAAATTATTGGTTTAGAAATCCTATCTAAAACTGAGACAGAGGCCGTTCTAGGCCTGGGTGGAAAAGCCTTGGTACAGCTGATTCAAGCACAAGAGAGTGGAGAAGTAAGGGAATATTATGGCCTTTACCATCTGGCTATTCTCTTGCCGACACGCAAGGCATTGGCTGATGTATTGAAACACCTGACAGATTTACAGATTCCTCTTGTTGGCGGTGCAGATCACGGTTACAGTGAGGCCCTTTACTTGGAAGATTTGGAGGGGAATGGCATCGAGCTCTATCGAGATAAGCCAGTTTCCACATGGGATATTCGAGAAGATGGACGCATTATTGGGGTGACAGAGGCCCTTGCGGCGCAGGATATCTATGAGTTGGGGGAAAGAGTAGAGCCCTTTATCCTAGCAGAAGGTACGAGAATGGGGCATATCCATCTTTCCGTCAAGGATAGTCGAAAGTCCAGCCAGTTTTATCAAAAGGTGTTAGGACTAGAGGATAAATTCAGTTTGCCGAGCGCTAGTTGGATTGCGGCTGGGGACTACCACCATCACTTAGCAGTCAATGAATGGGGAGGAAAAAATCTGACTCCGCGTAAGGCAGGTTTGCCAGGTTTAGCCTACTATGTCATTGAAGTCGCACATAAAGAAGAACTGTTAACGATTGCGCAACGAGCACAAGAAGTTGATGCACCAATCAAGTGGCTGGCATCTAGCCAGTTGGAAATCACAGACCCAGACGGAATCGTGACCCGTATTCGTTTAGCAAGATAAAACTAGGGATTTCTATCGAGTTATCAGCAAGGCTAGTTTACCTTTTGAAAAGTCTTTGATAACAGAGCTGCGTGAGCTGGATGGGCGAGAATTTTGACAAAGAAGCTGATTAGAGATATAATGAAGAAAAATCGAGCAAGGAAAAAGAAATGACAAATTCAAAGTATATCACTCGTCTGAAACGTTCAGAGGGCCAGTTGCGTGGAATTCAGAAGATGATTGAAGAGGATCGTGACTGTGCTGATATTGTGACGCAACTGACAGCCGTGAAATCTAGTGTAGAGCGCGTGATTGAGATGATCATTACCGAAAACCTTACTGAATGTATCAATCAGCCGCTAGATGATCCTGAAGCCCAAAAGGAACGCCTAGAAAAGGCTATCCGATACTTGATTAAAAGGAAATAAAGAGATGAGAGTTACAAAGATCTCTGCTATTAGAATAGTTTAATGTGAACCAAGAGAGGCTGGAAAAAGTCTTTAAAATTAAAAAAACGCATACTATCAGGTGTTGATGAAAACCTTGATAGTATGCGTTTTATTGTGGGGAGATTTATACTCTTCGAAAATTCAAACCACGTCAGCTTTATCTTGCCGTATATATGTTACTGACTACGTCAGTTCTATCTGCAACCTCAAAGCAGTGCTTTGAGCAACCTGCGGCTAGCTTCCTAGTTTGCACTTTGATTTTCATTGAGTATTACTTCACTTTCTCCTGAAATTGAGTTTTTGCCCAGCTCCTTTTGATTATTCTACTTGACCGGGCCAAGCATTCATACCACCTTCTACATTGGTAACGGTGAGGCCTTGGGAGCTGAGAAATTGGCAGGCAGAGGCAGAACGCACTCCTCCTTGACAGATGACATGGTATTCATGGTCAGGATTAAGTTCTTTGTAGCCTTGCTCCAAGGTACTTAACGGAAGATTTTTGGCGCCTGGTGCATGTCCTGTTTGGAATTCATGTGCTTCACGGACATCGATAAGCTCTAAATTTTTATTTTGATATTTTTCATAAAAGTCAGCCATACTGATACTAGTTTCCATATTCTACTCCTTCTGGCTTAGCCATTTTGTATAGTGAATAAGCGCCGTCAAGGTTTTGTACGGTAAATTCTGCTTGTTTGAGGATACGCTCTGCGATATAGCTGCGCAAACCACTGTGGCAGCTAACGATGTAGGCTTGGTTCTTGTCCAGTTCGTCCAAGCGTTCCCGTAGTTCGTTTAGGGGGATGTGGATGGTGTCGACTTTGAGTCTACCACTTTGGAATTCGCCATTTGTCCGTACATCTAGAAATTTCTTACCTTTAGCCAGTTCGTCTTCGAGCTGGTACCATTGAACATTGTCGCTGAGACCTTCGATAAGATTCAAGGCTGCGTAGCCCAGCATATTGACGGAATCCTTGGCCGATCCAAATGGTGGCGCATAGGTGAACTCTAATTCTGGTAAGTCAAAGACGGTGAGATTTCCCTTGATAGCAGTTACTAGGATATCGATTCGCTTGTCAACACCTCTCTTCCCAACTCCTTGGGCACCATAGATTTTTCCAGTGTTTGGGTCAAAGAGGAGCTTCAAGGTCATATCAGTAGCGCCTGGATAATAACCAGCATGGTCTTTCCCGCTGACATGAAGGGCCTTGTAAGGAAGTTGATTCATGCTAAGTACATGCTCGCTGAGACCAGTCGAAGCAGCTGTCATATCAAAGGTACGAACGATAGCAGTGCCGATACTGCCCTTATTTGTACGACCGAGTCCTGCGATGACGTCCGCTACTTGTCGTCCTTGACGATTGGCAGGAGAAGCGAGAGAGATGAGAGCATCTTGGCCTGTAATCTCTTGCTTGACGACGATGGCATCCCCAACTGCAAAGATATCTTTTTGACTAGTTTCGTAATGTTCATTGACCAGGATCCCACCACGAAGTCCCAGTTCAACCCCCGCAGCTTTTGCTAATCCATTTTCAGGTTCAACACCGACAGAAAGGATAGTGAGGTCAGAAGTGATCTTTTGACCATTTTCGAGAATGATGACTTTTCCTTGGTCTTCAAATCGAGTCGCAGACTGAGAAGTGATAACGCGAACGCCGTTTTTAACCAATTCTTCCTGGACAAAGGCTGCCATTTCTTGATCTAATGGTGGCAAGACATGGGGTGCTTTCTCAATGATGGTAACTTGCAATCCACGTTTCGCAAGATTTTCAGCCATTTCAAGCCCGATAAAGCCTGCGCCGATAACGACAGCTTCTTTGGATGATTGTCCAAGGCTGCCATAATTTCATCGAGATCGGGAACATTGCGGAGCGTGTAGGCATTCTTAGCTTCTGCCAAGCCTTCAATGTTAGGAACAAATGGTTTAGCTCCTGGGGAGAGGATCAACTTGTCGTAGCTTTCTGTGAATTCCTGTCCATTGTGTCGTACAGTCACAGTGTGCTCTGCTGGCGAAATGCTGATGACCTCATGGAAAGGACGAACATCCAGATTAAAGCGTGCTTTGAGACTTTCAGGAGTTTGGACTAATAAACTATCACGGTTTGCAATTTCTCCTGAAACATAGTAAGGAAGTCCGCAGTTTGCAAAGGAAACAAAGGGACCTTTCTCAAAAATAGTGATTTCAGCGTCTTCCATGAGACGTCTGAGACGGGTTGCTGCTGACATACCGCCTGCAACTCCTCCGACAATGATAATTTTCATTGACTTTCTCCTTCTAGATGACTGTACCTGTCCAAGCACTCATACCGCCTCGGACATTGATGACATCATAGCCTTTTTTCTTAAGCTTTTTCGCAGCTAGTTTGCTTCGCACACCAGAATGACAAATGACATAGAGTGTTTCTTTTGTTGTTGGTGTGTAGGAACCAATTTCGGTTAGAGGAACATTCTTAGCATTTTTGATATGACCTCTACGAAATTCCATTGGCGTCCGAACATCCAGTAGCTGAATCGGTTCTCTGAGTTTAGCTTCTAACTCGCTGGTAGAAATACTGTCAATTTTTGTAAATAAGTGAAACATAGGCACCTCCGAATATACCCTTATGGGGTATATTAAACCATGAAGTCAAGCTTTTGTCAAGCAAGTTGTTTTGACTTGGTGGAGATTGGTTGCGATTGTATTGTTTTCATTCTCAGTACATCAGTTTCCTCCTTGACACTCGGTCAGCTTTTGATACAATAGTACAAAATTAGAGGAGGTGGGTTATGATTCAGAAACATGCGATTCCCATTTTAGAGTTTGATGACAATCCTCAGGCGGTCATCATGCCCAATCACGAGGGGCTGGGCTTGCACTTGCCCAAGAAGTGTGTCTATGCTTTTTAGGTGAGGAGATTGACCGTTATGCGAGGGAAGTAGGGGCAGACTGTGTCGGCGAATTCGTTTCAGCCACCAAGACCTATCCAGTCTATGTCGTTAATTACAAGGGCGAGAAGATCTGTCTGGCTCAGGCACCTGTCGGCTCCGCCCCAGCGGCCCAGTTTATGGATTGGTTGATTAGCTATGGTGTGGAGCAGATTATTTCCACTGGTACCTGTGGTGTGCTGGCTGATATAGAAGAAAATGCCTTTCTAGTCCCTGTTCGGGCTTTACGAGATGAAGGAGCTAGTTATCACTATGTGGCAGCTTCTCGTTATATGGAAATTCAGCCTGAGGCTATTGCTGCCATTGAGCAAGTTTTGGAGGCCAGAGGGATTCCCTATGAAGAAGTCATGACCTGGACGACAGATGGTTTTTACCGAGAAACTGCTGAAAAGGTGGCTTATCGCAAGGAAGAAGGCTGTGCTGTTGTGGAGATGGAGTGTTCTGCGCTTGCGGCAGTAGCCCAACTGCGTGGGGTTCTCTGGGGAGAATTGTTGTTTACAGCTGATTCCTTAGCAGACTTGGGACCAGTACGATAGTCGTGACTGGGGTTCAGAAGCTTTCGAGAAGGCCTTGGAACTTTGTCTTGAGATAGCCTTTCAGATATAGCTACTCTCCTACTTTTTATGGTACAATGGATGTATGTTATTCAAATTATTTGTTAAAAAAATTGAAAGGGCCTTGGGTGGACTTTCGCCTGCTCGTCGAATTTTTCTGAGTTTCGCTGGAGTTATTTTTATAGGATCTCTCCTTTTGAGTTTGCCTTTTGTTCAGGCAAGTGGTTCGCAGGCTACTTATTTTGACCATCTCTTTACGACGGTGTCCATGGTCTGTGTGACCGGCCTTTTTACGCAACCGGTGGCTACTACCTATAATGTTTGGGGTCAGTTGATTTGTATGCTTTTGATACAGATTGGTGGCTTAGGTCTCATGACTTTTATCGGGATTTTTTATATCCAAGGCAAGCAAAAGCTTAGTCTGCGTAGTCGTGAAACCATACAGGAGAGTTTTAGTTATGGGGAAAGTAAGTCTTTGAAGTCTTTTATGCGTTCCATCTTTTTGACGACTTTTCTGGTAGAGGGTTTGGGAGCTTTTCTTCTTAGTTTCCGTTTTATTCCTGAGTTCGGCTGGGGACGGGGTATTTTTACTTCTATCTTCTTAGCCATTTCAGCCTTTTGTAATGCTGGTTTTGATAATTTCGGCAGTAGCAGTTTAGTGGCTTTCAGACGGATCCCTTGATTAATCTAGTCATTGCTGGCTTGATTATCACAGGTGGTCTCGGATTTATGGTCTGGTTTGACTTGGCAACCCAGTTTGACAAGAAGAAAAAACGCCGTCTGCGTTTTCACACCAAGCTGGTCCTCTTCTTGACTGCAGGGATTTTGCTGTTTGGGACAGTGTCCACCCTCTTTACGGAGTGGCACAATCCAGGAACCATTGGCAATCTCAGTGTTCCAGAGAAAGTGCTAGTCAGCTTTTTCCAAACCGTCAGCATGAGAACAGCTGGTTTTGCCTCTATTGACTACACTCAAGCTCGGCCTGTGACCTTGTTTATCTATATCCTACAGATGTTTCTGGGTGGGGCGCCTGGAGGGACAGCTGGGGGACTCAAGATTACGACTTTCTTCGTCTTATTGGTTTTTGCGCGTAGTGAATTGCTGGGCTTGCCTCATACCAATGTTGCCCAGAGAACCATTGAGGCTCGCACAGTCCAAAAATCCTTTAGTGTTTTTATTATCTTTTTGATGACCTTCTTGTTGGGTTTGGTGTTACTTGGAATTACAGCAGAAGGGACACCGCGCTTTATTTACCTCATGTTTGAGACCATTTCAGCCCTTGCGACAGTTGGGGTAACAGCAAATCTGACACCAGAATTGGGTAAGTTGGCTCTTAGCATTGTCATGGTGCTCATGTTTATTGGCCGTATTGGTCCCTTGACCTTGCTGGTTAGTCTAGCTGACTACCAGCCTGATAAGAAAGATTTGATTCAGTATATGAAAGCAGATATTAGTATTGGATAAGAAAGGAAGAACTATGTCAGATCGTACGATTGGAATTTTAGGTTTGGGGATTTTCGGGAGTAGTGTCCTGACAGCCCTAGCCAAGCAAGATATGAATATCATTGCCATCGATGACCACGCCGAGCGAATCAATCAATTTGAGCCCGTTTTGGCGCGTGGTGTAGTTGGCGATATTACAGATGAGGAACTCCTCAGAACTGCAGGAATTGATACCTGTGATACGGTTGTCGTTGCGACGGGAGAAAGTCTAGAGTCCAGTGTTCTTGCAGTCATGCACTGTAAGAGTTTGGGAGTACCGACTGTTATTGCTAAGGTCAAAAGTCATACAGCCAAAAAGGTCTTGGAAAAAATCGGTGCAGATGTGGTCATCTCACCTGAGTATGAAATGGGACAGTCTCTCGCACAGAATATTTTGTTTCATAATTGCGTCGATGTACTTCAATTAGATAAAAATGTTTCTGTTGTAGAGATGAAGATACCGAGTGCTTGGGCTGGTCAAAGTTTGAGTCAGCTAGATTTACGCGGAAAGTATAACCTCAATATTATCGGATTTCGTGAGCAGGAAAATGCACCCTTGGATGTCCAGTTTGGTCCCAATGATCTCTTGAAGGCAGACACTTATATTTTAGCTGTTATCAATAATCAGTATTTGGATGCTTTGGCGGAAATCAATTCGTAGAAAATTAATATAAGTATTTTATAAGAGGGATTTAAGAAAAATTTTAACTTTTTCTTAATCCTTTTTAATTTTAGGAGATTATACTAGAGTCATCAAATAAAGAAAAACTCTAAGGAGAATCCTATGAAATTCAATCCAAATCAAAGATATACTCGTTGGTCTATTCGCCGTCTTAGTGTCGGGGTTGCCTCAGTTGTTGTAGCCAGTGGCTTTTTTGTCCTAGTTGGTCAACCAAGTTCTGTACGTGCCGATGTGGTCAATCCGACCCCTGCTCAAGTTGTGCCAGACGCTGCTTCAGTGAGTGAAAAGAGCGACTTACCAGCAGAGGTTCTCAAGAAAGCAGTTGATGTAGCTCTTCCTTCAGAACAGGCAGATTCAACACCTAAAGCAAGCTTGGATACTACAAGCTCTCCAGAAAAAGGAGATGTAGCTGCTAAAGACCAAGTGGTAGCACCCAAAGAAGAAGTGCAAGCAAACCAGAATCTAAGAAAGAAACAGAAGATGCGCTTAAACCTGCGACAAATCCTGCGCCTACAGTTTCTGGACAAGACCGTGAAGCAAATGAAGCTCAGCCAGCAACAACTCCAGCTGAAGTGCAAAAAGGCGTAGCCGACAACACTAAAGACACAGTAGATGTCCCAGCCACTTACCTAGACAAAGCTAATTTCCCTGGACCGTTCACAGCCGGTGTCAACCAAGTCATTCCATACGAATTCTTCGCAGGTGACGGTATGTTAACTCGTCTGATTTTGAAAGCCTCAGACAAGGCTCCATGGTCAGACAACGGCTCAGCTAAAAATCCCGCTCTCCCACCAGTAGAGAAATTAGGTAAAGGCCTTTACTTCTATGAAGTAGATTTGGCTGGCACTCAAGGAAAATCTGATAAAGATCTTCTTGACCTCTTGAAACAAAACGGCACTCAAAGCTATAAAGCTACCATCAAAGTGTACGGTGCTAAAGACGGAAAGGCAGACTTGAGCAACCTTGTAGCGACTAAAGAATTGGATGTCAACTTGAATGGCTTGACTACTCCAGCTGAAGTGCAAAAAGGCGTAGCCGACAACACTAAAGACACAGTAGATGTCCCAGCCACTTACCTAGATAAAGCTAACTTCCCTGGTCCATTCACAGCTGGTGTCAACCAAGTTATCCCGTACGAATTCTTCGCAGGTGACGGTATGTTAACCCGCCTTATCTTGAAAGCCTCAGACAAGGCTCCATGGTCAGACAATGGTTCAGCTAAAAATCCCGCTCTCCCACCAGTAGAGAAATTGGGCAAAGGTCTCTACTTCTATGAAGTAGATTTGGCAGGCACCCAAGGTAAATCTGATAAAGAGTTGCTTGACCTCTTGAAACAAAACGGCACTCAAAGTTATAAAGCTACTATCAAAGTGTACGGTGCCAAAGACGGCAAGGCTGATTTGAGCAATCTCGTAGCGACAAAAGAATTGGATGTCAACTTGAATGGCTTGACTACCTCAGCTGAAGTTCAAAAAGGCGTGGCTAACAATACTAAAGACACAGTAGACGTTCCAGCTACTTACCTAGATAAAGCTAACTTCCCTGGTCCATTCACAGCTGGTGTCAACCAAGTTATCCCGTACGAATTCTTCGCAGGTGACGGTATGTTAACCCGCCTTATCTTGAAAGCCTCAGACAAGGCTCCATGGTCAGACAATGGTTCAGCTAAAAATCCCGCTCTTCCACCAGTAGAAAAATTGGGCAAAGGTCTCTACTTCTATGAAGTAGATTTGGCAGGCACCCAAGGTAAATCTGATAAAGAGTTGCTTGACCTCTTGAAACAAAACGGCACTCAAAGTTATAAAGCTACCATCAAAGTTTACGGTGCGAAAGATGGCAAGGCCGATTTGAGCAATCTAGTAGCGACTAAAGAATTGACAGTGAACTTTAATGGACATCAGTCTCTTACTCCGATGCAGTCAGGTTTCATCCCATCTTCTAATGGTTCAGCTATGCCGGCTCCAATGATGAATAGTCATCAAGATGCGTCTAAGATGAACGCTCAAATGCCAAGTGCTCATCAAGATGAGATGAAATCTCAAATGCCAGCTGCTAGTCAGGATAAGATGATGCCTAGCAAAGAGCAGGACAAAACCATGAATGCTAGCCAGCCTATGGCAACACCAAGCATGAAACAAGATCAAGCTCTAGCAACCTCAAGCAAAATGTCTGATGAAGGCAAGATGGCATCTACTAACAAGGTGTCAAGTCCAATGATGGCTGATCAAATGAAAGGCCAAAAAGACATGCTTCCATATACTGGTGAAGCCCAAACATCAATGGCTACTCTTGGATTCTTTGGATTAGCCTTGGCAGGACTTCTAGGTGGACTCGGTTTGAAAGCTAAAAAAGAGGAAAATGACTAGTCTAGCTACAGACTTTCTATCTAGGATTTGAAAAATCCAGATAGCGATTAGAATGTTCGTAAAGAGATTAAAATAGTGTTATACTATTGTGGTATAGCACTGTTTTTTTCAAAGGAGAGACAGATGGGAAAGACAATTTTACTCGTTGACGATGAGGTAGAAATCACGGATATTCATCAACGTTATCTGGTTCAGGCAGGATATCAGGTTTTGGTGGCCCATGATGGGGTAGAGGCCTTGGAAATCTTCAAGCGAAAAGCGATTGATTTGATTATTACAGATATCATGATGCCTCGGATGGATGGTTATGATTTGATTAGTGAGGTTCAGTATCAATCTCCAGATCAGCCTTTTCTCTTTATCACGGCTAAGACTAGCGAACAGGACAAGATTTACGGCCTGAGCTTAGGGGCAGATGACTTTATTGCCAAGCCCTTTAGTCCTCGTGAGCTGGTTTTGCGTGTTCACAATATCTTGCGTCGCCTTCATCGTGGAGGTGAGACAGAAGTCGTCAGTCTCGGGGATTTACGGATGAATCACGGTAGCCATGAGGTCCAAGTCGGAGATGTGGCGCTTGATTTGACAGTCAAATCCTTCGAACTTCTATGGCTTTTAGCCAGCAATCCAGAGCGGGTTTTCTCTAAGACAGACCTCTATGAAAAGGTCTGGCAAGAAGACTACGTAGATGATACCAATACCTTGAATGTTCATATTCATGCTCTTCGACAGGAGTTGGCTAAACATGCTAGCGCAGAAACGCCTACTATAAAAACTGTCTGGGGTTTGGGCTACAAAATTGAGAAAGCACGAGGTAGTTAATGAAATTAAAAAGTTATATTTTAGTGGGGTATATTATTTCAACACTCCTAACGATTATCGTGGTTTTTTGGGCTGTTCAAAAAATGCTGATTGAGAAAAGCGAGATATACTTTCTGCTTGGAATGACCATCGTTGCCAGCCTTGTCGGTGCTGGGATTAGTCTCTTTCTTTTATCACCGGTCTTTACTTCATTGGGCAAACTCAAGGAACATGCCAAGCGGGTAGCGGACAAGGACTTTTCATCAAATCTGGAGGTTCAAGGACCTGTAGAATTTCAGCAATTAGGCCAGGCTTTCAATGAAATGTCTCATGATTTGCAGGCGACCTTTGATTCCTTGGAAGAAAGCGAACGAGAAAAGGGCTTGATGATTGCTCAACTTTCGCATGATATCAAGACCCCCATCACTTCGATTCAAGCGACGGTAGAAGGGATTTTGGATGGGGTTATCAAGGAAGGAGAACAGGAGCATTATCTAGCAACTATTGGGCGTCAGACGGAAAGACTTAATAAACTGGTTGAGGAATTAAATTTTTTGACTCTAAACACGGCTAGAAATCAGGTCGAAACGACCAGCAAAGACAGCATTTTTCTGGACCAGCTCTTGATTGAGTGCATGAGTGAATTTCAGTTCTTGATTGAGCAGGAAGAGCGAGATGTCCATTTGCAGGTAATCCCAGAGTCTGCCCGGATTGAGGGAGATTACGCTAAACTTTCTCGTATCTTGGTGAATCTGGTCAATAACGCTTTTAAATACTCAGCTCCAGGGACCAAGTTGGAAGTGGTAGCTAAGCTGGAAAATAACCAGCTTTCAATCAGTGTGACAGATGAGGGACAGGGCATTGCCCCAGAGGACTTGGAGAATATTTTCAAACGCCTTTATCGTGTAGAAACTTCGCGTAATATGAAAACAGGTGGTCATGGATTAGGACTTGCGATTGCGCGTGAATTGGCCCATCAATTGGGTGGGGAAATCATAGTTAGCAGTCAGTACGGTCTCGGAAGCACCTTTACCCTCGTTCTCAATCTCTCTGGCAATGAAAATAAAACCTAAAACCCCTTTACAAATCCAGCCATTCATGGTAGAATGGATTTTGTGCGAAATATCAGCAGGAAAGCATGAAGCTCGTCAACAGGTGTCTTATGATAAGTAACCTTGGCTGTTTAGGCGAAGGGCATCTGCACGAATCAGGGCTTTCTAAGTGACTATTTCCACCGAAATATTATTTATATCAGGAGGACATTCACATGTCACGTTATACAGGACCATCTTGGAAACAAGCTCGTCGCCTTGGCCTTTCACTTACAGGTACAGGTAAAGAATTGGCACGTCGTAACTACGTACCAGGACAACACGGACCAAACAACCGTTCTAAATTGTCAGAATACGGTTTGCAATTGGCTGAAAAACAAAAACTTCGTTTCACTTACGGTGTAGGTGAAAAAAACAATTCCGTAACTTGTTCGTACAAGCTACAAAAAAATCAAAGGCGGAATCCTAGGTTTCAACTTCATGCTTCTTTTTGGAACGTCGTTTGGATAACGTTGTTTACCGTCTTGGTCTTGCGACTACTCGTCGTCAAGCTCGTCAATTCGTAAAACCACGGTCACATCCTTGTTGACGGAAAACGCGTTGATATCCCATCATACCGCGTAACTCCAGGTCAAGTGATCTCAGTTCGTGAAAAATCATTGAAAGTTCCAGCTATCCTTGAAGCAGTAGAAGCTACTCTTGGACGTCCAGCATTCGTATCATTCGACGCTGAAAAATTGGAAGGTTCATTGACTCGCTTGCCAGAACGCGATGAAATCAACCCAGAAATCAACGAAGCACTTGTCGTTGAGTTCTACAACAAAATGCTTTAATTTTAAGAAATATCTTACAGAAAGCCTACAACAGTGGGCTTTTTGCTTTGTCTTAAAAGCTTGATTTCTGGGTTTGTCATCATTTTGTCATCACTTATAACGAACTCACAGCTTTCTCATAAAATGAGACGGCTGTTTTTGCTTTTTCTTTGGAGAGATGACTGTAAGTGTCCATAGCCATAGCTAATGTAGAATGACCTAGACGGTGTTGGAATTCTTTATAGGGTATTCCAGAATTTAGCAAGAGACTAGCGTGTGTGTCTAAAAACCGTGGAATCCGATATTAGGAACACCAGCATGTTTGAAACCGAGTTTTTAGACGTGTACTCAAGGTTTTGTTACTTGGGTAATTATGGATAAAGTCAGAGAATACAACTATTTCAATTCGCCCTAACTTCCAAACCTCTTGAATTTATCTAAACTGGTAGGCTTTCAACATGGCAACAGTCGCTTGATCTATATCGATATCACGATAGCTTGCTTTTGATTTTGGGCTATTGATTTGCTCTAGGTGGTTTAGTAGTCTTTGTAATGCTAATGGTTGCATTCTCTAGGTCAATATCGGAGCAGCTAAGGGCTAGAGCTTCATTGATACGATAATCGATTTCTATATACCAAAAATACCTATCGAGTAACTATAAAGTCAGCGCGAATCAAATACTTTCTCTTCTTTCTTGTGGTAAGTTGAATTAATAAAATAATTATGATATTCTTTTTCTATAAGGAAAAAATTAAAATGATTATAAGATAGTTTATTTAGAAAATTAGTCAAAATTTTTTCTAATTAATTTAGAAATCATTAACAAAGGGGATATTATGGCTGAAAGAATAATACATCAAGCTGATCTTCGAGAGATCGAGAACAAATTGCGCTCTATCCATGAAGGATTACAAACAATTGATGCTAGAGTTGATGTAGCAAACGAAAATCTTCAAATCGTGTACGATGAAATCGGTAGTTTAGCACAAGAATTTCATGAATTTGTGAATATCCAACAAAAAGCTAATAGACTAGGACAAGCTGAAACTCGACTGGTAAAAATCCGTCAGGAAATTGAGAAGAAATACGGACATTATGATATTGTTCGTCGTACTACCACAGGGATTTTACAAGCTGATGATTTAGGAATTGTCAAAAAAGAAACAATCAGCACTGCTACAGAAGAACTAATGATATCAACTCCAGGTTACTGGCTTGCTCCATGCTTGGTTGCATTAGCGGCATGGATAAATGATCAACCCGAGTTAGCTGAAAAAGCAGTCAAGGAAGGGATTAAACGAAACGATGAAAAAACCTCCCTTTTCTTTGCCTTAATTTGTAGAAGAGCTAACAGAAAGAACGCGTGCCTTAAGTGGACTCAACGTTATCTAGCTAATCAAGATGAAGAAAATCTCGACAGAAATTCTATAATTATCTTAGATGCTTTTGCGAGTGGACTCTTGGGAACTGATACCGAAGGAGTCATCTCACGTCAAATGAATGAATGGCTCAGTCGACTTGAAGAAAAACCTGGTTTTACTGAACGGCAAACAGAACAATGGTCCGAAGCCATTAACTTAAAAAGAAGTGAACTAGATGAAGATTTATACCCTAACCTAAGAAAATATAGTAATAGTTGGTCTGTTCTAGAGGATATTTTAGAAGGTGCTCATCTCCATGAACAAATATTAAACTATCTAACTGATATTTTTGAGAAAAAAGGGTCTACAGAAAGCGTCAAAGAACAATTAGATGATATTTTAGACACACTTGTGACTGATTTTGATAACGAGGAATTAGCTCTTCGAAAACAAGAAAAATTCGAGCAGTTTGTGGTTGACTTCGGAGGAGATGACAACCGTGCTCATCAAAACATGGATATTGAGGTGACTGCATTTGAAACCCATAAAGACTTCACCCAGTTGCTTACCGATGCAGCAATGAAACCCGAATCTTCTCACTCAAGTATATCAACCCAAAAATTTGCACTGGCTCTTTCTCGTGATTGGGTAACAAACGCTTATAATGACGTTACTGCAAAAAATCGCATGAAGATTCCTTACGAAATTGAAATAAATGTGGATACTTTTAATGATAAATCAACAGATGGCCAAAACGAAAACGAGTTGATTGAAAAATTCAATTCTCAGATTGACTCTGAAAAAGAACAAACTTTGTCAAACTACTTCCCAAGTTTATTTGATAAATTCCTTTTGTATGGTGGTATAGCTATCGGAGTAATCGGTTTAATGATGATTTTTGGGAATATTTTCTTAGGTTTAATAGCTATTATAGCAGGGATTTTTATGGTTCTTAAGCATAAATCTAATATTGAAAATATTGAAAAGAATCGCAAGAAAATTGAAGAACAATACGAGAATAAAAGAGTGAATGGTGAACAAATTATAAGAGCTACTCTAGCTGAAATTGTAGACTTTAGAATTGAATTCGCAGAGAAAGATGCTGAAAGCACTAAAGTTCTGGATTTCCTCGAACAAATAAGACCTGAACAATATGTAAACAAGTTGGCGTCATCTAATAGAAAGATTAAAATTTGAGGAGGTAATTGACATGGATGAAAAATATAAAGGCGATAGTAAGCTATCATCTAATAACACCACTCCATTTAAGAGCATTAATACTGAAGAAGATATCACTGAAGAACCTATGAGCGTGTTTGCTGAGGGACTCCCTTCATGGGATATTGTGCCCCCACAATTGCTAGTCAGAAGGAAACGGCAAAAATAATGAATAAACCACAAACATATGCAGAATGGGTAAATGTCTTAACTGTTTTTAAAAACAAAGATGATGATGAAACAGTTTTAAAAATGATGAAATCTGGAACTATCGAATGGCAATACGGTGTGGCAGAACGTTTCTCTACAAAGTTAATTGACGCTGTTAATTACCGTATGAATGTAGCTTCAGATAAGTTTCAAAATGATTTACTAAAATCCCAAGGATACGAGGGAGCTATTATTCAAGCAATTCTTCTTTGAGAAAAGAAATGACGTTCTTAGCTGAAGCAATCAATCTTCCTGTAATTCCGGATAAAGAGCGACAACACTACCTAAATCTCGTTATAGAACAAGCTAATAGTATGCAAAAATCTTTAGAAGAATCTGCAAAACAGGACCGAAGCGGGAAGATGTCAAGTATTATTAGAAATCATAAAATTAATTCTTTTTTAAATAAAGGTGAACAGTAAATGAGTAATATAGTAAAAAGCAAAGAACTTCTTACGAGATATTCACTTGCAAGAATCCCTTTTATTGCTATCAATACCATTGAGCCAAGTAGAACATTAGATATGTTAAAGGAAATATCTGAAGAATTACAACTTCCGTTCAACGTACATACTCTCACCAAAGGTGTGTATAATCTTAGTTCTGGTAAGAATGTTAACGATGATAAATCTGTTTATGGCGCAATAGATTATATGACGGACCAAATGCAAAAGAAACAATACCAAACTATTGTACTGACAGAAGTTCCGGATCTTAGTAATGAAAATAGCGATTCTAAACAAGTCTTAGCATTGGTCAATCTAGCCAATGAAACTGGAGGCGTTGTAATAGTTTTTACCAATACCCCTATTTGGAATCAACTTCAACGGCAAGGTATGACAGTAAAAATAGATTTACCTAACGAAGAGGAAATGTACTCAATAATTCAAGAATACATTGACGACTATCGAAATGATATCCAGATTGAATGGGACAACTCCGATATTCGAGAAGCTGCTGCAGCTCTCAATGGGGTAACTAGAATCGAGGCGGAGAACGTTATCGCTGCTTTGATTGCAAATAAGTGCATAAGAAAATCTGATTTAGATGAGATAAGATTTGCAAAAGATCGCCTATTCTCTGATATCTCTGGTCTAGAAAAAATCGTTGTAGATGATTCTGTGAAGGATGTCGGAGGGCTTGAAGGATTAAGGAAGTGGCTTAACGAAAAGAAAGAACTACTAACTCCCGAAAAGAAAGATATGTTACGTGAGAAAGGTTTGCAACCACCTAGAGGAATACTCCTAGTAGGTGTCCCTGGATGCGGAAAATCTTTATCTGCTAAATCAATTTCCGCTAACTGGAAACTTCCATTATATCGTTTAGATTTTGCAACGGTTCAAGGAAGTTATGTAGGTCAGTCTGAACAGCAACTCAAAGATGCTCTAACTACCGCTGAGAATGTATCTCCGTGTATTTTATGGATTGATGAAATAGAAAAAGGGCTATCAGGAGCTACTGGTGGCGCTAATGATGGCGGTGTATCTACTCGTATGGTTGGTCAATTCTTATTCTGGATGCAAGAATGCAAAAAACAAGTTTTTGTAGTTGCAACAGCTAATGATGTGTCTATGCTTCCATCAGAACTTCTCCGTCGAGGAAGATTTGATGAGTTATTCTTTGTTGATTTACCTACTGCAGATGAGCGTAAAGAAATACTTGCTTTGTATTTTAAAAAATACTTAAGTCTAGAATTTGAAGGAGATTTTTCTGATAATATCATTCAAATAAGTGATGGTTTCACTGGCGCGGACCTAGAATCGACAGTTAGAGATTTAGCTTACCGAGCTATCGCTAATAACAATTTTATTCTCAATGAAGAGAATATCATGACTGCTTTCAATAATGTAGTCCCACTCTCTCAAACTAGCCCAGAAAAAATTGATGCTATTAGAGATTGGGGGAAAGAAAGAGCTGTTCCTGCATCTGGAAAACCAATCGGTGGAGAGGGACTTGTTCATAAACAGAGTGGACCTAAAACAAGAAAGTACTTGTTTAATAAGTTCATTATTTGGACACGGTAACTGTAATCTCAGTTTCGTGTCCATTTTCATAATTCCCTAAATGAAGCTCTTTTTTGAGAGTATCATTAAAAGGAATCTTAAATTGCAAAATATAACTTATAACACAATTAGGAGAAAGATAGATGCCTAAACCAATGCTAAATCCATATCAATCCCAAAGACAAACACAAGCAAGACATATCATGACTTCTAACTTAAAACAACCACAGATAGATAAATTGAGTTTAGATAGGCTTCTAAGAAAATCACGGTCTAAAGAATATATGGATGCTATTCATCAACTAGATGCAGGAGGACATGTTCATAATAAAAAGGAAGTAAATGAAATTATTAATACAATTAAGTCAGAATTCCCAGATGTGGATATTAATGGAATTCTCCTAGGTTTTGTAGCAAAATGTTATTTAGGAGCACCTTACGAAGCGCACACCCTAGACTTAGTTGGAGAAATCATTGAGCATTATAAACGAGGAGAGACATTACCTGGTGGACTCGATAAAGCCAAAAGCATTGCTTTACATGGAGGATATGATTTTATCGAAGTTTATACAGATTGTTGTCGAGCAATTAGCTCAAATGGTTCCGTATCAGTTATAAAAGATTAATTATGTATAGAACAGTAACATATGGTATACAGAGAATTTCATAAATAATTGGTAATTAACTTAAAAGGACACTATTAGTTAACAGGAAAAATTCATCTCGATATTAAAACGACTACTGTATTATCTTTGTAATATAGTAAAATTATCAGGAATCGCTTGGAATAATTAATTTGTTTTTCTCTATATAATAATAATTAGTGGCATGAAAGTATAGCTGTATAGTAGGACATAAAATATCTATTACCAACGCGCTATTTAGCTAGTGGGGGGCGACACTCGGCGGTTTCGCCTATTCTCTTTTATAACTAAGAATTTGAGAACCATTTTGTCTCAGATTCTTTTGTTAATGGTAATGGACAAGCCAGGTGGAATACTTTTTCCCAATCCAGAGAGCAAAGAGGAGATTGATGACGACGATGCCTGAACCGACCAGTGAAAATAGGAAAAATTCGCTAGCCGAAACTCGCCATAAATGCACGATGCCTGTAATCAAATAAGCACTGATAGGAAAACAAATGGTAGAAGTAATCAGAGCAGGGATATACTTGCGGAGAAGAATTGATTGTCCAATATGGAGCAAGAGATGAAGTGCAAAGGCCACAAATCCTCCTAACCAAACTAATTCGAGCGCTCTAGATTGAGTAAAATACGCTAATAAAGTGATGGATAAGACAATGATAAACTCCTCAAAAACAGCAAGGGCAAATCCCTCTGTTGTAATTCCTTTGTGAATCTTGAGAATAGCTGGAGTCTTTTGAGCCAGCAAGGTTTCGTTGAGATGAATCCAAGGGACAAGACCGATAATTTCTTCCATATCGTGAAAGATAAAAAGTAGAGGAAACATCCAAAGATAAAATGCCATAAATCTCTCCTGAAAAGCTATAGATTGCTAACTAATAAAGCAAAAAACGCCCAGTAAGGCGTTTTGAGTTAGGTGTGCTTACTTAACCTCTGTAAACACAACGTGTTTGCGAAGTTTTGGTGAGTATTTCTTCAATTGAAGACGGTCTGGAGTGTTACGTTTGTTTTTAGAAGTAAGGTACAAGCGTTCACCAGATTCTTTGTGTTCAAGTGTAATATTTACGCGCATGGTATCTCCCTTCTATTATTCAGCTGATGCAGCTTTAGCGATTTTACGTCCTTTGTAGTATCCTTTAAGTGATACACGGTGAGAACGTGAGTAATCTCCAGTAGTTTCGTCAAAGTTTACAGATGGAGCTGTTACTTTGTAGTGTGTACGACGTTTGTTTTTTTCTTCGCTTTTTGAAGTGCGACGTGCAGGTACTGCCATTTTGATTTCTCCTTTAGGTATTTATATTCGATTCAATCTACTGATTTTCATCAACCATACTAGGATAACACATTTTTTTTGTAAAGTAAAGTTACTTGACAAAAAAAGATGAAAAAATTAAAAGGTCATCAACCGAATTAATCGAAATTTTCTGAAAATTCAAGAATTTTCTTCTGTTCATTGCTTTTAAAATGTGCTATAATAGTAAAAACTGAAATGGGAGGGAACAAATGACTGAATTAGATAAACGTCACCGCAGTAGCATTTATGACAGTATGGTAAAATCGCCAAACCGTGCCATGCTTCGTGCGACTGGTATGACAGATAAGGACTTTGAAACACCGATTGTAGGAGTGATTTCGACTTGGGCGGAAAATACGCCATGTAACATTCACTTGCATGATTTTGGTAAACTGGCTAAAGAGGGTGTCAAATCTGCAGGTGCTTGGCCTGTGCAGTTTGGGACTATCACTGTAGCGGACAGGGATTGCCATGGGGAACGCCTGGTATGCGTTTCTCTTTGACATCTCGTGATATCATCGCGGACTCAATAGAGGCGGCTATGGGTGGTCATAACGTCGATGCCTTCGTCGCTATCGGTGGCTGTGACAAGAACATGCCGGGCTCTATGATTGCCATTGCTAATATGGATATTCCAGCTATTTTCGCCTATGGTGGAACTATTGCACCGGGAAATCTTGATGGCAAAAGACATTGACTTGGTTTCTGTCTTTTGAGGGTATCGGAAAAATGGAACCACGGTGATATGACAGCTGAGGACGTGAAACGTCTTGAATGTAATGCCTGCCCTGGACCCTGGTGGCTGTGGTGGTATGTATACAGCTAATACCATGGCGACTGCTATCGAAGTTCTGGGTATGAGTTTGCCAGGTTCTTCATCTCACCCAGCTGAATCAGCTGATAAGAAAGAAGACATCGAAGCAGCAGGACGTGCTGTTGTTAAGATGTTGGAACTTGGTCTCAAACCATCAGATATCTTGACTCGTGAAGCCTTTGAAGATGCCATCACTGTGACGATGGCTCTCGGTGGTTCTACAAATGCCACTCTTCACTTGCTTGCCATTGCCCATGCTGCCAATGTTGACTTGTCACTTGAGGACTTCAATACGATCCAAGAACGTGTGCCTCACTTGGCCGACTTGAAACCATCTGGTCAGTATGTCTTCCAAGACCTCTATGAAGTCGGTGGTGTCCCTGCGGTTATGAAGTACTTGTTGGCAAATGGTTTCCTTCACGGAGATCGCGTCACATGTACTGGTAAGACAGTTGCTGAGAACTTAGCTGACTTTGCAGACCTCACACCAGGTCAAAAAGTCATCATGCCACTTGAAAATCCAAAACGTGCGGACGGTCCGCTTATCATCTTGAACGGGAACCTTGCTCCTGACGGTGCAGTTGCCAAGGTATCAGGTGTTAAAGTTCGTCGTCACGTTGGACCAGCTAAGGTCTTTGACTCAGAAGAAGATGCGATTCAGGCCGTTCTGACAGATGAAATCGTTGATGGCGATGTTGTTGTTGTTCGGTTTGTTGGGCCTAAGGGTGGTCCTGGTATGCCTGAGATGCTGTCACTTTCATCCATGATCGTTGGTAAAGGTCAAGGAGACAAGGTTGCTCTCTTAACAGATGGCCGTTTCTCTGGTGGTACTTATGGTCTGGTTGTTGGACATATCGCTCCTGAAGCTCAGGATGGTGGACCAATTGCCTACCTTCGTACAGGCGATATCGTTACGGTTGACCAAGATACCAAAGAAATTTCCATGGCCGTATCCGAAGAAGAACTTGAAAAACGCAAGGCAGAAACAACCTTGCCACCACTTTATAGCCGTGGTGTCCTCGGTAAATATGCCCATATTGTATCATCTGCTTCACGCGGAGCCGTGACAGACTTCTGGAATATGGACAAGTCAGGTAAAAAATAAACTTAAAAAGCAAGCCAATCTCGGCTTGCTTCTTTTCATCTTCAAAAGTAATTTGCCTGTTTAACGAGGTGGCAGTCCAAGGGCAATACGACCGTAGCGACTGATTCGTGTGATTTTCCAAGCAGGCGACCAGGTAACTTCAACCTTGACATCTTCGATACCCTCGATTTGTTTCAGACCTGCCACGATTTCGATAGGCAGGCTTTCGGCACAATCGCAGGCAGTATCGGTGAAGGTCATGACAATCTTGCAGAGACCTGTTTCGTCCAGATTGATTTCATAAATCAGCCCTAGATTGTAAACATCCAATTCCACATCTGTATCAAAAACCTTCTCTAGTTTTTCGATAATTTGGTCTTGCAAGGCCAAAGCACGGTCATTGATTTTGATATCGTCTCTCATTACAGTCCCTCCACGTGATAAATATCCTCTATTTTCTCATAATTCTGACAATTTGGCAAGTTTTTGATGAATTTTCTGAAAAATATGATAAAATGAAGAAAATACTGAATCAAGGGGAAGCCTATGGAGCAGATTGGAAAAGTCTTTAGACAATTACGAGAGTCAAGAAATATCTCGCTGAGACAAGCGACTGGGGGACAATTTTCGCCATCTATGTTGTCCCGCTTTGAAACAGGTCAGAGTGAACTTTCGGTGGAAAAGTTTTTATTTGCCCTAGAAAATATATCTGCCAGTGTAGAGGAAATCCTCTTTCTGGCGAGAGGTTTTCAGTATGATACAGATTCTGAGTTGAGAAAAGAAATCATAGATGTCTTGGATCCAAAGAATATAGCACCTCTTGAGGACTTGTATCGTAGGGAGTATCAAAGCATGCCCATTCTCAAAACAAACAGAAACATATTCTAAATGCCATTCTTATAAAGTCTTATATGAAGAGCATGGACGAAAGGGTAGAGTTAACGGCAGAGGAGGGGAAAGTCCTTCATGATTATTTGTTTTCTACCGAGATCTGGGGAATCTATGAACTCAATTTATTTTCAGTCAGTTCACCATTTCTATCTGTTTCTCTTTTCACTAGGTATGTTAGAGAAATGGTACGCAAAATCTGATTTTCTAATGGAAATGTCTGGCAATCGAAACCTTTTTCACACTATACTATTGAATGGCTTTTTAGCCAGCATTGAGTGTGAAGAATTTACCAATGCCTCTTATTTTAAACGTGTTATCGAAGAGCATTTCTACAAGGAAAATGAGACCTATTTCCGAATTGTCTATTTGTGGGCGGAAGGTCTCCTTGATAGCAAGCAAGGCAGAGTCAAGGAAGGTCAGAAAAAGATGGAAGATGCTGTCCGTATTTTTGAGATGCTTGGCTGTAATAAATCTGCCGAATACTATAGAAAAACGACCGATTCTTGAATATCTGCAAACTACGAAAATAGTTTGAAATTTTAAGCGATAGAACTGTTGGGCTCTCTCGTGCCACTGGAGAAGTTCTCTCGATTCTTTTTGATCATTTCATTTGTTGCATATATTCAAAAGTTCTTCCTCTAAAATTTCTAAGTGCTATACTATAGTCATACTACACATAAAACTTATACTCTTTGAAAATCAAATTCAAACCACGTCAGCTTCACCTTGCCGTACTCAAGTACAGCCTTCGGCTAGCTTCCTAGTTTGCTCTTTGATTTTCATTGAGTATTTGAACAAGAAGGGAGATTACCTATGAAATTATTGTTTAGAAATCACGCTTATCGTCTCTTGACTTTGTCACGATTCTTCAATGCTTTTGGTGCTTCGATTTTCAATCTGGTATTTATCGTCTATGCATCGACCCTGCCACAAGCATCTTTTGCTGTTGCTATGGCGAATATTGTCATGATTCTTCCGACTCTCTTTACAGTTTTTGTAGGGATTCGGGCAGATTATACGAGGGATAAGGTCAAATGGATGGTCTATAGCGGTTTGTTTCAGGCAGTTTTATTTTTTCTGGCAGCCCTAGTTGTTCAGCAAGCTAGTCTCTTTGCCTTTTCTAGCCTGTGTTTAATCAATGTCATTAGTGATGTCATCAGTGATTTTGCAGGTGGCCTGCGCATGCCGCTTATTAAGGAAAAAGTAGCTGAAGATGATCTAATGGAGGCTTATTCTTTTTCACAGTTTATCACCTATATTTCAGCCATTGGTGGTCAAGCTTTCGGAGTGTGGCTCTTAGGTCTATCAGTCAACAATTTTTCCCTCGTTGCGGGAATCAATGCCTGCTTTTTCCTAGTATCAGCCGTCATCCTCTTTTTAGGAAAAAGCAAATTGAGCCTGTCAATGTCATCTGCTGATGGTGAAAATCTAAAAAATGAGAAGCTTTCTATCAAAGACCAATTCCTAACAATTTACCGAAATTTACGTCTCGTTTTTCTTAAAAGTGGACAGAAAAACTTTGGTTTTATGCTCTTTGCTGTCTTGCTTATCAATGCCTTGGGTGGCGCTTTGGGTGGAATTTATAATATCTTCTTTTTGAGCCATTCTCTCTTGAATTTTTCTTATACAGAGGCACTATTTATCAATCAATTCTGTGCTTTTAGTTAGCAGTCATCATCAGTAGCCTTACGGGTAATGATTATTTTGGGAAGCAGTCCTTGCCTAGATTGATGATGTGGGTGACCGTAGGACTCAGTCTAATTGGTCTAGCTAACGTATTCAATCAAGTCGTGCTTGGTTTGCTATTTCTCTTTTTAACTCTGTATGTGTCTGGTAAAGTTCAACCAAAGATTAGTGCCATGCTCATGAAAAATCTAGCTCCAGAGGTTCTAGCTCGTACCAGTAATTTTTTAGGTTTATTGTTTACCTTATCCATACCTGTGGGAACAGCTTGTTTTTCACTAGTAGCCGTATGGAATATACAGTTGACTTGGATGCTATTTGTTGGTCTTTCCTTGTTGGCTATTCTTTTGACAGTTCTTAATCTCAAAAATGATATCTAAATCCTAAATTTTTTCTCACTGTTTTAATCCCTCTATTTATGGTAAAATAAGACTATTAAGTTTAAAGAGGATTCCCTATGAAATTACAAAAACCAAAAGGAACGCAGGATATCTTGCCTGCTGAATCTGCCAAATGGCAGTACGTTGAGGGCTTTGCCCGTGAGATTTTCAAGCGCTATAACTATGCAGAAGTGCGCACGCCTATTTTTGAGCATTACGAGGTCATCAGTCGCTCTGTCGGAGATACGACCGATATCGTAACAAAGGAAATGTACGACTTTTATGACAAGGGTGACCGTCATATCACCCTCCGTCCAGAAGGAACAGCGCCCGTTGTCCGTTCCTATGTGGAAAATAAACTCTTCGCCCCGGAAGTGCAAAAGCCAAGCAAGTTCTACTACATGGGCCCTATGTTCCGTTATGAGCGTCCACAGGCAGGGCGCTTGCGCCAATTCCACCAGATTGGCGTTGAGTGTTTTGGCTCTAGCAATCCAGCTACCGATGTGGAAACCATCGCGATGGCAGCCCATTTCTTGAAAGAAATCGGCATCCAAGGTGTCAAATTACACCTCAACACTCTTGGAAATCCTGAGAGCCGTGCGGCCTACCGCCAAGCCTTGATTGACTATTTGACACCGCTCAAGGAGACCTTGTCTAAGGATAGCCAACGTCGCTTGGAGGAAAATCCTCTTCGTGTCTTGGACTCTAAGGAAAAAGAAGACAAGGTGGCAGTGGAGAATGCGCCTTCTATCTTGGACTTCCTTGATGAAGAAAGCCAAGCCCATTTTGATGCTGTGCGTCAGATGTTGGAAAATCTTGGAGTAGACTATATCATCGATACCAATATGGTGCGTGGTTTGGACTACTACAATCACACTATTTTCGAGTTTATCACTGAGATTGAGGGCAATGACCTGACAGTCTGTGCGGGTGGTCGTTACGATGGTTTGGTTTCTTACTTTGGAGGCCCTGAAACTGCTGGATTTGGTTTTGGACTTGGTGTAGAGCGCCTGCTTCTTATTCTTGAAAAGCAAGGTGTGGCCCTTCCTATCGAAAACGCCCTAGATGTCTATATCGCAGTCTTGGGTCAAGGGGCAAATGTCAAAGCCCTAGAACTAGTACAAGCTCTTCGCCAACAAGGATTCAAAGCAGAGCGTGATTACCTCAATCGTAAACTCAAAGCTCAGTTCAAATCAGCCGATGTCTTTGCGGCTAAGACCCTCATCACCCTAGGTGAGAGTGAAGTCGAAAGCGGACAAGTAACGGTCAAGAACAACCAAACCCGAGAAGAAGTGGAAGTTGCGCTTGAGACAATCAACCAAAACTTCTCAGAAATCTTTGAAAAACTAGGATTTTAATGATAGATAAACTGGTCAGGAACCTACTCCTGACCTTTTTCTTTTGCAAAATGACAAAAATCATAAACTTTTTGACAAATATGCTTGTCAAAAAGAAAAAGATATGTTACAATGTAAGCAAGTTAAGAGAAAAAGGAGCAAAGGAACGATTATGTGGGCATTAGGATTTGTACCTCTTGTGATTATGTATTATATCTACCATTCCCAAAAGGTCAAGAAACTAGAGAATAAAATTAAAAGAATTGAGCAAAAACAGAAAGGAAATAAAGAAATGTCAAGAATTTTAAAAGAATTGATTGGGAAAACACCGACAATCGTTGGACAAGTTTTTGGAACAGATAACTGGGAAGTTGTGGATGTTGATGAGGAATGGGTCAAGCTACGTCGTGTTAATAAAAAAGGAAAAGAAAAATTCAAACTACAACGCATTGAGGATATCCAAACTGTTGAATTTGACGGAAAGTAGGTGTGTAACATGCAACTAAAAAATCGTCTAAAAGAGCTGCGGGCTCGCGATGGCCTCAATCAAACCGAACTAGCCAAGCTAGCAGAGGTTTCCAGACAGACTATCAGCCTATTAGAACGGGACGAATACACCCCGTCCGTTGTGATTGCCTTGAAAATATCTCAGATTTTCAACGAAACAGTCGAATCGGTATTTCGCTTGGAGGAGGACGAGTGATGAACAAGTATAAAGTAATCTATTATGTAGTTGCCATAGCTCTATTAGTCAGCGTATTTCTATTGATTGGGATAGACTTAGGCTGGTTTAGTCCCTATCAAAGTGACCAATTTATTTGGGCCTACTTTGCTCTTATCCCAGTCGTTGACTGGATTGAAAAGAAATCCAAAAATCTAGCAAGTGAAAAAGGAGAATGAATATGAAAAAGAAAAAGAAACGTGGCTTGTTATTTTTAATTTCTTTTGTCTTGGGAGGTTTTCTTGGGCATGTTTGTAGGGATGTTTAAGGCTGGTGCCGAATCCCATGGAATTATGTTAGATGTAAAAGTCTTGATACCATGGCTATCAGCTATTGGTTTACTATTAGGTTTTGTTGGTATTCTTTTGACGTTCAATTTCTTAAAGAAAAGCAGAAAATTTCACTCCTTGTATCAAGAGGAAATGGATGATGATCTGAATGAAACCTATTATGTGCAAATGTATCGGAATCTTGAGTTTGGAACTATTACTTCTAATATTACAAGTGTAGCGATTTTATTGGCTCTTTTTCATCTCATGTAAAGTGAAGTGATTATACTCGATGTAAGCCATCTAACATTTTCTCTTTCTTTTTATGGTATTTGTGCTGTTCTTTCAATGCTCAAAAATATCTTTCTAAAAACAATTGCGATTGTTCGTCAGTTTGATTTGGCTCTTTTCTCTACACCAAAGGATGTCTTGAACTATATTAATTCTTATGATGAAGGGGAGCGTCAGGCTAATTTGGAACAGAGTTTTTCGAATTTTTATTCCAATTAAATCAGTATGTCTTACCAATCTTATATGTTTTTCTTTTTATCATTTCTTTCTTGATAGGAGAGATTCAATTACTGGCCTTATTGCTTGTAGGAGCAATCCATGTTTATATCAATGTGATGCAGTTGCCTATGGTGAAACGTTATTTTAAATAAAGGAGTTTCTATGATTCGTGTTGAAAATGTAAGCAAAAGTTTTGGGAGCAAAAAAGCTCTTCACCAGATTTCTTTTGAGATTAAGGAGGGTGAAATCTTTGGTTTTCTTGGCCCTTCTGGATCAGGTAAAACAACCATGATCAATGTCTTAACAGGACAGTTGGCTGCAGATCAAGGTAAAACAGTTTTGTTAGGCAAGAATTCTCAAGATTTAACCTCAAATGATTTGGAACAAATTGGTATTGTTAGTGATGGCAGTGGTTTTTATGAAAAGATGAGTCTTTACAAAAATCTTCTCATCTATGCTAAGTTATATGGTCTCAAGTCAGATAGAGTAAATCAGGTGCTCCAACAGGTTGGCTTGGCAGATGCTAAAGATATTATCGCAGAAAAATTATCTACAGGAATGAAACAACGAATGTTCTTGGCTCGTGCCCTTCTGAATGCTCCTAAGATTCTCTTTCTAGATGAGCCAACCAGTGGCTTAGACCCTACAACATCCAAGATGATTCATAACCTACTTCAAGAATTAAAGCAGGCGGGGACAACTATCTTTCTGACCACGCACGATATGAATGAAGCAACTCTGCTTTGTGATCGCTTATCTCTTTTGAATAAGGGAAACTTAATAGAGTATGGAAGTCCGCAAGATATCATTCAGAAGTACCATGTGGATAAGAAAGTACGTGTGGTTTATAACGATGGACGAGAACAGATCGTTCCATTTGAAGAATTGCCACATTTAGACACGACAGATTTGATGGTGGTTCACTCTTGTGAGCCAACACTAGAAGAAATCTTTATCAGATTAACAGGAGAAAAGTTAGATGTTTAGAAAATTAAATGCCCTACTATGGTTAAGAGTGCAAGTTCTTATTAGCAATTCAACTTTGTTGGCGACTCTATTGTTGCCTTTTGGACTGGCTGTTCTATATAATGCATTCATGAATAAGAATGGAGAATTGAGTACGTTTCTCCTTTCTATGAGTTTGACTATGGTCTTGAGCATGGGAAGTGGTTATATGGTATCGATTATGATGGCAGAAGATAAGGAAAAGCGCAATCTTAAATCACTCATCCTAAGTGGTGTGACAGCAACAGAATATACTATTAGTATGCTCGTCCTCCCTTTGTTGATTATGTTGCTTGGAATGATTTTACTACCAGTCTATCTTAAAGTAGATGTATCGGGTTATTTAGTTGCCTATGTTATCTATTTGATTCTAGCAACTATTAGTGTTATTTTTCTCAACCTTCTAATCGGTGCGGTGTCAAATACTCAGTCTAAAGCGCAAGTTTATAGTATCTTTCCTATGTTTATCGTCTCTGTTTTGCCCATGATTGCTCTTCAAAATGATACGATTCAGAAAGTGTTGGATTATTCGTTCGTCGGTCCTATTGTAAATCTTTTAAATCAAAAGGGTGGAGAAATATCCTTTTCTAATATCGGCATGTTACTTGCCTGGGTACTTGTGTTAGGAATAGCGAACCTCTTTGTATTGAAAAATAGCTATAAAGCAAGATAGGAGATTTATATGAAACTACTTAAAAACCTCGGCTGGTTTATTCTAGCTGTTCTATCCTTTTTCTTTGGCTATGGTATGGTTCAGAGCATGGCTCTGTCAGCTCTTGGACTAGGGGCTTCAATCTTTGGAGTCTTACCACTTTATATCGTCCTGTCAGGAGCCTATGTTTATGGAGTTTACAGATGGTATCAGACAGAAAAGGTTAGCATCCAGACGACTGCTTTTAATCGTCATATCTGGTTGCCTACTCTGGTTTTGCTAGTGGCTATTACAGCCCAGTTCTTTTTACCAGAAGATCCGTCGGTCAGTCAACAAATCGTATCTCAACTGACAGTGGAACAGCCTGCATTTGGTTTCTTTATGGTGGTGGTCTTTGCTCCTTTGACGGAAGAACTTATCTTTAGAGGGATGTTAGCACGCTACCTCTTTCCTAAGCAGGACAATAGGAAACAAACTCTGATTTTTCTTCTGGTATCCAGTGTTCTGTTTGCCTTGATTCATTTCCCAGGTGATGTGCAACAATTTTTAGTCTATACTAGTCTTGGTTTTAGCTTGGGCTTGGCTTATATTAGCAGAAAAGGTCTGGTCTACAGTATTTCTCTCCACGCTTTGAATAATTTAGTCAGCTTTTTGATGATTCTCATGCTATAATAGAGTCAGGAGGTCACATGAAACGAGTAATTTTATTAGCAGTGATTCAAGCAGTCGTTCTATTTTTCATCATTGGAGCGCTAGCTTATGCCTTCAAGGGCGATTTCTTCTACAACTATCTAGCAGTTGTTTTTGCCCCTATTGCAGGTGTCTTGCGCTTTGGGACAGCCTACACAACGGAAATTGTCTTGCCTCGAAAGGCAGCCGAAATTGCTGAAAAGCGTAAAGCAGGCAAAAATTCAAAATAAAAGAGTCCGGTGAACTTCATCGGATTTTTGTATTGGCGTTAATTTTTAGAGTCTTCACTTGATTTTTAAAGACTGGCAAACTTTTCTGATGATTTTCATGAAGAGCCTGCGCTTTTATGGTAAAATAGTAACAGAATAAAAGAGGAGAGAAAACATGAAACGTAGTATGTATGCTGGTCGTGTTCGTGAGGAACACATCGGACAAGAAATGACCTTGAAAGGATGGGTTGGCCGTCGTCGTGACCTTGGTGGTTTGATTTTTATCGACCTTCGTGACCGTGAAGGAATCATGCAGTTGGTTATCAACCCTGAAAAAGTCTCTGCAGAGATTATGGAAACAGCTGAAAGCCTTCGTAGCGAATTTGTTATCGAGGTGACTGGACAGGTCGCTGCGCGTGAGCAAGCCAATGATAAGTTGCCAACTGGTGCAGTTGAGTTAAACGTGACAGCTCTGACAGTGCTTAATACAGCTAAGACAACCCCATTTGAGATTAAGGATGGGATTGAGGCCAATGACGATACACGTTTACGTTACCGTTACCTTGACCTTCGTCGTCCAGAAATGTTGGAAAATCTTAAACTTCGTGCTAAGGTGACCCACTCTATCCGCAACTACTTGGATGAGTTGGAGTTTATCGACGTGGAGACACCATTCCTTTCTAAGTCAACGCCTGAAGGGGCGCGTGACTACTTTGGTGCCATCTCGTGTTAATAAAGGGCATTTTCTACGCGCTTCCTCAAAGTCCACAAATCACGAAACAGCTCTTGATGAATGCTGGTTTTGACCGCTATTACCAAATCGTTAAATGTTTCCGTGACGAGGACTTGCGTGGTGACCGCCAGCCTGAGTTCACTCAGGTCGACTTGGAAACGTCTTTCCTTACTGAGCAAGAAATCCAAGATATCACAGAAGGCTTTGATTGCGCGCGTGATGAAGGAAACTAAAGGCATCGAAGTGACGCTTCCATTCCCTCGTATGAAATACGATGATGCGATGGCTCTTTACGGTTCTGATAAACCTGATACTCGTTTTGACATGTTGCTTCAGGACTTGACAGAAGTGGTCAAAGGTGTAGACTTTAAAGTCTTTTCAGAAGCACCTGCTGTAAAAGCCATTGTGGTCAAAGGAGCTGCGGACAACTATTCACGTAAAGACATTGACAAGATGACTGAAGTAGCCAAACAGTACGGTGCCAAAGGTCTTGCTTGGGTCAAGGTTGTTGATGGAGAATTAAACGGACCAGTTGCTAAGTTCTTGACTGGTATTCAAGCAGATTTGACAGCAGCGCTTGGTCTTGAAGATAAGGACTTGGTTCTCTTTGTGGCGGATACGCTTGAAGTAGCTAATGCAACTCTTGGTGCCCTTCGTGGACGTATTGCCAAAGAGCTTGGTTTGATTGATAATGATAAGTTCAACTTCCTTTGGGTGGTTGACTGGCCAATGTTTGAATGGTCTGAAGAAGAAGGTCGTTACATGAGCGCCCACCATCCATTTACTCTTCCACAGGAAGAGACTGCTCACGAATTAGAAGGTGATTTGGCGAAGGTTCGTGCCATTGCTTACGATATTGTCTTGAACGGTTATGAACTTGGTGGTGGTAGCCTTCGTATCAATCAAAAAGACCTTCAAGAACGCATGTTCAAGGCTCTTGGTTTCTCAGCCGAAGAAGCAAATGACCAGTTTGGCTTTCCTTCTTGAAGCCATGGACTATGGTTTCCCACCACACGGTGGCTTGGCTATCGGGCTTGACCGATTTGTCATGCTCTTAGCAGGGAGAAGAAAAATATTCGTGAAGTTATTGCCTTTCCCTAAGAACAACAAGGCAAGTGACCCAATGACACAAGCTCCTTCAACAGTAGCTCTCAAACAACTAGAGGAACTCAGCTTACAAGTAGAAGAAGATGAAACAAGCAAAACGAATTAAGCGGTGGCGCTATTATCTGCGCCGCTTTGCTCATCAGATAAAAAAATTTTTACGTGTCTTACAAAGCATCTCTCGCGAAAAAAATATGATGAGAAAGATTTCGGCCTCTCTGGTCTATGGATTTTTTTATCAGCAGTAGCGGTCAATTTCTTTTTCCAACCAGGTCATGTGTATTCGAGTGGTGCGACAGGTCTGGCACAGATTATCTCTGCCTTGAGTAATCACTGGTTTGGTTTTCATATCCCGATTTCGCTAACCTTTTACGCCATTAATTTTTCCTTTGATGGTCTTGGCTTGGTATCAGATTGGCCATAAGTTTCACCGTCTTTACCTTTATCACGGTATCCATGAGTTCCTTCTTTATCCAGTTTGTCCCTGTGGCGACCTTGACGGAGGATCCCATTATCAATGCCCTTTTTGGGGGGTGTTGTCATGGGCTTGGGGATTGGTTTTGCTCTTCGAAACAATATCTCCAGTGGTGGGAACGGATATTGTCAGTCTGACCATTCGCAAGAAAAACAGGGTAAGAATGTCGGCAGTATTTCTTTCTTGGTAAATGGGACCATCATGCTGATAGCAGGTTTGACCTTTGGTTGGAAATACGCTCTCTACTCTATGATTACCATCTTTGTCTCTAGCCGTGTGACAGATGCTGTCTTTACTAAGCAAAAACGGATGCAGGCTATGATTGTGACCAATCATCCAGACAAGGTTATTGAAAAAATACATAAAAAATTGCACCGCGGAGCAACTATGATTCACGATGCAGAAGGAACCTATAATCACGAAAGAAAGGCAGTTTTAATCACTGTCATTACACGTGCAGAGTTTAATGAATTTAAACAGATTATGAAACAGGTGGATCCAGGTGCCTTTGTCTCTGTATCTGAAAATGTTCATATTTTGGGACGGTTCGTTGAAACAGAAAATTAGTAACTAAAAAACCAGCGTGAGCTGGTTTTTATTTTTCGATAATTTTGTGGGCAATCAACTGACGGTAACAAATTTGTTTATTGCTTTTAGCATCGTTGATAATCTGGAGGATGGTTTCAAGGGAAACACGACCAAGTTCTAGACTATTGATGTCGACATAGGCCGCCAAATTGAGCTTGGGATTGACTGAGTCGAAACTGAGAACTGGGACATCAAGTTGGTGCTTTGCGATGTAATCACAGACCCCTTCGGCTAAGAGACTATCGATTGTAATGATAGCATCAATCTGCGGGTCATGCTGAAAGAGGAGTTTACTAAATTGATACCCTTTTTCTTCTAGGAACTCGGTTGCGAAATAGGTCAAATTTTCGTCTATAGGTAGTTGATGTTGTTTGAGTGCTGACTCATAGCCTGTTAAACGGTCTTGCGTTACAAAGAGTCGCTTAGTTCCTCCAATGAAGGCAATTCGTTTGCAGCCTTTTTTGATGAAATATTCGGTCGCATCAAAACCTGCTTGGACATTGTCGTTATCGACAAGAGGGATAAAGGGTGAAATGGATTTTCCTAGGATGAGGAAGGGAAACTGCTCATCAGCGACCAGCTTGACTAAGGGATCTTCCTCTTCGGCATAAAGGAAGATTAAACCATCCACACGTTTGCCGTAAACCATCTGTGAGATCGCTTTAAGGCGCTCTTTTTCATCTTTACCTGTCGCGATCTGAATGGCGTAGTGGTTTTCAGATGCGACTTGGGCGATACCACGGAGGACAGATGGGAAGAAAGGATTTTGATAGAAGGCGTCTGAGTCGTCAGGAAGAACCAAGCCGATAACTTGGGTATAACTGCTTACCAAACTACGAGCGTTGAGGTTGGGGTGGTAATTGAGCTCCTTCATAGCCTTACGAACACGTTTTTTTGTTTCGTCGCTAATGGTTGATTTGTTTGAATAACACGGGTTACGGTTGAAGGCGAAACACCAGCAGCCTTGGCCACGTCTTTAATCGTAACGGGCATAAAAATCTCCTATTTATGGTAATCTGGATCACGGAAATGCGTTTTATAAAAGATAGTGACCAGATACAGAACAAAAAGAATGTTTTGTACAGTAATGAGAGTTGTCATATTTTGGCCAAAGAGTCCCAAAATAAGCGTAATTAGAGTAGGTAATCCTAAACAGTTCAAGATAAAATGGTAGCACTCTTTAAAGGTCCTAAATGAAAAGAGGCGTGATTTCTTAGTGATATAAAGGAGAAGACTAGCTCCTAGAGAGACAATGAAGAAATTCAAACCAAAGAGGAAGCTCGCACCGAGAACTAGAAAGAGACTGATATAGACACGATTCTGCTGGTACCAGTCTTTAGAAATTGCTTGGGTCAAGCTATCTTTACTTTTGAAACTCTCAGTCTGAATCGCTCGGTAAGAGACACGGGTCAGTTCTTTACTTTCCTTGCTGATGACGAGCTCATTCGTATCGAAATGCAGTTGCAGGTTCTTAGGTAATTCTTTGCTTGGGCTTGGACCGATTACAATAGAAGGCGCTTGACTAGCTGTTCCTGTATAAGTTAATTTGCCATCAATAATTGCAGCGTGTTCAGAGAGATCTTGGACAACCTCATCTGTCAATGGTTCATAGACATTATCGATAAAGGTTTCTAGCGGATAAGTCTCCTGGGAGCTGTTTTGAATGGCAATGGGTACCATAGACAAGCTGATAAGGAAGATACTGGTAAAGAGAAGCTGAAACCAGTTGAGCCCGAAACGTTTGGACAGGGGCTTACGAAATCCCCAAATACTTGAAAAATAAGAAAATGGATATGGAAGCATAGGTATCTTTCTAAAAGGTGTTTTCTATATGAGTATTATTATATAGAGAAATGTGCTTTATTTCAAGTCTAGGAGACAAATTGCTTGCTTCAAGATAGTTTTATAGTCACAAGCTCCAAAATGAAAAAGGGTGGCGGGGATAGATTATCCCTTGTCGCCACCACTTGTAAGTCCTGAAACAAAGTTCTTTTGTAGGAAGAAGAAGAGAATACAGATTGGAAGGGCGATGAGGATAGCACCTGCTGAGAAGTAGGCAATCTTCATGTTTTTCGCATTGTTAACGAAGGTTTGGAGACCAACGGCAACAGTAAAGTATTCTTTCTCACGAAGCAAGAAACTAGAGAGGATGTAGTCTCCGAAAGGTCCCATGAAGGCCCAGAGAGCTTGTACAGCAACCATTGGGCGAACAAGTGGAAGAACAATTTGCCAGAAGCGGCGGAAGTGTCCTGCACCGTCTAGTTTTGCAGATTCGTCTAGAGACATTGGCACTGTATCGAAGTAGCCTTTCATGAGCCAAGCATTCATCGGGATACCACCACCAACGTAGAGGAAGATGAGGAACCAGCTGTGGTTAAGGGCGTTCAACATAAGCGCCATAACGAAGAAGGCTGTCAAAGCGGCCATGGTTGGCACCATTTGGATAATCAAGAAGAAGACCAAACTTTGTTTACGAGCCAAGAAGTTGTAACGGCTATAGGCATAACCAGCAAGTACGATAATACTTGTTTGGACAGCCATGGTAATCAAGGCGATAATCAAAGTGTTGAGGTACCAAGTACCGTACAAGGTTTCAGAGAAGAGTCCTTGGAAGTTAGCAAAACTAAAGTCGACGTTGCTGTCTAGTTTAAAGGCTACTACGTTACCAGTCTTGAAGGCTGACATAATGGTAATCAACAGTGGATAGATAATCACAATTGATAGACCAATCAGGTAAGGTAAGTAAGGGTTTGAGTCAGTCTACGTTTGAGTTTGATTGAGTTATTCATCTTAGACGTCCTCCATATCAAATGCGTGTAGTTTCTTGAATGCGATCATAGAGATTGAGATGACAATGATAGAGATAATCAAGGTAACAGCTGCCGCCATAGAGTATTGAGGAGATGTACCTGTTGTCAAACGGTAGATCCATGAGATCAAGATATCGGTTGAACCAGCTCCACCACCGACACTACCAGGTCCTCCAGCGTTGAAGAGGTACATGATAGAGAAGTTGTTAAAGTTGAAGGTATATTGGCTGATCAATGTTGGAGCTGCAACAGCTAAAATCATTGGGAAAGTGATGTTGCGGAATTTTTGCCAAGCATTAGCACCGTCAATATAAGCTGCTTCGTAAAGGTCGTTAGGAATAGATTGTAAGATACCCAAAGTCAAAACGTAGATGTATGGGAATCCAAGCCAACCTTGCATCATAATCAAGGCAATCTTAGTCCAAGTTGGGTCTGTTTTCCAAGGGATAAGAGCCCCATCAAGGAAAGGAAGGAATTTAGCTAAGATTGGCAATACTTGAGTGTTGATAGCACCGACACTATCGTTAAACATGTTTGAGAATGTCAAGATAGTGATGAAGGCTGGGACAGCCCAAGGAAGAAGAAATAACACCAAAGATACGTTTTCCTTTGATAAATGGTTGGTTAGCAATGATAGCTGTGAAGATACCGATGACGATTTGTAAAGTTGAGGCAGCCAAAGCCCAGATGATAGTCCAAGAAAGAACGGCACCGAAGGCAGAACGGAAGGTACTCAAACTCCAGATGTTCGTAAAGTTGGTCAAACCAACCCAGTCCAACAATTTATTTGGTGGTAAGTGTTGGAAGTCATAGTTAGTAAAGGCGATCATCAAGGTTACGATAACTGGGAAGATAATCGCGAAAGTCATGGCAACATAAGATGGAATGATCAAGAGGTAAGGGAAGCCATTTTCATAAATCCCTTTGATCATATCTTTGAGGGTACGTGGAACTGGGATTCCATTGTTAATACGTTTTGCAATTGTATGTGCATCTTTGATATTTGCGAAATAAAAGAGTACATAAACGACTACAAAGATTAAATGGAAGGCACCACGAATCAGCATAAAGAGGGAATTGTCACGACCTGGTTTATCACCAAGAGTGATGAGATTGCTCAATTCAGGGGCTGCAAGTGCTAGGAAGTAAAGGACGAATACAAGGGTTACACCAAGGAAGATAAAACCTTTGGCTTTTTGTTTATTGTAAATCTGTCCTAACCCAGGAATGATAGACAGCAGGGCTGCTTTACTAGGTTGTTGCTTTTCCATAATAACTCCTTTCATAGAATACTGGTTTTTAGATAAAACCTAAACTATTTATGTTTCTATTGATAAATTCAAAGGGGGATTTGAATTCCACCCCCCTTGAACAAATTTTTTATTCACCAAATTTTTGTTTGATTGTTTCTTTGATCAATGTTACAGCATCGTTAGCAGCTGTTTTAGCATCTTTCTTACCGCTTACAGAGTCAAAGAGCATGTTAGCAGCTGGTTCCCAAACTGCAGACATTTGAGAGATGTTTGGCATTGGTTGAGCGTTCTTGAACTGTTTGATAACAGCTGTTGTCAACTCATCGTTTTTACCTTCAGCGTATGAACGAGCTTCAGTGTTAGCTGGGATTTCGTTAGTTGCATCGTAGAAGGCTTTTTGTTGTTCAGTTGAAACAAGGAAGTCTACAAATTTTTGTGCGCCTTCAAGGTTCTTAGTGCTTGATGGGATGATCCAAGCTTTACCACCACCGAATGCTGCGTAGTCTTTTCCGTTTGGAAGAGTTGGGATAGTTGCAACACCGTAGTTTACTTTAGCATCTTTGAATGCTTGAGCTTTCCAAGGTCCATCAATGATAGCAGCTGTTTTACCTTCTTGGAATTGAGTTTGGATTAAGTTTCCAGCAGCTGTACCATCTTGCATACCTTTAGGCCATTTTTCATACCAAGATTTAGCGTAGTTGATACCTGCGATAGCACCTTCGTTTGCAAGACCGATGTCTTTAGGATTTTTACCGTTATCGCCAAATACGTAAGCTCCGTTACCAGCAAGAAGTCCGTATGCGTAGTAGAAGTTTGTCCAGTCAGCTAGGAAAGCAGAAGTTTTTCCATCTTCTCCAGCGAAGGCATATTTGCTATCTTTAGCAAGGTTTTTCTAAGTCAGCAAAAAGTTTTTTTGGAGCTTCTTTTTACCAAGTCTTTGTTGTAGTACATAACAAGTGACTCGATAACGGCAGGAGCACCGTAAACTTTACCGTCAGCAGCTGTTACAAGAGATTTAGTTTTATCATCTGTTTTTAGCGCCGTCGCTCAATTTAACTTCTGAAAGTTGTCCATCAGTACCAAGGCTACCTACACGGTCGTATGGAGCCATCATAACGTCAGCAGCTTGACCTGATTGGTTGTCAAGAGAAAGTTTGTCAAGACCACCAAGTTGGTCACCAGATTTGATGTTAACTTTTGTTCCTGATTCTTTTTCATAAGCCTTAGCAACTGTTTCAGCATAAGCTTTGTATTGGTCTTCAACGTAAAGAGTGATTTCTTTCGCTTCAGATGAACCAGAATCAGCAGGCTTTATCAGCAGGTTTTGCTTCCGCAAGCTACCAAAAGCAAGCTAGCAAGTGTAGCAGTTCCAAGCACAGCAGCGCTCTTCATGAATTTAGATGACATAGTGTATTCCTCCTAAAGAATAACAAATTTTATAATGAGGAAACGCAAACGTTTTCCTTTATGGGACTAGTATAGCACAAACGGAAAAGCGGTTGCAAGCGTTTTTTTTGTAAAAAAATTTTTAAAAAAATTTCACGAGGGATGGTAAAGCGTTTTCATTTGTTATATAATAGAAGAAAAAGTCCCGAAAAATATTTTCATGATTTTTACTGAAAATAGTTAGAAAACGATTGCCTAAATTTTACAAATGGAAAAAATAAGATTCTACTCTATGACCAAAAAGTAAGCTAAGTTGAGACCCTTTATTTATAATTGAAGAGATTATGTAAACTAGAAAAGGAAAATGTATATGTATACAGTAAAGAAGGACAAATTTTTTTAAAAAAATAATCAAAAAAAGTTTATTTTTAAAAAAACGCTTGCAATTTATTCAAAAAAATAAAGCTATACTTATCTTAACGCAAACGTTTGCGTCCAAAAAAATGAAAAATTTAAACTACAAATACACGAGGTGTTGTTTATGAAAAAAACGTCAAAGTGGTGTGTTGATGCACATCTCTTCTCTCCCAGGGAGCCTACGGAATCGGATCATTTTGGTCAAAAGTGCTTATGACTTCGTTGATTTCTTGGTTCGTACCAAAACAACGTTACTGGCAAATCCTTCCATTAGGAACAACTAGTTACGGAGATTCTCCTTACCAATCTTTCTCAGCCTTCGCAGGGAACACTCATTTTATCGATTTGGATATCTTGGTGGAGCAAGGTTTGTTGGAAGCAAGTGACCTTGAAGGAGTTGACTTTGGTAGCGATGCATCTGAAGTTGACTATGCGAAAATCTACTATGCACGTCGTCCTCTTTTAGAAAAAGCGGTAAAACGTTTCTTTGAAGTCGGAGATGTTAAAGATTTTGAGAAATTTGCTCAAGACAATCAATCATGGCTTGAGCTCTTTGCTGAGTATATGGCTATCAAAGAGCATTTTGAAAATCTTGCTTGGACTGAATGGCCAGATGCAGATGCTCGTGCTCGTAAAGCTTCAGCACTTGAAAGCTACCGTGAGCAATTGGCAGACAAGTTGGTTTACCACCGCGTGACTCAGTACTTCTTCTTCCAACAATGGTTGAAATTGAAAGCTTACGCTAACGACAATCATATCGAAATCGTTGGGGACATGCCAATCTACGTAGCGGAAGATTCAAGCGATATGTGGGCAAATCCACATCTCTTCAAGACAGATGTCAACGGTAAAGGCAACTTGCATCGCAGGATGCCCACCAGATGAGTTTTCTGCAACTGGTCAGCTTTTGGGGTAACCCAATCTATGACTGGGAAGCAATGGATAAAGACGGCTACAAATGGTGGATTGAGCGCTTGCGTGAAAGCTTCAAAGATCTACGATATCGTTCGTATCGACCACTTCCGTGGTTTCGAATCTTACTGGGAAATCCCTGCTGGTTCCGATACAGCAGCACCTGGTGAGTGGGTGAAAGGTCCTGGCTACAAGCTCTTTGCAGCCGTTAAGGAAGAACTTGGTGAGCTAAACATCATCGCTGAAGACCTTGGCTTTCATGACTGATGAAGTAATCGAGTTGCGTGAACGTACTGGCTTCCCAGGAATGAAAATTCTTCAATTTGCCTTCAACCCAGAAGACGAAAGTATCGATAGCCCACACTTGGCACCTGCTAACTCAGTTATGTACACAGGAACACACGATAACAATACGGTCCTTGGTTGGTACCGTAACGAGATCGATGATGCGACTCGTGAATACATGGCTCGCTACACGAACCGTAAAGAATACGAAACAGTGCCACATGCTATGCTTCGTACAGTCTTTTCATCAGTTAGCTTCATGGCAATTGCGACTATGCAAGATTTGCTAGAATTGGATGAGGCAGCTCGTATGAACTTCCCATCTACCCTTGGTGGAAACTGGTCTTGGCGTATGACTGAAGATCAATTGACACCAGCTGTCGAGGAAGGTTTGCTTGACTTGACAACAATCTATCGCCGAATCAATGAAAATTTGGTAGAATTAAAGAAATAATACAATATCAGGAGACACCTTAAACATGTTATCACTACAAGAATTTGTACAAAATCGTTACAATAAAACCATTGCAGAATGTAGCAATGAAGAGCTTTACCTGGCTCTTCTTAACTACAGCAAGCTTGCAAGTAGCAAAAAACCAGTTAACACTGGTAAGAAAAAAGTTTACTATATCTCAGCTGAGTTCTTGATTGGTAAACTCTTGTCAAACAACTTGATCAACCTTGGTCTTTACGACGATGTTAAAAAAGAACTTGCAGTTGCAGGTAAAGACTTGATCGAAGTTGAAGAAGTTGAATTAGAACCATCTCTTGGTAATGGTGGTTTGGGACGTTTGGCTGCCTGCTTTATCGACTCAATTGCTACTCTTGGTTTGAACGGTGACGGTGTTGGCCTTAACTACCACTTTGGTCTTTTCCAACAAGTTCTTAAAAACAACCAACAAGAAACAATTCCAAATGCATGGTTGACAGAGCAAAACTGGTTGGTTCGCTCAAGCCGTAGCTACCAAGTACCATTTGCAGACTTTACTTTGACATCAACTCTTTATGATATTGATGTTACTGGTTATGAGACAGCAACTAAAAACCGCTTGCGTTTGTTTGACTTGGATTCAGTTGATTCTTCTATCATTAAAGATGGTATCAACTTTGACAAGACAGATATCGCTCGCAACTTGACTCTTTTCCTTTACCCAGATGATAGTGACCGTCAAGGTGAATTGCTCCGTATCTTCCAACAATACTTCATGGTTTCAAATGGTGCGCAATTGATCATTGACGAAGCAATCGAAAAAGGAAGCAACTTGCATGACCTTGCTGACTACGCAGTTGTACAAATCAACGATACTCACCCATCAATGGTTATCCCTGAATTGATCCGTCTTTTGACTGCACGTGGTATCGAGCTTGACGAAGCAATCTCAATCGTTCGTAGCATGACTGCCTACACTAACCACACAATCCTTGCTGAAGCCCTTGAAAAATGGCCTCTTGAATTCTTGCAAGAAGTGGTTCCTCACTTGGTACCAATCATCGAAGAATTGGACCGTCGCGTGAAAGCAGAATATAAAGATCCAGCTGTTCAAATCATCGACGAGAGCGGACGTGTTCACATGGCTCACATGGATATCCACTATGGATACAGCGTTAACGGGGTAGCAGCACTCCACACTGAAATCTTGAAAAAAATTCTGAGTTGAAAGCTTTCTACGACCTTTACCCAGAAAAAAATTCAACAACAAAAACAAACGGTATCACTTTCCGTCGTTGGCTCATGCATGCTAACCCAAGATTGTCTCACTACTTGGATGAGATTCTTGGAGAAGGTTGGCACCATGAAGCAGATGAGCTTGAAAAAAACTCTTTGTCTTATGAAGACAAAGCAGCTGTCAAAGAAAAAAATTGGAAAGCATCAAGGCTCACAACAAACGTAAATTGGCTCGTCACTTGAAAGAACACCAAGGTGTGGAAATCAATCCAAACTCTATCTTTGATATCCAAATCAAACGTCTTCACGAGTACAAACGCCAACAAATGAACGCTTTGTACGTAATCCACAAATACCTTGACATCAAAGCTGGTAACATCCCTGCTCGTCCCAATCACAATCTTCTTTGGTGGTAAAAGCAGCTCCAGCCTACACAATCGCTCAAGACATCATCCACTTGATCCTTTGCATGTCAGAAGTTATTGCTAACGATCCAGCAGTAGCTCCACACTTGCAAGTAGTTATGGTTGAAAACTACAACGTTACTGCAGCAAGCTTCCTTATCCCAGCATGTGATATCTCAGAACAAATCTCACTTGCTTCTAAAGAAGCTTCAGGTACTGGTAACATGAAATTCATGTTGAACGGAGCTTTGACTCTTGGTACTATGGACGGTGCTAACGTGGAAATCGCTGAGTTAGTTGGTGACGAAAACATCTACATCTTTGGTGAAGATTCAGAAACTGTTATCGACCTTTACGCAAAAAGCAGCTTACAAATCAAGCGAATTCTACGCTCGTGAAGCTATCAAACCATTGGTTGACTTCATCGTTAGCGATGCAGTTCTTGCAGCTGGAAACAAAGAGCGCTTGGAACGTCTTTACAATGAATTGATCAACAAAGACTGGTTCATGACTCTTCTTGACTTGGAAGACTACATCAAAGTGAAAAGAGCAAATGTTGGCTGACTACGAAGACCGTGACGCATGGTTGGATAAAGTTATCGTTAACATTTCTAAAGCAGGATTCTTCTCATCTGACCGTACAATCGCTCAGTACAACGAAGATATCTGGCACTTGAACTAATACTCTTCGAAAATCTCTTCAAACCACGTCAGCGTTGCCTTGCCGTACTCAAGTACAGCCTGCGGCTAGCTTCCTAGTTTGCTCTTTGATTTTCATTGAGTATAAGATACAAATTTCATACTAATACATTTTTGTAAAAAAAAGCGAGTTTCGATTGAAATTCGCTTTTTTTTAAATGCTGTGGGATTTGGGTCAATCTTGTCTTTAAAAAAAGATAGAAATCATAGATACAGTTAAAGCTTAGAAATACTGCTTTTTACTCTCTTTCAACCTCATGTTTCTTTGTAGTTGATTACCTCATATTCCTTGTATTCGCTTACACAAAGTATTATAATATGATTGTAGGAAAGAAGGTGTTTTTATGTGGAAAAAATATTTTTCAAAATATAAATGGACGGATTTATTTTGGATTTTATTTATCATTTTGACCTGCCTCTATATAGGTAACCATGATTTGTTTCCTCTCAATCATCAAGAAATCTCTTTTCGTGGTAGCGTTTGGGGTCTGGTACTGGCCTTATTTCACTTGCTATTTATTGATAAGTTTGTTATCTCGAATCGAAAATAAAGTTTAGAGCTATGCTTGACTGTGTACTTTTAAGATTGATTTTTGGGGGAAGATTTTGTCTCTATTATTTATTATTTTAAATTTGTTTATCTTGTACAAAATCTATTCTTTGAGGCAGAAGAAATCGAAATACTTGATTTATACGGCCTATATCATATTTGGGGTAAATGTAATATATGGTATTCAATGGTTATTAAGAGAATTGATTTCAAAGATTTCCGCTTAATGTGTATAGAAATTCCAGTGATTTTTGCATAACAAAACGCATAAGATTAAGGTTTTTGAGTACCTGTTCTTATGCGTTTTCGTAATATTGAAGATTCTCAGTAAGTTTTCTACTTTTGCGAAGTCTAGTTTACAATGTTTTCCCAACCAAAATCTCTGCTTCAATGGTAATCTCTGTCAGTTGGCTCCAGTCAATCTTGCTCTGGTCGACGTGAAAGAGGAGAGGAGTCATACTAAGTAGGGCTTGGAGCTGCTCTGCTGTGATAGTTTTAGTCAGAGAGGCAGTTTGACTAGATAGGATGGTAAAATGTTCCTGGAAATGCTCCTTGATATCTTGATTAGAATAATCCTTGTTTGTCAGCTGGTCTTGTACCTTCTGACGGATTTCCTTGAGGTGATTTTTAGTTGGGATAACCTTTATTAAGATACCGTCTTTGGATAAAACGCGACGAAATTCTCCATAGTTGGCAGGTGAAAAGATATCTAGTAGGATATCCATGCTGGCGTCTTTTATAGGAAGACGAGCCAAGTCGCTAACGAACCAATTGACTGCCCAGTTGGGTTCGCTCTTTGCAGCGATTTGGACGGAATCTTTGGAAATATCAAAGGCATAGAAGGTTTTGTCAGGATGACTTTCTTGGAGTTTGCGAGAGTAGAAGCCCTCGCCACAACCAATATCTAAGACAGTTTTTGCGGATGGATTAGCTGCTAGTAAGTCCGAAATATCTTCTAAAATAGCCTGATAAAATCCAGATTCTAGGATTTGTTGGCGGTTTTGAAAGTTTTCCTTGTCGTAGTTGGCAGATTGCTTGATTTGAGGTGACAGATTGACATAGCCAAATTTAGCCAAGTCAAAAGAATGACGATTGTTGCATTTGAGACTGTTCTCTACCAGAGTCAGATTTTCTTGACAGATAGGACAGGCAAAGACAGTCGCAGAAGCAAAACGCTGAAGTTTAGGTTTGAGATTTGTATTCATAGTTTAAGTGTATCAAAAGAGGCAAATGAAAGCAACTTTAGGATGATTTGTAATAGAATTAAATAGTAGTATAATTACTTTTCAAAGTACAAAAATTAAATTGCTTTTATATCTAAATTGCTATATAATAATAGCTAGGAGGAAATAAGTATGTTAAAAGAAGTATTGACCGTCGCAAAAGTTGCGAAAAAATCATCACTCTTTTTGGGTGGTGTCGCATTTGGTACCCTTGGTTTGAAAATCTTAGCAAGTAAGGAAGCTAAAAAAGGTTATTCTAAAGCTTTGGCTAAGGCTTACAAGTTGAAAGACGAGCTAGATGCATCTGTTTCTGTTGTGAAACAACATGGAGACGATGTCTTGCAAGATGCCAAATATTTGTACGAGCAAGAGAAAAAAGAAGAGCAATTAGATAGCCTTATAGGAGAATAATATGTCTTTTAAAGTGCTACATAGAGGATACCAACATATCCGACTATCATCTTCTTTTTCACTCACCTTGGATATTCAAGACTATCTTCGTTCCTTGGCGAGAGATGAAAAGGGAATTGAGTCTATCCAGTTTTACATGGATCAACAGCACTTTACTCTACGTATAAAAGAAGGCTTTTCTGTATTAGATAATGCAGAAGCCTTTTTAAAAAGAATTGATAAAGGGAAAGTTTCTGAGTTGATGACTCTTCCCATTCGTAGAGAAGAGAGTGCTTATTCTATTGTTTCAGGTGCAGCGATTAAGCGTATACTTTTTCGTAGTTTTGTTCCGTATCCTATTCGCTATATATGGACTTGTTATCAGGCTTTTGGCTATATTAGAGAAGCCTATCAAACACTAGCGCGTAAGGAACTAACGATGGAGGTCTTGGACTGTTCGGCTATTTTATTGTCTTTGTTCATGAACCAATCCAAGACTGCTAGCAACATCATGTTTATGCTTGATTTGGGGAATCATTTAGATCAATGGTCCTTGAAAAAAACTGCAACAGATTTAGAGCAAAGCCTTCTTGCAAAAGAGAGCGACGTATTCTTAGTACAGGGGGATACGGTCGTTAGTATCAAGAGTTCCGATGTTCAAATAGGAGATGTCTTGGTCCTATCTCAAGGAAATGAAATTCTGTTTGATGGACAAGTAGTTTCAGGTTTAGGTATGGTCAACGAAAGTTCCTTGACGGGAGAGAGTTTTCCAGTTGAAAAAAGAGAGTCTGATTTGGTTTGTGCAAACACAGTCTTGGAGACTGGGGAGCTACGCATTCGTGTAACCGATAATCAGATGAACAGTCGTATTTTACAGCTGATTGAGTTGATGAAGAAATCTGAAGAAAAACAAGAAAAACGAAACAACGCTATTTCATCAAGATGGCGGACAAGGTCGTCAAATATAATTTCTTGGGGGCTGGTCTGACTTACTTATTAACAGGTTCTTTTTCTAAGGCTATTTCATTCCTATTGGTTGATTTCTCCTGCGCTTTGAAAATCTCTACTCCTGTAGCTTATTTAACAGCTATCAAAGAGGGGTTGAACCGTGAAATGGTGATTAAGGATGGAGATGTTCTAGAGAAATATCTGGAAGTTGATACTTTCTTGTTTGATAAGACAGGAACAATCACAACTAGCTATCCTATAGTTGAAAAGGTGTTACCTTTTGGGGACTATAGCGAGGAAGATATTCTCAGAATCAGTGCCTGTCTTGAGGAACACATTTATCATCCTATTGCTAATGCCATTGTCAAGCAAGCTGAGATAGAGGGGATTGAACATGAGGAAATGCATGGGAAACTCCAATATATCGCAAGTAAGGGAATCAAATCCCATATAGATGGCCAACCAGTTGTTATTGGGAATTATGTCTTGATGCAGGATGAGCAGATTCATATTAGTTTGGAACAACATGCTTTGATCGAAGAGTACAAGAATCACTACAATCTTTTATTCTTAGCCTACCAGAATGAATTGATTGGAATGTTCTGCATTCATACTCCTTTGAGAAAAGAAGCTAAGGCAGCCTTGGAGAAACTTAAGGCACAAGGGAAAAAATTGATTCTGGCAACAGGGGATACCTTGGTTAGGACAGAGGAATTAGTCAAAGATTTGCCCTTTGATCAGGTCTATACAGACTTGAAACCTGATGGAAAATTTGAGTTAGTAGAGGAACTGCATAAAGCAGGTCACACTATTTTGATGGTTGGAGATGGATTGAATGACTCAGCTGCTCTAACCCTATCAGATATCGGTGTGGTGATGAATGAGAGTGCAGATATTTCTAAGCAGATGAGTGATATCTTATTGTTAGATAATCGTTTGGATTTCTTCCAAGAGTTGGATTGGCTATCATCATCTTTGCAAACACTCATCAAGAAGAATATTCAAGATACCGTTGTCGTAAATAGTAGTTTGATTGGCTTTGGCTTATTTAATTGGCTCAGTCCTTCAAATCTCTCTATCTTACATAATCTAACAACCTTACGCATAGTCCTGCGTAGCCTGTCTATTAAGGCTAGATAGATGTGAGTTATCAACAACAAAAAGGAGTTACCTTTCTCGAGGTTAACTCCTTTTTTATAGGTAAATGTTGAACAGTTTAGTAAGTCAATACAAAATATTTTTTCTTTCCACGACGGATAACAGTCAGTTCGTTTTCTAACTTATCTGCGTCACTCAAGACATAGTCAAGGTCTTGGATGCGGTCACCGTTTACGTAGATAGCTCCATTTTGGACATCTTCACGGGCTTGGCGTTTTGAGTTAACTACACCAGATGAGACGAGCAGTTCCACAATATTGTGGTTTTCGTCTGCTTGTACTTTGTAGTTTGGTACTCCACGAAGTCCTTGTTTGAGTTCTTTAACAGAAAGATTTTTGATGTTTCCTGCAAAGAGTTGCTCAGTGATGTTGAGGGCTTCTTTGTAAGCTTCTTCGCCGTGAACAAGTGTAACGACTTCACGAGCCAAGATTTTTTGAGCCAAGCGTTCGTGTGGAGCTGCTTCAAATTGTTTACGGATGTCTTCAATCTCATCAAGTGACAAGAAAGTAAAGATTTTCAAGAAGCGAACAGCGTCTGCGTCCATAACGTTCATCCAGAATTGGTACATTTCGTATGGAGAAGTCTTTTCAGGATTGAGCCAGACTGCGTTTCCTTCTGATTTACCAAATTTCTTACCAGTTGCATCGGTAATCAGTGGAACAGTAATTACGTGGCCAGTCTTGTCAGCCTTACGACGAAGCAATTCAGTACCAGCTGTCATATTTCCCCACTGGTCAGAACCACCGATTTGTAGCGTTACGTTGTGGTCTTGGCTAAGAACGAAGAAGTCGTACCCTTGCATGATTTGGTAAGCAAACTCAGTGTAGGAAATCCCTGTTTCGATCCGTTTTTTCACAGATTCCTTACTCATCATGTAGTTGACAGTAAAGTATTTTCCGATATCACGGAGGAAATCAATGAAGCTGATGCTGCCAAACCAGTCGTAGTTGTTGACCATGACAGCTTTATTTTCGCCATTTTCAAAGTCAAGAAAACGAGAAAGTTGTCCTTGGATAGACTTGACCCAGCCATCTACTGTGTCTTTTGTTTGGAGACTACGTTCAGCATCTTTGAAGGACGGATCTCCGATGAGACCTGTAGCACCGCCAACGAGCGCATAAGGTTTGTGACCTGCTAGCTGCAAGCGACGACTTGTCAAGATTGCGACAAGGTGGCCTAGGTGAAGGCTGTCAGCAGTTGGATCGTAGCCAGTATAATAAGAAACTTGACCTTCTTCTAGGGCTTTACGCAAAGCTTCTTCATCAGTCGTTTGAAATATCAAACCACGCTCTTTTAGCTCATCAAAAATGTGCATGTGTCTTTTCTCCTTTTTAAAATTATTGTTTCTAACTATTGTATCACAAACTTGGGCAATAGCCTAGCAGAATAGGGAAGAAAGTGGCTATTTTATTGAAAGTTTCCCTTTTGTGGTATAATAGATAGAGTGAGGAAATCCATGCAAAATCAATTAAATGAATTAAAACGAAAAATGCTGGAATTTTTCCAGCAAAAACAAAAAAATAAAAAATCAGATAGGCCGGTCAAGAAAGGTTCAAGTGTCCAAAAATCTAAATCCTTAGAGAAGCCAGCTATTTTTCCAGCTATTTTACTGAGTATAAAGCCTTATTTAACTTACTCTTTATCCTCGGTTTTCTAGGAGGAATGTTGGGAGCTGGGATTGCTTTGGGGTACGGGGTGGCCTTATTTGACAAGGTTCGGGTGCCTCAGACAGAAGAATTGGTACATCAGGTCAAGGACATCTCTTCTATTTCAGAGATTACCTATGCGGATGGGACGGTGATTGCCTCCATAGAGAGTGATTTGTTGCGCACTTCTATCTCATCTGAGCAAATTTCGGAAAATCTGAAGAAGGCTATCATTGCGACGGAAGATGAACACTTTAAAGAACATAAGGGTGTAGTGCCCAAGGCGGTGATTCGTGCGACCTTGGGGAAATTTGTAGGTTTGGGTTCCTCTAGTGGGGGTTCAACCTTGACCCAGCAACTGATTAAACAGCAGGTGGTTGGGGATGCGCCGACCTTGGCTCGTAAGGCGACAGAGATTGTGGATGCTCTTGCCTTGGAACGCGCCATGAATAAAGACGAGATTTTAACGACCTATCTCAATGTGGCTCCGTTTGGTCGAAATAATAAGGGGCAGAATATTGCAGGAGCTCAGCAGGCAGCCGAGGGGATTTTCGGTGTAGATGCGAGTCAGTTGACGGTTCCTCAAGCAGCATTTTTAGCAGGACTTCCACAGAGTCCCATTACCTATTCCCCCTATGAAAATACTGGAGAGTTGAAGAGTGATGAAGACTTAGAAATTGGCTTGAGACGGGCTAAGGCAGTTCTTTATAGTATGTATCGCACAGGTGCCTTAAGCAAAGACGAGTATTCTCAGTATAAGGATTACGATCTTAAACAGGACTTTCTCCCTTCAGCTACAGTCACAGGTGTGTCCCGCGGCTATTTATACTTTACAGCCTTGGCAGAAGCTCAGGAACGTATGTATGACTATCTAGCTCAGAGAGACAATGTCTCCGCTAAGGAGTTGAAAAATGAGGCAACTCAGAAGTTTTATCGCGACTTGGCGGCCAAGGAGATTGAAAATGGTGGTTATAAGATTACTACTACCATAGACCAGAAAATTCATTCTGCCATGCAAAATGCGGTTGCTGACTATGGTTATCTTTTAGACGACGGAACTGGTCGTGTAGAAGTAGGGAATGTCTTGATGGACAACCAAACAGGTGCTATTCTAGGCTTTGTAGGTGGTCGCAATTATCAAGAAAATCAAAACAATCATGCCTTTGATACCAAACGTTCACCAGCTTCTACTACCAAACCTTTGCTGGCCTACGGTATTGCTATTGACCAGGGCTTGATGGGAAGTGAGACGATTCTGTCTAACTATCCAACAAACTTTGCCAATGGCAACCCAATTATGTATGCTAATAGCAAGGGGACAGGAATGATGACCTTGGGAGAAGCCTTGAACTATTCATGGAATATCCCGGCTTACTGGACCTATCGTATGCTCCGTGAAAAGGGTGTTGATGTCAAGGGTTATATGGAAAAGATGGGCTACGAGATTCCTGAGTACGGTATTGAGAGTCTGCCAATGGGTGGTGGTATTGAGGTCACAGTTGCCCAGCATACCAATGGCTATCAGACTCTAGCAAATAATGGTCTATATCATAAAAAACATGTAATTTCTAAAATTGAAGCAGCAGATGGTAGAGTAGTTTATGAGTATCAGGATAAACCGGTTCAAGTCTATTCAAAAGCTACTGCGACAATTATGCAAGGATTGTTGCGAGAAGTTCTATCCTCTCGTGTGACAACAACCTTCAAGACTAACCTGACTTCTTTAAATCCTACTTTAGCTAATGCAGATTGGATTGGGAAGACTGGGACAACCAACCAAGACGAAAATATGTGGCTCATGCTTTCGACACCTAGATTAACCCTAGGTGGCTGGATTGGGCATGATGATAACCATTCATTGTCACGTAGAGCAGGTTATTCCAATAACTCTAATTACATGGCTCATCTGGTAAATGCGATTCAGCAAGCCTCCCCAAGCATTTGGGGGAACGAGCGCTTCGCTTTAGATCCTAGTGTAGTAAAATCCGAAGTCTTGAAATCAACAGGTCAAAAACCAGGGAAGGTTTCTGTTGAAGGAAAAGAGGTAGAGGTCACAGGTTCGACTGTTACCAGCTATTGGGCTAATAAGGCAGGAGCGCCAATGACCAGTTATCGATTTGCTATTGGTGGAAGTGATGCGGATTATCAGAATGCTTGGTCTAGCATCATGGGGAGTTTACCAACTCCATCAAGCTCCAGCAGTTCAAGTAGTAGTTCTAGCGATAGCAGTAGCTCAAGTGCTACAAGACCTTCTTCAAGAGCGAGACGATAAGTTCTTTAAACTTTTCTAAATGAAGTGGCGAATCAATGAATTGCCACTTTTTTCTTTTTTCCTTTCGTGTTACAATAAAGGTATGAATCAGTATCAGAAAAAGATTGTTAAAGGAACCATTTATTCGCTCCTATCCGGCTTAATCTGGGGGATATGTGGAATTTTAGGAGAATATTTCTTCACCCATTACCAGGTGTCTTCTGGCTGGATTACCTCTATGCGTTTGACACTGGCAGGAAGTCTTGTACTCATTTGGTCAGCAATGCAATTAAAATCGCAAGTGTTAGATATTTGGCGAGACAAGAAAAATTACCTACCCTTTTTAGCCTATGCTATTTTGGGGATTTTTTCAGTTCAGTATTTTTTCTATCTCTGTGTAGAATACTCAAATGCTGCGACAGCAACTATTTTACAGTTTATCAGTCCTGTCTTTATCCTCTTTTACAATCGTTTGGTTTATCAAAAACGAGCGTCAAAAAGCGCTATTTTCTATGTTTTGGTTGCCATGTTGGGTGTTTGCTTGATGGCGACAAAGGGGGATCTCTCTCAGTTATTCATGACACCGCTAGCTCTTATAACAGGTCTGCTGAGTGCCATGGGGGTCATGTTTAATGTTATCTTGCCCCAACCTTTCGCGAAGCGTTATGGGTTTGTTCCCACCGTTGGGTGGGGGATGATTTTGGCCGGTTTATTTAGCAATGTCCTCTCGCCGGTTTATCAGCTTTCCTTTACTCCCGATATTTGGAGTATCTTGATTTGTCTCATTATCGCTTTCTTTGGAACGGCTTTTGCCTTTTTTATTTCCATGAAGGCAGTGTCCTTGGTTTCTCCTTTGGTGGTTTCCGTTATCAGTGCCAGTGAACCTCTCTCTTCTGCTCTCTTGAGTGTTTTGTTTTTAGGCTTGGTAGTGGATTGGTCCCTTCTTCTAGCTATGGCTTTGATTATTTTACCTATGATTTTCCTATCGATAGAAGAAGCGAAAGAAAGCAAATAAAAAGTCTTTTCTTAATTCTAAAAGTGTGCTATACTAGAATAGTCAATAAAACACGGGGAGATAGTTGTGAAGAGTGTTTTTAGGTTGTATCGGTAGGGGCTTGCTTTTACCGACAGCACGTTTTATCTCACATCCCTAAAAATCATACCTAAAAACAAACAAAAAGGCTTCAAATTTGAGGCCTTTTTTGGTAGAATAGGTATCATTAAAATGAACTAGGAGGCGCCTATGACTGCTACAAAAATGAACGCTCAAGAAATTATCCAATTTATCGCCAATGCTGAAAAGAAAACCAGTGTTAAAGTAACCTTTGAGGGAGAACTCGCAACTGCTGTACCTAACTCTGTTGTCAAACTAGGGAATGTCCTATTCGGAGATTGGAAGGACGTGGCTCCGCTTCTCGATGGTTTGGTAGAAAATCAAGACTATGTTGTTGAGCAAGATGCTCGTAATTCTGCAGTTCCTTTGCTAGACAAACGTACTATCAATGCTCGTATTGAGCCAGGTGCTATTATCCGTGACCAGGTTGAAATTGGTGACAATGCTGTTATCATGATGGGAGCAGTTATCAATATCGGTGCTGAAATTGGTGCAGGAACCATGATTGACATGGGTGCTATCCTTGGTGGCCGTGCTATCGTGGGGAAAAAAACAGCCACGTTGGTGCAGGTGCCGTTCTTGCAGGTGTGATTGAGCCAGCTAGCGCAGAACCAGTCCGTGTTGGAGACAATGTTCTTATCGGCGCTAATGCAGTGGTCATCGAAGGAGTTCAAATCGGTAGTGGTTCAGTTGTCGCAGCAGGGAGCTATTGTTACCCAAGATGTCCCAGAAAATGTGGTAGTAGCAGGTGTTCCAGCTCGTATTATCAAAGAGATTGATGCCCAAACTCAACAAAAAACAGCGCTAGAAGATGCGCTTCGTACCTTATAATTGTAAAAGTAATAAAGAGGCGGAACCCTTCTTCCAGCCTCTTTCTGCTATATCGGAGGATAGATAGATGTTAGATTTGATTCAGACTAGACGAGATTTGCACCAGATTCCAGAGATTGGCTTGGAGGAGTTCAAGACTCAGGCTTATCTGCTGGATGTAATTGAAAAATTGACTGCGGGCAAGGATTTTGTCCAAGTTCGAACTTGGCGGACAGGGATTTTGGTTTATTTGCAGGGAAGTCAGCCAGAGCGTACTATTGGTTGGAGGACAGACATTGATGGCCTGCCTATCGTCGAACAAACAGGACTTCCTTTCGCTTCTCACCACCAAGGTCGCATGCACGCCTGTGGACATGATTTCCACATGACCATTGCCTTGGGCTGTCTTGAGCGAGCCCTTGAGGAGCAACCAAAGAACAATCTGCTCTTTCTGTTTCAGCCTGCTGAAGAAAATGAAGCTGGTGGTATGCTCATGTATGAGGATGATGCTTTTTGGAGACTGGTTACCAGATCAATTTTATGGTCTCCATGTCCGTCCAGATTTGAAGGTTGGTCAGATTGCGACTAATACTCATACACTCTTTGCAGGGACCTGTGAGGTGAAGATCCGTTTCAAAGGCAAAGGTGGCCACGCAGCCTTTCCACATGAAGCCAATGACGCCTTGGTGGCCGCTAGTTACTTTGTGACCCAGGTGCAGTCAGTTGTCAGCCGCAATGTCAACCCAATCGAGGGAGCAGTGGTGACCTTTGGAGTTTTCCAAGCTGGAACAACCAACAATGTCATCACAGACACAGCCTTTTTGCATGGAACCATTCGGGCTTTGACACAGGATATGAGTCTCTTGGTGCAAAAGAGGGTCAAAACAGTTGCAGAAGGAGTTGCAGCAGCCTTTGATATGGAAGTCGAAGTGGAACTCAAGCAAGGTGGTTATCTGCCTGTTGAGAATAATCCAGCTTTGGCGCGTGAACTGATGGATTTCTTTGAAGAAAAAGACGGAATTGAGTTGATTGATATCGAGCCTGCTATGACAGGTGAAGACTTTGGTTATCTCCTTTCAAAAGTTGATGGCGTTATGTTCTGGCTTGGTATAGATAGTCCCTACGCCCTTCATCACCCTCAGATGAGTCCTAAGGAAGAAGCCTTAGCCATTGGGGTAGATGCGGTCTCTAGTTTCCTGAAAAAGAAGGCAGTAGAGTAGAGGGCTTGTCTATGAAATCGGAATTACGCAAGCAAGTCTTGCAAGAAATGAAGGCTTTATCTCAAGAACAAAAACAGGCTATAGACCAAGCTTTAACCGAGCGACTTTTACAACACCCCTTTTACCAAGAAGCTAAAATCATCGCAACCTATCTCTCTTTTCCTCATGAGTTTCAAACTCAGGAACTGATTGACCAGGCGCTGAGGGGCGGCAAGAAGGTTCTGATACCCAAAACTTATCCCAAGGGGCGCATGGACTTTGTAGTCTATAATCCGCAACAACTAGCCAAAACTTCCTTTGGCTTACTGGAACCACAGGGAGATTTGGAAGTGGTGGATGCCTCTCAGATTGATTTGATTCATGTTCCTGGCTTGGCTTTTACGACGGAAGGATATCGGATTGGATACGGTGGAGGTTATTATGATCGCTATCTGAAACATATTACTGGTCATACTTTGAGTACGATATATCCTTGTCAAATTCAGGACTTTAGCCCTGAAAATCATGATATTCCTGTTCAGGAGGTACTGATTGATGAAAGAAATCTTTGATAGGCGTTACCCTGTGACGAGTTTCTTCCTCTTAGTGACGGCCTTGGTATTTATACTAATGTTGGTGACCACAGGAGGAAACTTTTACAGGGCAGATACCCTATTTCGATTTGGAGCCATGTACGGGCCTGCCATTCGCCTCTTTCCTGAGCAGATTTGGCGTCTCTTCTCTGCTATTTTTGTTCATATTGGGTGGGAGCATTTCATTGTTAATATGCTTTCGATTTATTACCTTGGTAGGCAAGTAGAGGAAATTTTCGGATCCAAGAAGTTTTTCTTTCTCTATCTCTTATCTGGAATGATGGGCAATCTCTTTGTTTTTGTATTTAGTCCCAAATCCTTAGCAGCAGGAGCCTCGACTTCTCTCTATGGGCTATTTGCTGCAATTATTGTTCTTCGCTATGCAACGCGTAATCCTTATATCCAGCAGTTGGGCCAATCTTATCTGACACTTTTTGTGATTAATATTATTGGAAGTGTTTTGATTCCCGGCATCAGCCTGGCAGGCCATATCGGAGGAGCAGTTGGTGGTGCATTTCTAGCAGTTATCTTTCCAGTTCGAGGAGAAAGACGGATGTATAATACCATCCAGAGGTTAGGAGCGGTAGTCTTGTTCGTAGGACTCGCAGTCTTGCTTCTCTACAAGGGAATGGGAATGTGACGACTAATATGTAAACTTGAATAAGAAAAAAGCTACTTGAAAAATGAGTAGCTTTTAATGTGTTTTGGAACCATTTGAAACAAACAGCTCTAAAATAGTTATTAACGTTGTCTAAAATCAACAATGCCTCCTCCAAAGTTTCCAATGTGGTTGCCATTTGTGTCACGCACATCACCATTAGAACGATTAACATAAACATCTCCTTGTAGCCCATTTGAATCAGTTACATGTCCATGTTCGTATCCACTATAACCTCCGTTACTTGTAGCTGGTTGTTCAGCAGCTGGTGCTTCATAACTACTAGTGTCTCCGCCAGTTGATCCTGAATAAGCTTGACTACTGCCTGAAGTATATGATTGTCCTGGAGCGTAATCAGAATTACCAGAAGATGAACTATTAGAAACTTGAGATGAATTTGATTCTTCTTTCTTTTTTTATCTTCTTTTGCTTTATCTAATGCTTTTTGTTCTTCTTCCTTCTTCAAAACATCAATTTGTTTTTTTGGAATTTATCTGTCATATCTGTAAGAGATTTCACAGTTTCATCCAATTTTTTTCTTGTTTGAAAGTTTCATCAACTTTCTTAATAAAAATCAATTTGTTTATTGATTTCTTTTTACATTGTTTTTCTAAGGTTGTTTTATCTTTAAATTTGTCATCTGAATCTTTGATGTCATAGCCAAACCTTTTTGTAGATGGAAATCTACAATGGCTTTAGAAGATTCTTTTACTTTATTATTTAGATAATCTTTACCTGTATCAGTTTTAACTGAAGTTTCAGATAGTTCTTTCAATTTAGAAATAGATTCATCTGAAGATGCATCAAATGATTCAAATAGTTTATCGACTTGTTCTTTGTCAGATTTACTATCTTTTTCTAATTGTGCAACTTTTGCTTGTTGTTCTGCTTGTTGTTGGTTATATGAATACCATCCAAACCCTAATACCAATACAACACCAACTGCAACTGATGAAATGATTACTTTTTTATTGTTTTTGATAAATTCTACAAATTTGTTCTCCATGATATCTTTGACTTTGATAGTGTCCGCAATTACTTTAAAAATTAAAAATTACACCTATATTTCTCCTTTATTATATTTTTTTGTTAATAGCTTCCACAAAATTAAACAACTTATGTTCGGCTCGATTGATTTAATTTAACCATGACTACTCCAACAGTTAAGTCAAATTTAAAATCATTTATTATTTTGGAACCATTGGAAACAACACAGCAAAGTTAAAATAAGGCTTTGTCCGTACACAACTTGAAAAAAAGTGCGCACCGATTCGGTGCTTTTTTTGTTTTACTATACTAATTTATTCTACTCTTATTTTAATGAAAAAACAAATACAAGTATAGCGCTCTCATTGGTTTTTATGAAATAACTAGATTCAAGTAGAGAATTTACTTAATTTATGTGTGGCTAATCTTTATATAAATAATTTTGTTATTCCTTCTCAGCCAATTCTTTTCCAAGTTGGATGAGGTAATTTTTCAAGGCATCTTTGACTTGGGGGTGCTTGAGGGCGTAGTCAATAGATGTTTTCATAAATCCAAACTTATCCCCAACGTCGTAACGAGCTCCTGTAAATTCACGGGCAAAAACACGCTGTGTTTTATTGAGCGTATCAATAGCATCAGTAAGTTGGATTTCATTTCCAGCACCAGGAGTTTGATTTTCTAAGATATCAAAAATCTCAGGTGTGAGTAGATAGCGACCGATGATTGCTAAATCACTTGGTGCATCTTCGGGAGCTGGTTTTTCTACGAAAGTTTCAACGCTATAGAGACCATTAATCCCTTCCCCCTGAGGAGCGATAACTCCATATGATGAAACGTCTTCGTGTGGTACGGGCATGACAGCAATGGTTGATGCGTGTGTCTTTTCGTAATCATTCATCAGTTGTTTTGTCAAAGGAACGGCATTCTCATTTGTGATGTCCATAAGGTCATCACCCAGCATAACAACGAAGGGCTCATTCCCTACAAAAGCTTTGGCTTGTAGGACAGCGTCTCCAAGACCACGAGGGTGAGTTTGGCGAATGAAATGGAGGCGCATACCAGTTGCTTCATCTACCAATTTTAACAAATCCGTTTTGCCTTTTTCCTTAAGATTGTATTCAAGCTCAAAGTTTGAGTCAAAGTGGTCCTCAATAGAACGTTTTGATTTACCAGTGACAACCAGAATATCTTCAATACCTGATTTGAGAGCTTCTTCCACGATAAACTGGATAGTTGGTTTGTCTACAATTGGCAACATTTCTTTGGCAAGTGCCTTGGTTGCTGGTAAAAATCGAGTTCCAAGCCCAGCGGCAGGGATGACTGCCTTTCTAACTTTTGATGTCATAAGAATCCTTTCTATAGAGTGTCAAGACCACTCATTTTCTGCTTTAAATTCATTGTTCATGATGTCATAAATGGCATCTTTGATATTGGTTCCGTGGTAAATAACTTGGTAAATGGCTTGTGTAATGGGCATATAGACTCCAAGTTCTTGGGCTAGTTCATAGGCTGCTCGGGTCGTTGAAATTCCTTCAATTACCATGCCCATATTAGCTTCTATATCAGCTAGGGATTCTCCACGACCAAGAGCATCTCCGGCTCTCCAGTTACGAGAGTGGATGGAGGTTCCCGTTACGATCAAATCTCCTACACCAGACAAGCCACTATAGGTCAATGGACTGGCACCGAGTGCTACTCCTAGGCGGGTAATTTCTGCCAAGCCTCGAGCGATGATGGCTGCCTTGGCATTGTCACCAAATCCTAAACCATGTAAAGCTCCGGCACCGACAGCAATAATATTTTTAAGAGCACCAGCAGTTTCAACTCCAATAACATCTGTATTGGTATAAAGTCGGAAGTAGTGATTACTAAAGAGCTCTTGAACGTATTGAGCTGTTTGTAAATCTTTAGAAGCAGCAGTGATTAAAGTCAGGTCACGTACAATGGTTTCTTCTGCATGGCTAGGCCCTGAGACAACGACGATATCACTGCGGAGCTGTTCAGGAATCTCTTCTTCAAGGATGGTTGATAATCGTTTATGGCTATCGGGTTCTAATCCCTTTGATGCGTGCATGATGATAGCCTTATGGTCTAAGGTTTTTGCAACTTGTTGGGCAACAAGTCGTGTCACTTTTGTTGGGACAACAAACAAAATCGCATCTACATCTTTTAATGCCTCTGCTAAGTCGGTGTAGGCAATGATATTTTCGTCTAGAACGACATCTTTAAAGTAGTGCTTGTTAGTATGATAGGTATTAATTTCATTGATTTGCTCGGGAAGATTTCCCCAAATACGTACCTCGTGTCCATTGTCATTTAAGACTTGTGAAAGGGCGGTTCCCCAAGAACCAGGCCCCAAGACGGCGACGGTTTGTTTTTCCATGATTTCCTCCTTGATAGAGTTCTTTCTCTTATTCTATCATATTCTAGGGGATTTTGCACTTGCATTGCTGGGGGAGTGGTGGCTTTGTTGCTTGAAAAATACACAAAAATCCGAGACTCAGTATTAAAGTCTTAGTCTCGGTTTTGATATTCATTAAAGAATAGCTAGGTTTATTTCAATTGATCTGTAATGTCTTTTGATAGCAACATTCCCAGATGATAAGTTTTATTGATATAAGCAATGACATCATTGATATTTTCAGTCGTGTGAATTTTCTCTTTGATATCAGTCCTAAATGTTTCATCCTTCAAAAGTTGTTCTTGGTAGAGCCTTTGCAGTCTCTCCTTTTCGTACTTATTGAGCAGAAAAAGGAATACCAAGCTAATTACAACGAGGACATAAGCATATTGACTCATAGAATATCTCCCTGTATGATAAAGAAGTAGTAGTGAGTAAATCGATTTAGTGAACCTAAAATAGCAGAACAAGTCAGCAAAACTTGATAAGGTTTTTGATAGACTGTCAGTGAAGCGATTAGGTAAATCGCCATAGTTACGACGTCATGGTCTCTAAATCGATTATATTTAGAGACCATGACTAGTGAAGCAGTTAGCTAGTCCGCACATACGCGGCTAGCGTCTAACAATTAGGAACTTTAGTTCCAATTGTTAGTACTGAATCACATCTTCTCAGGCGCTTCTACTCCAAGCAAGCGAAGTGCTTCTTTGAGAACGACTGCGGTTGCGTAGCTGAGGGCTAGACGGCTGTCGCGCTCAGGATTTTCGTCTAGGATACGTGTATGTGCATAGTATTTGTTAAAGGCTTGAGCCAGGCTAATTGCAAATTTAGCAATGATAGAAGGTTCAAAGTTATCTGCCGCACGGTTGATAATACGTGGGAAGTCTTGGATGAGTTTGATGATTTCCCAGCTTTCAGCATCATTCAAGCTATAGTTACCAGCAGTTTCTGGTTTTGAAATCTGCTTTGCATAAGATAGATTGGATACGAGCGTAAGCATATTGAACATAAGGTCCAGTTTCACCCTCGAAGGATACCATAGCCTCTAGGTCGAAGTCGTATCCATTTGTACGGTCGGTCTTGAGGTCATAGAATTTAATGGCTCCAACCCCAACAGCATGTGCTACCTGGTCTTTATTTTCCAGTTCAGGATTTTTTGCTTCGATTTGGGCTTTGGCACGGCTAACAGCCTCTGCAACAGTAGGCTCTAGCAAGATGACATTCCCTTTACGAGTAGAGAGTTTCTTACCTTCTTTTGTAACCAAACCAAAAGGAACGTGGGTAATGTCGTCACTCCAGTCGTAGCCCATCTCTTGCAAGACAGCTTTGAGCTGTTTAAAGTGGGCAGATTGTTCTTGGCCAACGACATAGATAGATTTAGCAAATTGGTATTCGTTTTTACGGTAAAGAGCTGCAGCCAAGTCACGTGTGATGTAGAGAGTTGCACCATCAGATTTCTTGATAAGGGCTGGATGTTCAATTCCATATTTCTCAAGGTTGACAACTTGGGCACCTTCTGATTCAACAAGAAGGCCTTTTTCAGAAAGAATGTCTACAACTGCATCCATCTTATCGTTGTAGAAGGCTTCTCCATTGTAGCTGTCAAATTCGACTTGTAATTCATTGTAAAGACGGTTAAATTCCACCAAACTTTCATCACGGAACCATTGCCAAAGTGCGAGAGCTTCCTCGTCGCCATTTTCAAGTTTACGGAACCATTCGCGTGCTTCTTCATCCAAGCTAGGATCATTTTCAGCTTCAGCGTTAATGCGGACATAGAGTTTAAGAAGTTCATCGATTGGATGAGCTTTTACAGCTTCTTCGTCGCCCCATTTTTTGTAGGCAACAATCAGCATACCAAACTGTTTACCCCAGTCTCCTAAATGGTTGACCTTGACCGTTTGATAACCGATTTTTTGGAAAATATGTGACAAGCTATCTCCGATAACAGTTGAGCGTAGGTGACCAATAGAGAATGGTTTAGCGATATTGGGACTAGACATGTCGATAACAACATTTTCTTGTTTGCCAATAGTTTGGTCAGCATAGTGTTCTTTTTCAGTGATAACCGCTTGCAACACTTGAGCAGAAATGGCAGATTTATCAAGGAAAAAGTTAACGTAAGGTCCTGTTGCAACAACCTTTTCAAAGGCTTGACTGTTAATTTTTTCAGCCAGTTCAGCCGCAATCATTTGAGGTGCTTTACGTTCGACTTTTGCAAGAGAAAAAGCAGGGAAGGCGATGTCTCCCATTTCTGAGTTTTTAGGGGTTTCCAGTAAATTTAAAATAGCCTCTTGATCCAGGCTATCAATGATGCTAGCCAACTCGCTAGCAATCAATTCTTTTGTATTCATTAAGAGCTCCTTTTTGGACTTTTCTACTATTTTATCACAATTTTAAAGAAAGAAGAAAAAATTTTTGAAATCTCCTATTTTTTTGGTATAATATAGTTATAAAAATAGTTATAAATATTCACATAAGAGGATTTTATGAGAAAAAGAGATCGTCATCAGTTAATAAAAAAAATGATTACTGAGGAGAAATTAAGTACACAAAAAGAAATTCAAGATCGGTTGGAGGCGCACAATGTTTTTGTGACGCAGACAACCCTGTCTCGTGATTTGCGCGAAATCGGCTTGACCAAGGTCAAGAAAAATGATATGGTGTATTATGTACTAGCAAATGAGACAGAAAAGATTGATTTGGTGGAATTTTTGTCTCATCATTTAGAAGGTGTTGCAAGAGCAGAGTTTACCTTGGTGCTTCATACCAAATTAGGAGAAGCCTCTGTTTTGGCAAATATTGTAGATGCAAACAAGGATGAATGGATTTTAGGAACAGTTGCTGGTGCCAATACCTTATTGGTCATTTGTCGAGACCAGCACGTTGCCAAGCTCATGGAAGATCGTTTGCTAGATTTGATGAAAGATAAGTAAGGTCTTGGGAGTTGCTCTCAAGACTTATTTTTGACAAGGAGAGACGGAAAATGGCGACAGAAAAGCTATCACCCGGCATGCAACAGTATGTGGATATTAAAAAGCAATATCCAGATACTTTTTTGCTCTTTCGGATGGGTGATTTTTATGAATTATTTTATGAGGATGCGGTCAATGCTGCGCAGATTCTGGAAATTTCCTTAACGAGTCGCAACAAGAATGCCGACAATCCGATTCCTATGGCAGGTGTCCCCTATCATTCTGCCCAACAGTACATTGATGTCTTAATTGAGCAGGGCTATAAGGTAGCCATTGCAGAGCAGATGGAAGATCCTAAACAAGCAGTTGGGGTTGTGAAACGAGAGGTTGTTCAGGTCATTACGCCAGGGACAGTGGTTGATAGCAGTAAGCCGGACAGTCAGAACAATTTCTTGGTTGCCATAGACCGCGAAGGCAATCAATTTGGCCTCGCTTATATGGACCTAGTGACGGGTGATTTTTATGTGACAGGTCTTTTGGATTTCACGCTAGTTTGTGGGGAAATCCGCAATCTCAAGGCGCGCGAAGTAGTGTTGGGTTATGACTTGTCTGAGGAAGAGGAACAAATCCTTAGTCGTCAGATGAATCTGGTACTTTCCTATGAAAAAGAAGGCTTTGAAGACCTTCATTTACTGGATTCACGATTGGCATCTGTGGAGCAAGAGGCATCTAGTAAATTGCTCCAGTATGTTCATCGGACTCAGATGAGGGAATTGAACCACCTCAAACCTGTTATCCGCTATGAAATCAAGGATTTCTTGCAGATGGATTATGCGACCAAGGCTAGTCTGGATTTGGTTGAGAATGCTCGTTCGGGCAAGAAGCAAGGCAGTCTTTTCTGGCTTTTGGATGAAACCAAAACTGCTATGGGAATGCGTCTCTTGCGGTCTTGGATTCATCGCCCCTTGATTGATAAGGAACGAATTGTTCAGCGTCAAGAAGTGGTGCAGGTCTTTCTCGACCATTTCTTTGAGCGCAGTGATTTGACAGACAGTCTCAAGGGTGTTTATGACATTGAGCGCTTGGCTAGTCGTGTTTCTTTTGGCAAAACCAATCCCAAGGATCTCTTGCAGTTGGCGACCACCTTGTCCAGTGTGCCAAGGATTCGTGCGATTTTAGAAGGGATGGAACAACCTGCTCTAGCCTATCTCATCGAACAACTAGATGCCATTCCAGAGTTGGAGAGTTTGATTAGCTCAGCGATTGCTCCTGAGGCTCCTCATGTGATTACGGATGGGGGAATTATCCAGACTGGATTTGATGATACCTTAGACAAGTACCGTCGTGTGCTCAGAGAAGGGACTGGTTGGATTGCTGAGATTGAGGCCAAGGAGAGAGAAAACTCTGGTATCAGCACGCTTAAGATTGACTACAATAAGAAGGATGGTTACTATTTCCATGTGACCAATTCGCAACTGGGAAATGTTCCAGCTCACTTTTTCCGCAAGGCAACGCTGAAAAACTCAGAACGCTTTGGAACTGAAGAATTAGCCCGTATCGAGGGAGATATGCTGGAGGCGCGTGAAAAGTCAGCTAATCTAGAGTATGAAATTTTTATGCGTATTCGTGAGGAAGTCAGTAAGTACATTCAGCGTTTGCAGGCTCTAGCTCAAGGAATTGCGACAGTTGATGTCTTGCAAAGTTTGGCGGTTGTAGCTGAAACCCAGCATTTGATTCGACCAGAGTTTGGAGACGATTCACAAATTGATATCCAGAAAGGGCGCCATGCTGTCGTTGAAAAGGTTATGGGGGCTCAGACCTATATTCCCAATACGATTCAGATGGCAGAAGATACCAGTATCCAACTGATTACAGGGCCAAACATGAGCGGGAAGTCAACCTATATGCGTCAGTTAGCCATGACGGCAGTTATGGCTCAGTTGGGTTCTTATGTGCCAGCAGAAAGTGCCCGTTTACCGATTTTTGATGCGATCTTTACCCGTATCGGAGCAGCAGATGACTTGGTTTCAGGTCAATCAACCTTCATGGTGGAGATGATGGAGGCCAACAATGCCATTTCGCATGCGACCAAAAATTCCTTGATTCTTTTTGATGAGTTAGGTCGTGGAACTGCAACTTATGACGGGATGGCTCTTGCTCAGTCTATCATCGAATACATCCATGAGCATATTGGAGCCAAGACCCTCTTTGCGACCCACTACCATGAGTTGACTAGTCTGGAGTCCAGCTTGGAACACTTGGTCAATGTCCACGTGGCAACCTTGGAGCAGGATGGGCAGGTCACCTTCCTTCACAAGATTGAACCAGGACCAGCCGATAAATCCTATGGTATCCATGTTGCCAAGATTGCTGGTTTGCCAGCAGACCTTTTAGCAAGGGCGGATAAGATTTTGACTCAGTTAGAGAATCAGGGCCCAGAAAGCCCAGATCCTATGAAACAAACAAGTGCTGTCACTGAACAGATTTCACTCTTTGACGCGCCAGCAGACCATCCTATCCTAGCAGAATTAGCTAAACTGGATGTTTACAATATGACACCTATGCAGGCTATGAATGTCTTGGTTGAGTTAAAACAGAAATTATAAAGCCAAGATTGACTTGCCATTCTAGCTATATCAAGGAGACTTCTTTGACAATCCCCCACTTTTTTGCTAGAATAACATCACACAAACAGAATGAGAAGGAGCTGACACATTGTCGCTCCCTTTTGTCTATTTTTTAAGGAGAAAGTATGCTGATTCAGAAAATAAAAACCTACAAGTGGCAGGCCGTGGCTTCGCTCCTGATGACAGGCTTGATGGTTGCTAGTTCACTTTTGCAACCGCGTTATTTGCAGGAAGTCTTAGACGCCCTCCTTGCTGGAAAATATGAAGCTATTTATAGTATCGGGGCTTGGTTGATTGGTGTGGCCGTGGTTGGTCTAGTTGCTGGTGGTCTCAATGTTGTCCTTGCAGCCTATATTGCCCAAGGAGTTTCATCCGACCTTCGGGAGGACGCCTTCCGTAAAATCCAAACCTTTTCTTATGCCAATATTGAACAATTTAATGCGGGAAATCTAGTCGTTCGAATGACAAATGATATCAACCAGATTCAGAACGTCGTCATGATGACCTTTCAAATTCTTTTCAGACTTCCTCTCTTGTTCATCGGTTCGTTTATTCTGGCAGTTCAAACCTTACCTTCTCTGTGGTGGGTGATTGTTCTCATGGTAATCTTAATTTTTGGCTTGACTGCCGTCATGATGGGAATGATGGGGCCTCGTTTTGCCAAGTTTCAAACCCTTCTTGAGCGCATCAATGCTATTGCCAAGGAAAATCTGCGTGGTGTTCGAGTGGTCAAGTCCTTTGTCCAAGAAAAAGAGCAGTTTGCTAAGTTTACGGAGGTTTCAGACGAGCTTCTTGGTCAAAACCTTTACATTGGTTATGCCTTTTCAGTAGTGGAACCTTTCATGATGTTGGTCGGTTATGGGGCGGTATTTCTCTCTATTTGGCTGGTTGCTGGGATGGTTCAGTCGGATCCGTCAGTTGTTGGCTCCATTGCTTCCTTTGTCAATTACCTAAGCCAGATTATCTTTACCATTGTCATGGTTGGATTTTTGGGAAATTCTGTCAGTCGTGCCATGATTTCGATGCGTCGTATTCGAGAAATTCTTGACGCAGAGCCAGCCATGACCTTCAAGGATGTCCCAGATGAAGAGTTAGTCGGAAGTCTTAGCTTTGAAAATGTAACCTTTACCTATCCAATGGACAAGGAACCGATGCTGAAAGATGTGAGCTTTACTATTGAACCTGGTCAAATGGTTGGTGTCGTTGGAGCGACTGGTGCAGGAAAATCAACCTTGGCTCAATTGATTCCACGTCTCTTTGACCCACAGGAAGGGGCCATCAAAATTGGAGGAAAGGATATTCGAGAAGTGAGTGAAGGAACCCTGCGTAAAACAGTTTCTATCGTTCTTCAACGTGCTATTCTTTTCAGTGGAACGATTGCAGATAACTTGAGACAGGGTAAGGGAGATGCTACTCTATTTGAAATGGAGCGCGCAGCCAATATTGCCCAAGCCAGTGAATTCATTCATCGTATGGAGAAAACCTTTGAAAGTCCAGTTGAGGAACGAGGAACCAACTTCTCAGGTGGGCAAAAGCAAAGGATGTCGATTGCGCGTGGGATTGTCAGCAATCCACGTATTCTGATTTTTGACGATTCGACCTCGGCTTTGGATGCCAAGTCAGAGCGCCTAGTTCAAGAAGCCTTGAATAAGGATTTGAAGGGAACAACAACCATTATCATCGCGCAAAAGATTAGCTCGGTTGTCCATGCAGATAAAATCTTGGTTCTAGATCAAGGACGATTGATTGGTCAAGGCACGCATGCAGACTTGGTTGCCAACAATGCCGTTTACCGTGAAATCTATGAAACACAGAAAGGAAAGGAGGAGTAAAATGAAGACAGTTCAATTTTTTTGGAATTATTTTAAAGTCTATAAGCTATCATTTGTAGTTGTTATCCTGATGATTGTTCTGGCGACTCTTGCCCAAGCCCTCTTTCCGGTATTTTCTGGACAAGCAGTAACGCAGCTAGCTAATTTAGTTCAAGCTTATCAAGATGGCAATCCAGAACTTGTATGGCAAAGCCTATCAGGAATCATGGTCAATCTTGGCCTGCTGGTTTTGGTTCTATTTATCTCTAGTGTGATATACATGTGTCTCATGACGCGCGTGATTGCAGAGTCGACAAACGAGATGCGCAAAGGCCTCTTCGGTAAGCTTGCTCGCTTGACGGTTTCTTTCTTTGACCGCCGACAGGATGGCGATATCCTGTCTCGTTTTACCAGTGATTTGGATAATATCCTTCAAGCCTTTAACGAGAGCTTGGTTCAGGTCATGAGCAATATTGTTTTATACATTGGTCTGATTTTTGTTATGTTTTCGAGAAATGTGACGCTGGCTCTCATTACCATTGCCAGCACACCAGTGGCCTTTCTTATGTTGATTTTCATCGTGAAAATGGCACGCAAATACACCAACCTCCAGCAAAAAGAGGTTGGGGAACTCAACGCCTATATGGATGAGAGTATCTCAGGTCAGAAAGCTGTCATTGTGCAAGGAATTCAAGAGGATATGATGGCAGGGTTTCTTGAACAAAATGAGCGCGTGCGCAAGGCAACCTTTAAAGGAAGAATGTTCTCAGGAATTCTTTTCCCTGTCATGAATGGGATGAGTCTGGTTAATACAGCCATCGTCATCTTTGCTGGTTCAGCTGTACTTTTGAATGATAAGGCTATTGAAACAAGTACAGCCCTAGGTTTGATTGTTATGTTTGCCCAATTTTCACAGCAGTACTACCAGCCTATTATCCAAGTTGCGGCTAGTTGGGGAAGCCTTCAGTTAGCCTTTACGGGGGCTGAACGGATTCAGGAAATGTTTGACGCAGAGGAAGAAATTCGACCTGAAAAGGCTCCAACCTTCACTCAGTTGCAAGAAGGTGTTGAAATTAGTCATATTGATTTTTCATACTTGCCTGATAAACCTATTTGAAAGATGTCAGCATTTCTGCCCCTAAAGGCCAGATGACAGCAGTTGTTGGGCCGACAGGGTCAGGGAAAACGACTATTATGAATCTTATCAATCGCTTTTATGATGTTGATGCTGGTGGTATTTATTTTGACGGCAAAGACATCCGTGACTATGATTTAGATAGTCTCAGAAGCAAGGTGGGAATTGTCTTGCAGGATTCGGTCTTGTTTAGTGGAACGATTCGAGACAATATCCGTTTCGGTGTGCCAGATGCTAGTCAAGAAATGGTTGAGGTAGCAGCCAAGGCAACCCACATTCACGACTATATCGAAAGCTTACCTGATAAATACGATACTCTTATAGATGATGATCAGAGCATCTTCTCAACAGGACAGAAACAATTGATTTCTATCGCTCGAACCCTGATGACAGATCCAGAAGTTCTTATTCTAGATGAAGCCACTTCAAACGTAGATACGGTGACAGAAAGCAAGATTCAGCATGCCATGGAGGCAGTTGTAGCAGGCAGAACCAGTTTTGTTATTGCCCATCGTTTGAAGACCATCCTTAATGCAGACCAGATTATTGTCCTTAAAGATGGAGAGGTCATTGAACGTGGTAACCACCATGAACTCTTGAAGCTAGGTGGATTCTATTCAGAACTCTATCACAATCAATTTGTTTTCGAATAAGAAAGAAGTTGTCCTATGTGGGCAGCTTTTTCTTGTCCATAAAAAATTTTTATCACAGCCTTAAAAAAAACATATTAGACGAAAGTCATTTTGAGTGATATGATAGGACTATCGTTATACTCAATGAAAATCAAAGAGCAAACTAGGAAGCTAGTCGCAAGCTGTACTTGAGTACGGTAAGGCGATGCTGACGTGGTTTGAAGAGATTTTCGAAGAGTATTAATATTCGAAAGGAGAGACATCATGGCTAGAACGGTTGTAGGAGTTGCTGCAAATCTATGTCCCGTAGACGCAGAAGGCAAAAACATTCATTCATCTGTATCTTGTAGATTCGCAGAGAGCATTCGTCAAGTCGGTGGTCTCCCTTTAGTCATTCCTGTTGGTGATGAGTCAGTTGTACGCGATTATGTGGAAATGATTGACAAACTTATCTTGACAGGAGGCCAAAATGTTCATCCTCAGTTTTATGGAGAGAAAAAGACCATTGAGAGCGATGATTACAATCTAGTGCGTGATGAATTTGAATTGGCGCTTTTGAAAGAAGCGCTCCGTCAGAATAAACCAATTATGGCAATCTGCCGTGGTGTTCAACTTGTCAATGTTGCCTTTGGCGGAACCCTCAATCAAGAAATCGAAGGTCACTGGCAAGGACTGCCTTTCGGAACATCTCACTCTATTGAGACAGTAGAAGGAAGCGTGGTGGCTAAGCTATTCGGAAAAGAAAGTCAGGTTAACTCAGTTCATCGTCAAAGCATTAAAGATTTGGCACCTAATTTCCGTGTAACTGCTATTGATCCAAGAGACCAAACTATTGAAGCGATTGAGTCTATCGACGAGCACCGCATTATCGGTTTGCAGTGGCATCCAGAGTTTCTGGTCAATGAAGAAGATGGCAATTTAGAATTATTTGAGTATTTATTGAATGAACTGTAACGACTGGGACATCTGGTCGTTCTTTCTTTTATTTTTTCAAAATTTTTGGAATGTGGGATTTTTACGCAAACGTTTGAATTCTGATAAAAAATGGAGAAATTCGACAAAAAAACTTGAAAAAAACGAAGGTAAGCGTTATGATAGAAAAGAAGAAATATTGGAGGAATAACATGTCACATATTAAATTTGATTATTCAAAAGTTTTAGACAAATTTGTTGCACCACATGAAGTGGAATATATGCAATCACAAGTAACAGCAGCAGATGAATTGATCCGTAAAGGAACTGGTGCTGGTAGCGACTTTTTGGGATGGTTGGACCTTCCTGAAAACTACGACCGCGAAGAATTTGACCGTATCTTGAAAGCTGCTGAGCAAATCAAATCAGACAGCGATGTCTTGGTTGTAATCGGTATCGGTGGATCTTACCTTGGTGCCAAAGCAGCAATCGACTTCTTGAACCACCACTTTGCTAATTTGCAAACAAAAGAAGAACGCAAGGCTCCACAAATCCTTTACGCAGGAAACTCAATCTCATCTACTTACCTTGCTGACTTGGTAGAGTATGTTGCAGACAAAGACTTCTCAGTAAACGTGATTTCTAAATCAGGTACAACAACTGAACCAGCAATTGCTTTCCGTGTCTTCAAAGAACTTTTGGTTAAGAAATACGGTCAAGAAGAAGCTAACAAACGTATCTATGCAACAACTGACCGCCAAAAAGGTGCTGTTAAGGTTGAAGCAGACGCTAACGGTTGGGAAACATTTGTTGTTCCAGATGATATCGGTGGACGCTTCTCAGTATTGACAGCCGTTGGTTTGCTTCCAATCGCAGCATCAGGAGCTGACATCAAAGCCCTTATGGAAGGTGCGAATGCAGCTCGCAAAGACTACACTTCAGATAAAATCTCTGAAAACGAAGCTTACCAATACGCAGCAGTTCGTAACATCCTTTACCGTAAAGGTTATGCAACTGAGATCTTGGTAAACTACGAGCCATCACTTCAATACTTCTCAGAATGGTGGAAACAATTGGCTGGTGAATCAGAAGGGAAAGACCAAAAAGGTATCTACCCAACTTCAGCTAACTTCTCAACTGACTTGCACTCACTTGGTCAATTTATCCAAGAAGGAACTCGTATCATGTTTGAAACAGTTGTCCGTGTTGACAAACCTCGTAAAAACGTGATTATCCCTAGCTTGGAAGAAGACCTTGATGGACTTGGTTACCTTCAAGGAAAAGACGTTGACTTTGTAAACAAAAAAGCGACTGATGGTGTTCTTCTTGCCCACACAGATGGTGATGTACCAAACATGTACGTGACTCTTCCAGAGCAAGACGCTTTCACTCTTGGTTATACAATCTACTTCTTCGAATTGGCTATCGCCCTTTCTGGTTACTTGAATGCCATCAACCCATTTGACCAACCAGGTGTTGAAGCATATAAACGTAACATGTTCGCCCTTCTTGGAAAACCAGGATTTGAAGAATTGAGCAAAGAACTTAACGCACGTCTATAATAGAAGGAAAGAGTGGTTTGTCCACTCTTTTTACTCTCTTTATCCATAGAAATTGGACTCAGCCAAGACTTGTGATATAATATAGAGAGCAAAAAGGCAGATGCCTAGAGACTTTATAGGAGAAACTATGTCAAAAGATATCCGCGTACGTTACGCACCAAGTCCAACAGGACTACTACACATCGGGAATGCCCGTACAGCATTGTTCAACTACCTTTACGCACGTCATCATGGTGGAACGTTTATCATTCGTATCGAAGATACTGACCGTAAACGTCATGTCGAGGATGGTGAACGTTCACAGCTTGAAAACCTTCGTTGGTTAGGTATGGATTGGGATGAAAGCCCAGAAACACATGAAAATTACCGCCAGTCTGAGCGTTTGGACTTGTATCAAAAATACATCGACCAATTATTAGCTGAAGGAAAGGCCTACAAATCTTACGTTACAGAAGAAGAGTTGGCAGCTGAACGCGAACGCCAAGAAGCAGCTGGGGAAACACCTCGTTACATCAATGAATACCTTGGTATGAGTGAAGAGGAGAAAGCAGCATATATCGCAGAACGTGAAGCAGCTGGGGTCATCCCAACGGTTCGTTTGGCTGTCAATGAGTCAGGTATCTACAAGTGGCATGATATGGTCAAAGGCGATATCGAATTTGAAGGTGGCAATATCGGCGGTGACTGGGTTATCCAAAAGAAAGACGGTTACCCAACTTACAACTTTGCCGTTGTTATCGATGACCACGATATGCAAATCTCTCATGTTATCCGTGGAGATGACCACATTGCTAATACACCAAAACAGCTTATGGTCTATGAAGCCCTTGGTTGGGAAGCTCCAGAGTTCGGCCATATGACCTTGATTATCAACTCTGAGACTGGTAAGAAGTTATCTAAACGCGATACCAACACCCTTCAGTTTATCGAAGACTACCGTAAAAAAGGTTATTTACCAGAAGCAGTCTTTAACTTTATTGCTCTTCTTGGTTGGAACCCAGGTGGCGAAGATGAAATCTTCTCTCGTGAAGAACTCATTAAACTTTTCGATGAAAATCGCCTCAGCAAGTCTCCAGCAGCCTTTGACCAGAAAAAACTAGACTGGATGAGCAATGACTATATCAAGAATGC